>JGI24158J21664_10002724_pt1 | contig 21726 bp, 8 predicted proteins | sample Ectturendosymbi3_FD_21664 | JGI IMG/M metagenome (IMG submission 21664)
CTTCGAATTCATTGACTGGCGATCCACGGTCAAAATATCCTTCTGATGCTGTTGGTTCGTCTTCAACGTCTAGGTCTTCTAAAGTGGTACTAGGATTATACTTGTTCGAACGATACTCACCGTAGTTCTCCGTTGTTTCTGGGTAACCTGTGCTATCTTGACGGCCGTAAACATTTTCACTCTCATCACTGGGCATTCCAGCTGCCATTGGATCGGTGAAGCCGTAACTAGGGTAAGTGTCATCATCTAGTTGACCAGCTGGTGTCGACTGCATGCTGTAACGATTTTGGTCAAAACTTTCACCACCACCATTGGTATCAGTGGAGAGTTGTTGATTTGCAAACTGAGAGTCGGTTGTGTTTTCACTCAAATCAAAATAGTCTCCGTCAAATGTTTCAAAGGTTTGATTATTGGCAGGGTCTAGAAGATTGCCAGGTGCTAGAGGAGCGTTTAGGTTTTCTTCTGGGATAGGTTCGTAGCTTGGATAATTTGGTTGAAGTGAAGGGTAATTAACCTGAGGATCGGGCACGCCCATGGATGGGTCGTAGTTATCAGTTGCCTCCAGCGATTGGGCATCACCCTCTTCCGTAGGGTCGACAAGGCCGAAAGGTTCCAATGTATTCGCTGTGGAAGGGTTGGGGTCGGTATTCATTTCCCCAACCGGGTCAAGTGCTTCAGATGATTCGACATTGAACGTGTCTTCTTGAGGATCAATGTACTGTTCCACGTTGTCACTGACACTTAACTCGAGATTATTCTCTGCAGCTGTCCCATCGCCACTTATTTCTATTTCACCTTCTCCGCTTGTTTCGCTAGTTCTGTTGTCGTAATCTTCATAAAGATCACTGTACGCGCTGCTACTGGCGTTCTCCGAAGAATCAGTGGGTGCGTAATCTAATTCAGAGGCGTCCGCGTCGTAAGATGCTGTATCATTGGTTGTGTCAGTAGGTCCAGTAAGAATCCATCTTTTGGAAATCCTTCGATTAACTTCATTAGTATCGGCGGCGCTCGTAACTGGATCCAACAAGCTTTCTACGTTGCCACCGTCGCCACCTCCACTCATCTCCGTTCCACCTTCACTGCTACCAGTGCCATATTCTGGCATGTCGCCAGATGACTCTTTCATTTCTTGTTCGATCTCCTTCTCTGCCTTCTCTTGTGCCTCCATCGCGATAACTTGTTGTTCAATCGTGAGGGCTGATTCAATTCTCATGTCCAGGTAATAGTCAGCAGTGACCATTATCTCAATCACGCGTTCGCTGCAATGAGTCAAAAAATCTAAATTTATTTCTAAAATAACTATAGAGATTAAATACCACATAATTTGCAATAAATACCCAAGGGCCAAATCGCTCCTCTGTCTTAAGCCAAGTTAGCTGCATGCTTAAAATTATTGCATTTAAGATGATGATTACAGAGTTCGGTGACTAGTTGCTGAGTAGCAAAGTCAAACGGGGGATTAAAGTTAAGAGAGCCCGATTTCAAAGGCTTTCACGTCATCAATTTACACCGTAGATGCCTGGGGAAACTGTTGTTTTGAAAATAGTTTTTGGCATTTTCTGTTTTTCATTCCTCCGACTTCAAAAAGTAGGCATTTAAAATCAAAAACGTTTTCTTGCAAAAAGCATTTAAAACTTACATCTCTGAAGAAGTGTTCATGCTTCTCAGTTTTGTAAGAATTGATTTCACTTCTGACTGGACAATTTCAGCTTCCTGGACTACGGCTGTTACTGCTTGCTTGGCAAGAACATATACTTCCTGTAAACGAAAACAGAATACTTTGCATCTTTGCTAACTTTAATGCAACAAGTTGGTTAAATCAGACAATACTATAAATGTCAGTGAACGTGAACTGTAAACATTTAAGAATATGTAGAAAGCAATGACGTTTCTGCGCAAGAGGTGAGGTTTCTGATTCTCAAAGAGAAGCCAAACCATGAATTTTATTCTCCTCTACCCAATTAATTATCGACCATTGTTGAATTTGTGCAACAGACATTCCCACAAACTATGTTGTTGTTTTTCTTTTTTCAAAAGTGACCTCCGTTGTCAGAGAAATGACAGATTCGTTATTTCCTGACATTTAATCACAGCATCTGACTTTACTGGGGCAAGGTACGCCGTTTCACATGAGCAGCAAGTGATGATTGTTGGTAGTATTGGTGTCAACTCACCGCTATGGATATTGCATTTGTTTGTAAGCTCAGCGCTGGAGGTAGCATTACCGACGTAATTCCATTCCTCTTGGCTCCTTCAACCAAGGCCACCAACTCCTGAACAAGCAGATACAGTAAAATCCAAGAGTGATACTCGAATGTTATGCCTCTGACTCGCAGGCATAAAAAGAGCAAACGCATTGCTGTTGCATGAAGTGGCCTTATTTACGTATCTTCTACAAGACTACGAACTGCTGGAAGTTAGGGTTATTTGGAGGCGTAGACCGTATGAAATGAACATTGTGCATCTCTCGTGATCACCAAGAAACCTAGGAAGCGAGATCTGGTCTTTGCCGCTTGATCTATCAAATTTACCAATTCATCAATCTCTGCTGTACAATGTTTGAAGGTTGTTTGCTGGTAACTTACTGCACTACATGCATACCACAAAATCCTATCTTTTCTCAACTCCATTGCTATACGTATGCTTTTGGCAGGTTGTTGTTTATAATGCATTTTCTTCAGTTGTTTTTTCGAATGTTTTGTAAGAGGTATTTTTCAAAACCTTTACCATAAGCATATAGTTTGAAAAAACTTTCAGCAACCCGAATGATATTCTGTTATGTTGGTTTAGCCACGCAATGAAAACGCTTTTATACCATTGAGCAGCAACTTGAAAAATAAAAAGTAATAGCTTCTTGCATTATACTGACACCGACGTAATAACATATACCTCCATAAGTGACAGTTGGCTGTCGATAGAAGCAATCGCATTTTGAACGTATTGAGTTTCGTTTGCAAACAATTTCCCCGCGATTGTCTCCAGCGGCTGTAAACGGTTCTCACTTTCCTTTGCCAGCGAGTCCGCGTACGATTGCGACGTCTCAAGCACCTGTCGGTCGATATCATTTCCGGATAGGTCGAAGGTTAGATCTTCTGCAACATCTTTTGCATGAATGTGCTGCAAACAAAGAAGCTCAGTTTAGCAAGAGAAACTAACCTCTATCTAACACTTATACAATCCTGTACTTTTTCGTTGATTGCCTCTGAAACCGACGGACAAAAATCAAAATAATTTTTCAAGCTATTTAGGATCGCACGCATAAATTTTCTAAAGTACCCCTGCATGCAATTTTCTTCCTTTTGAAATTACGTGTTTAAAATCGCTTGTTTAACAACACCACTCTTGCACTTTTCCTTTTTTCTGCAAGAAGCCAGAAGGCTGTTCACAGAATCGCGGCTAGCCAAACACAAAGTTGAAAGTTTGTAATGTATATTTTTGAAGTGGCCTTGAAAAACTTCTGTAATTTTTTTCTTACGACAAGGTCACAATACTATCAAAATGAAATTCAAAGCTAGCAGAAAATACGTGAAGAAGTTGTTGAATGCTTCATCTCAGCGCTTTCTTGAGTTTTTACGAACGCTTTCGACGTATATTATTTCAAGTAACAGTAAGTATAACTACACGAGCTAGAATGTTTCTACATTTCGTTTTTACTAATTCTTTCGAATAAACACAACCAATTATTCCTGAAGTGCTTTGAGAAAAGTATGCCGAAATGCAACGTCCGTTACAAGTAACAACAACTACATGCATTTGAAGGCAGCTCACATACGAAAGTGGGATAGAATTACAAAAACATTTAAGTACGAAAACTGAAGCCCATATAGCCTTTGCTAAAAAAACTTGTCTGATGATTCGTTTGACTGAACTTTTCCCTATAAAGCAACAAAAGAATAAAAATATAAACAAACAGAAATAATAACACATGGTGTGACTAACATTTCGGGTTGAAAAATAACTTCTGCAAGGTAATGCCTTCATTTTATTAATACAGCAAAGCATATGCGAGCCTACCTTTGACGTGATAAAATCGAATCTCACTTGGCCCAGTGGTCATGGTTGAAGCTTTCTTTCTTAAATTATATTTTTTCTTAGCTCTTGGGTCGTTTAGTCTTGGAAGATAGGCAGAAACAAGATGGTATCAAAAGCTTAAGTTATTGCTAAAATTTCCGAGTTGCTTTGCAATTACATGAGAAAATATATACCACAATAACCGCAAGCGATTATTCTCATGAGTAAGCATTGTTCACATTTCCACGTGCGAAAACATTTAAGATGTTTATCTTTTTGAGTAGACGAGATCTGTGTTTTACTTATCCATTCATTCTGTGTGAATACATTCACGAAATTTCCAGAAGTACTGCAGGTAAAGATGGATCAAAATGGCGTGTAAATCGATTGGTCTGTGGTATAAAAGAACAACACTGTTTATTCTCATACAACTGACGTCTCAAAAGTGCAGCTGTAGTCAACTTAACTTTATTTTGTGAGTTTTTTAAATTTTATTTTAAATGTTAGAGTTCTGTTTGAAGAGGATCATCGGCATCCTTGTGTCTTCGCAACTCTTTGGTCCGTCAACATGTGCGTTTTGTGTCATTAACAGGCTTGTACATGAGACACTTTTTTTCTGTCCTGTCCCATCTAATGGCAACGTGCCACTCCACTACCCGATCTCATCCCATGGGATTCCCACGAAACTAGCAAAATGAAGTACGTTACTGTATATCGTGTTCATGTCTGATGTCTAGCCTCTATCCGTGGCTAGGTCAATCCAAAACCCACAATTAGGGGAGCCACGGCTGTGAGAGGGGCCTTAAGGGAAGTAGAAGAACGTGTCCACATATGTCGGTTCTAAACACTGTTGAAATTTGTAAATGCCAGGTATGCTATAAGAATCGGGTGGAAGAGAAGAAGATTGTGTTTTGGTTTGCAAACCTAAATGTTAGCATGGCTGCCCCCGTCCCAATAGGGCGTAGTAGAACAAATTCCAAGTCCACTGTCCCATGCAAGGGACAAACCGCATTCCCACGGACAAGCCTGGTTATTGTGACCGGATTTCCAAAAAGGTAAAACCCATCGCGGAAAGTACATACTTGAAGAGAGATATGTGCAAGTTTGAATTATCGCAAAAAGTCGAAAGCAGATGGCAGTCGACTGATTCCTCGAAAGCATACAAGAAACACTATTGCTTTTAAGTGTTGGCAAAAGCCATCGCCAAATTTTACTGCAATTTCAACATTCCAAACCAGGCAAATATCGAAATCGGTAATTAATTTAGTTCCTTTGTTATTGATTGAAGTGTTGTGGAATTCTGTCTTTTCATACTTGAAAATAGAACAAGCTTACTATAACTAGTATAAATGTGGAAATAATTGAGAGAACAACTGCCCTGGGAAACTGAAAATATTTTATTGAGTTTTTCTTGCCATGTGAAATGAACGTAGGCGTGCAGAAATATTGCTTGTAGACAAGAACAAATCTAGTTATTAATGCTGGTTGTGCATGTGCTTTAATTTGAAATTTCTTTGGAAAAAAAAGATCAGTTTTACATCTGGGAAGACTCAGGGTGTTTGCCACAGATCAGGCCTCTCGGACGTTTTTCTTTTCTTTTTAGTGGCGCACGTCCTATGCAAATGTTTTGACGCTTTCAAACTGTGTCGCAAGGTGACAGTTGGCTTAGACTTTGTTCTGCAAGTAGTCGTCTGAGTTCTACTGTGAAGTAAAACGCTCGGCGATATTCTTGCTCGCGGAAGTAATTATTCACCCTGAAACACATTTATTTTGGAAACCGTGAGAATCTGGTAAATAACATTATATTGATTAAGAAAATTTAGATCGTGTAACAGCTTGGATAGCTGCTAGAACGGCAGGTATTAGCATCCAGAAGCTGCAAATTCAAAATCTAAACTGCTTTCACTTGAAATTGATTTTTTAAGAACAAAGCACAAAATAAAGCGAAAGTCACAGCGCAAAACCTTTTTCAGGCAGGTATTCATCCATCCCGGCAAAAAAGGGCTAAAAAATGTTTGGAAAAAAGTTGAAGTGGTGTAATCGCAACGACCGAATTCTCTCAAAAGCTTAATAGGAAGAAGGTTGTTGATTTAATCAGGCAAAAAGTTTTTTTGACCAAAGTATTGTGCCATCAGTCTAGTGTGGATCTCAAGCAGACTCACAAGCATCAAGATTGCGTTTACACGCGCGACAAAATGTTTATGGAAAATAATGCCGAAAGTAGTAGGAATTTAGCTCTTGCAAAATTTGCTTTTTCTCTACGTTTTTTTTATTTTCTTAACAAATTCTATAAAATGTAGCCATTCTTTTGAGGATGTACCGAAGTGGTGTTTGGTGTATGCATTATCCCAAGTAGAGACCAATCAAAAGCACAGAGTCACCATTCGATTTTAAGCCTTGCAAAGGTAAGGAAAACAAAGCGGCACATGTTTTCATCGCTGCCTAAGTGAGGGCAAAGGTTTCTAGGAAAATCGCACTGGAATTTTCTTGAAGATAATTGCTTTTACTGAAATGCGAAGTATTGGAAAATTGGGGGCCATCATTGGTTTTTGATTTATCGGAGCTTTGCACCAGATAAAACGGTGCTTCAAGTGCAAGTACCGAGGTGCGTTTTGGACCAACAAAGTTTACTAGCAACTGGTCTAGGACGTTTGCTGAAAAAGTGCATTGCAGCGTTCCAATGGAATTTCCCTTCTAGCTGTACTAACTTCTGCCTTTTTCTTCTGGTGTGACGTGCAATGACACAGTTGACGCCTCGGGCTGGACAGCCATGTGGTCTACTGAAGTCAAGTTTTGTTTTTTTCAATTGGTTAACAGCAGCAATGACACTTTAGCGCAACCCCCAAAACGCTGCGTACACGGCATTCGTTTCCTCTTCTCTATTTGTGACGCCATTAACCAGAAGCAAAGGAATGATATATATAATGCAAAAGACGATGAGCAAGGCAAAATCTGAAATTTTCTGCTGAAACGAGGTCTACGTAATTTCCTTCAAGAAATCAAGTTAAGCCACGTGTTTGTCAAAACTGTACTCACACCTTCGCTATCAAGCGTTTTGAGCACAAACAGGCCTTGGGTGCAATGCGGATTTGGAGGGGTTAGCATGTTTTCTCGCCGCCTTATAAAACACACTAAAATGCAATTTAAACAAACAGATTACAGAATGCATTGGTTAATCTAATTCAAAATACACCTTATCTCGATGCTTTGGATGGATTTGGGTGAGTTTGGGCGGTTTTGGCGATTCATGCAAAATCAATATCATTAAATTAAACAACTTTTTAAAACGTTGCAAAACATTTTCAAGACTTCGTACTTAATTTTACGTACTAACCAATGAGAAAAGGTCTACCACAGCACCAAAAGGATAGATGTAAAGCAATGGCTCTCAACCGTTTTGGCCCATGGACTACCTTTTTACAAAATATCTGATGGACCGCTTTGCTATGTTGACACCTCATGAACAGCTAATCGTAACCGCATTGCACTTAAGTCAGTGAACTCAATGGCGTGTTCAGTCTTAATCATGAAACTCTCTGTGGACCACTAGACACTGCAAGTGAACCACCAGTGATCAAATTGGACTACGTTGAAAATCACTGGTGTAAAGTGAAGTTCGTTATATACTGTAACGAATGGGGCATTTAAGATAAAAATGAGTAAGTTATACAACGTATGCGTAGGCAGCGAAGGTGTTCACCTAAAAAACATCGATTTTTGTTCACTTTTCGATGAGTAAGACTTTGCATGCAAAAAAGCTTTAGGTTATAATTTTGCTGAAAACTTGCACTTTTTTAGCAAACCCGCTTCATCAAGATCTCATGCTTTTCAAACTTGTTGTTTTCCGAAGGCATTAAACGGCATCAAGTGCTGCTACCTTCATAGGCGTTTGTTCTTTGCTGAAGTTGAAGCTGGACGCTAACTTAGTGGAATGTTAAGCTGTGATGTATTTGCAATTGGCTTGGGCGCGCACGGACAAATGCTCATGCATCACAAGTCTGTGTTGAAATCGTAGAAATGCCCGAGGCGGGTGCATCAGGCACGTTTTTATATTTAGCTTTGCATTCGCGCAGGGGATCGCTGAGGAAATCGTCTCCGTCGAAATTTTCCAAATTATCTCCGAACGATATATGTCCTNTTTATCGCTAACAACCGCAGCAACAGTCGACGACTGCAAAGCTTGACACGTTCGTCGCGTGCTGCGTTGAGCACCGATTTAGAACTAGAGAAAAATGCTAATGTGGTCAACGCGGTGCATAGGTGCATACTTTCAGACTAATCGTAAGTTATGATACCTTCATTAACGTCTTACTTCCTTACGCTTATCAGCATAGGCAATCAAACGCGGTAAGTTTTACGCTTTCAGTAGAGCAATCGCTAGCTGTTTTACGTGTGTATCATCTTTTCACATCACGTATGTCTTATCGTTCCCGCGGTGCTTTGTATTGTAAGCAAATGGCCAAGCGCGTCAGGAGCTCATGGCTTTAACCGTTTCTTACGAATTTTTTACCGTGTTTTTAAACAAACCTATTACAAACAAAGAACTGTAATAAAAATTAAAGAAAAGGTATCCAGTCCACAACGCTAGCAGACTTACTGAAATCCAGATGAACAAGAAAGTGAAGAAAAACTTCTTCGCATGCATAGTGGTGGTTTTTCACCTTCTTTTTATTCTGTAAAAAATAAGGCAAGTGCTAGATTTGAAACTAGCTTTCTTACACAAAAACTAAATTCAAAGGAATCTTAGTGTACATATCCCACGTTCGATGCAACAAACGTTTCATAATCTGTTTGTCTATCACTGAGACACAGAGGAACTAAAGATCCCTTTATCACGATTACATTGCAGACGGTTCATATATCAGATTTGTTAGTTTGTTTATTTATTTGTAAATGCCAATGCTGGCAGGCCAGGGTGTGAAATGATCATTGACTTATTTCACAACAGTAAAAAAAAACACAATGTATAAAAAGGACAACGTGCATAAAGCAACTGACATACAAGACCACGACAATAATAATAATAAGATACATAGGAGAGAAACGTAAGCAGTGGTGTCGGTAATATTCATCTGAAACGAGCACATTTGCTTAGACAGGAGCAAAGATGCATCTTTGGGTAAAACTGGATGCCTAAAAAGAAATATTCTGATCCGCTCATGGAAATCCATGGACTCAAATGCCGTACACGAGATGGTAACTTGATCTTCAAAAATATTTTGTATCGTTGACAAAATGGCATATATGTCGTTTGGTCTTTATAACACCACTACATTGGTACAATTAGATTTTTTGTCGTGTGCTTTGCAAATATTTTAGATATTTCTGCATCAAAGTTTTTGAAGCACAGCAGCGCTGAAATATTTTGACAAACAAAATTGCCCTTGCCACAAGTATCACCGTCAGTCACACGCTGCTGGCATAAGTAGGTTCCTTTCAACTTGTCATGAGGCGTGACTGATTAACCGGGTGTTTGTAATATTTTTTCATAAGCAGAATACCAGTAAAATTCTATGTGCTTAATCTTGCTGAAACCGTGTTTTTCTGTCTCAGTTAAATCAACACAAGTCTAACTACCAGTAACAATATCCACTGCTGTCTTCTCATGGTTACGATTTTTGGGTCAAGTCTTGCCGTAGATATACACAGCCCTAACAATAACCCAAAATGTGTTATTGGTCTACCCTACTTTTAACTTGCCTGTTAATTCTCGTCTTTGGATGATTACGTAAAATATGGCTTGCTTGCTCTGGACAACTTGAACCACAAACTTTTTTATTTGCTAACTTGGCGTATTTGTCCGTTGTGTAACCTCGAAAAAACCTTTTCCAACTTGGCCAAATTCACTGTTCATGTTCATTGGTCCTGTTGGTCTCTGCCTGCCCGACATACTCCTTTCTAAAAAGCAAGTAGGTATTCACAGTGTTGATTTCCCAAACCCACTGGCTTCCTTTCGCAGCTCGACTAGTTATGCTGTTGGTGAAGTTGGGCACCTGATCAAGCTCTATGAAAAATACTGCCGGTATTGACGACCTGCGAAGGGAATGGACTAATTATACAAATTTAAGGTGCTCTCCTTTTAGCTGCAAAAACATTTTTCTTGCAAGTTTCTTTGCGTTGAAAAACTATTTTTTAAATCCAAATACACAAAATGTTTTTATATTTAATGTTTTTCATATTTTTAAAAGGAAAGTAGTTTTACAAAGAAAGTTTAAATTGTATATTTTATCCATTTCAATGAACCACCAAAAGACCTTCAGACCTAAAACTTAAAAAGGCATATAGTCAAACTAACATATAGTCAAACAAGTCAGTTCTGAACATTTTTGGAGTAAAGTCTAATAATTTCACATTGATTTTCAAGAATGTTGAAAAAACATTTTACTCCACAGACTTTTCAGACAACATCGCTAGACAAGCAAAATTTTTTTCAACTTTAGGACCAAATCTGTAATACTTTTTATTCGTACGCACATAAAGCACACTCTGTTGTAAAGAAATTCTGTGGTGTTCTCAAACCTCCAACAAATTCCTACTAAAAAAGAAAAAAAATGGTGGAGTGCTACCTTTATCGTTAATGTCTTGACTTTTAAAGTCCAAAGAACATACGTACGTCGTTGATAAAAGGAACGAATAGGGCGTGATACTAACTTGCTGAGAAACAATCTTGCGAGTTTTATCCACTTGCTAGCTGATGTGCGAACAATTCAGCATGCAATTATGGCGCAAACCTATAACAGTTAGTGAAGCTGTATTTGGTTACCTTAAGAACGATTTCCTCTTTTCAACGAACGGCTTTGGTAACTTCTTTTGGTTCGGCCGCAACCTCTCACTTCTGTCCACGCTGACGCAAACACCGACTGCTGCTAAAAGTATTAATAGCAACTTTAGGCAAACACGAACTGCCCACAGCGCTAGCAGCAAGGCACGGCCAAGAAAAAAAGAGACGCCCGCTCGACTGAAATAAAAATTATAGCCGTAAACTGCGTTTGACAAACTTCATAGCTGAGGAGGATGCCCCAGGCGTAACGTTCGTCACTCGACGAGCGAGCGTTTTCGCACATCTGCGAAAACCTGAAGTTAACGCGAGTCCACGTCAAATGTGCTTATCTAATTGAGCGTTTGCTTGCGTGTTAGTCACCGTCAATGTCACGCCTTCGAAAAGTCGTTAATGTGAAACGTGTGGGGATGCAAACTGAAACGAATTCGACGTTTGTGATAACTTCCGCTGTGGAAAATCTTCTTCGACGTTGTTCCTCTTCAGTTTCGATAAGAGAGTGTCGTTACTTGCTCATCAAAGGGCGGCAATTTAATGATGCTTTAAACAACACCAAGAGGTTTTCCCGGTTCCTGGAATAGTGACCTTTTTCATCTACGTCAGCGAAACCCCCTATATTTGCCTTCGAAACATTTCTTTGGGTGAATGTTGCAACAGTGTTGGAAAGAGAGACAACAGCACAGTCATTTCTAACACAATTAATAAATCGCGCATAAGCCTTCAGGTGTAGCGCTAACATTTAAAGTAAAATTCTGATACACGATTCGAAGACGTTTAATGCAAGTGGCTTTTGTTGTACCGCCCGCCAATGAACACCAGGTAAAAAAACTTTATTTCAATTCAAAATTGCCATTTACAAACTAACTTTACAGTTGATATTGAGCTTCTGTAAAAATCGTGATGTTCATTAACACCTTCGCAAAAAGACGTCACTCATCAACTGAACCGACATACCGAACTAGCTAATATGCCCTAGCTCCGCGAGACCAGCAAAGTAAGAAACCTTTTCTGAAAAGTGTAAAGTATTTTAGAATTTGCTGATACACGTATAAGTGATATTGAATAGCTGAAACCACCGTCATAGTAAAGAGTCGATCGACAATGTGAAGACGAATGAAATGATTTTCAGTTACTGTGTGGCACAGTCGCAAAGCGCGTAAAGGTTCGTAGTGGGTTAGATCCCAGTACAAGCAGTGCTCTGCCACTTGCTGGGCGTTTAAAAAACCTTGTGATGAAAGTTTCCAAATCAGTACAAAAATCTTCGTTTATATAACTGGTCAACTTTGACCATGCTGTAGGGTATGAAAAAAGTTAGCGAAAAAGCGGGTTTAGATCATCAATCATCGACAATCCTTGTCATTCGCCTATACATTTCACCAAGTGTTAGGCAGAGCCAAGCCTCAGCGCATCAGGATAAGTATTTCATTTTGGAAAAAAATGAACAGCCAGCGGTCGTTGAGACACGATAGATTTTATGAGGTTTAAGACATTGGCGTATCCACCTGACATTCGCTAGAAGCCCACAATGATTAATGAATTTTCGTCAAAGAAGGTGGTGTCAGGCGAATCCCGCTGAGCGACAAAAAGACAGCTTAGCTACATCTCAGTTTAGCTGCGTGTATTTAATAACCGTGACTGTGGTTTTTCATTCGAATGAACAAATCTGCAGAATAATGTCCTGCAAGTCTTATTCTAAAGCTAACAAAGTTTAAGCCCTGGGGCAGGTTAAGTCAACACTGTGAAGCAAAGTAATTGTGTGGAAATAACAACTCTTTCTGTTATATATGAATAAACAAGCAACTGCAACATGTAAATTAGAAAATAATATTCGGAAATGTTTTCCTGTCCAAAACTTTGTTGCGCAAAATTTTCTTGTTTAACGTTTTCCGGAAAAAGGCCGCCAGCATTCTGGCATTGCAAAAGCGACTCCACGTCAATTACTGCTGTTTCATTCAACTAAGTTCTATTTTCTCAATACTTTCTCACTCTTCCCAAAGTCAAAATAAACCCAGCATTTTTCCCTATTAAAGGAAGAGACTGGATGCTCAAAGATCGCAACATACTTTTAGGTTGAACTATGCCCTTCATTGAGATTGAGTATAAAGAAAAGAAAGTAGTGTTTAACAAAAACTAAATGTTTTAAATGTAGGACAGCAAAGTGCAGCACTCTCCATTTCTCTTTTTGCACCTACCAATACCAAAGTTACTTTTTGCCTATCTAAGGTCATCACGGCGAAAGACTCCGTAACCTGGTAGTAGCAGAACAAAGAGATTATACATATTTTCATTCAACGAATGAGTCCAATTTAAGCCTGGTGTTTTTGACCTCTCTGTTGCAAATTTGCAATTTTTATTTCCTAACTCTTTCAGGTAACCAACAAGCTACAAGGTGAAGACCTCCATCAATACATGGTGTGTTACTAAAAATCCCAAAGCCCTTTTTGGCTTTCTAACTTTTGCAATGCTGAGGTTCTGAGCCAGGAGCTCGGCAAAATTATTGAAATGTACGTAGTACGTTATAACCTACATTCTTTTCTGGTGGCAGTGCAATCCGGTAGAAAAGGAGACCTTCGACATATGAACTGCTTTGGGCCTCTGCAGAAAGGTAAAGACTTGTTTGGGTGGCTGTACCGATGATATAAGAATTTGTTCAACATGAAATATTTTTCTTTCTGTGAAGTAAACTTATTGGCGAAACAATTAACACAATAATTTTTCGGATTGAGCAGGTCTATAATTCAGTTTCTGGAACGGGTATAACATATCATTTTATTGTTTGTAAAAATATTGGGACAATGAATGCCATGCATTAGGCCTCTACCCTTAAGAAAACCTGGGTAAAAGTAATCAGGAAATGTAAAACTCATAAACAACGATTTCTGGTGTTTTTACTCCAACAGATAAGCAGTACTTCGGAATGTGCAAATTTCAGTTGTGTAGTAGCTGAACTGAAAATAACAAAATGTAAAAAGCTTGTCTTCCGGCTTTCTCGTCCCTTCTGCAGATAAAGCCCACAAACGCAAGCTATATCCAAACACCATCAATAAGATGGGCTTATTTCATATGGAGAAACAGGGACGAATAAAACACTCGCTGCATCGAAGCTGTCATATCGGATATCGTCGCTTCAAATTACCAAACAGCTGCACAAATGCATGAATATTGCAAACAATAAAATAATTTGCGAAAAAATCTAAGGCAACAACTTGCTTTGAGTAACTATCGATTGATCCAAGTGGCGTTGAAGAAGAATTTTTGAAGGTCAAATTTGAAATGTTTTTTCCTGCATCTACCCTTTCGAATTAGTAGAAATTTTTTCGCATATAGAAAAAAACGGTTTGAAGATACCACATCATTATAATGACAATTTTGATGAGACATTTTCGAACTTGCGTTCATTTTCACTAACCGCTGGTGGTGAAGCAAGCCATATAATTTCATCTCTAAAATTCAAAATTACCTTAAACATGTTGTGGCATTCCAGCACAGTTTTAAAACTTTCTGCTAATATCTTATCTTCATGGTTATATGAAGTTTTTGTTAAATGTATGGCACAAGGCTAATATCTCAACCGTTTAAAAATGGTTCAAATTACACTCATCCCTAAATAACCATTCCCAAATATCCTAATGACTGTAATGCGTAATTGACGCAAAATTGCTTTCCAAGTAAAACGCTGCGAGCAGATTTAGCTGCGTCGCCTTTGTGGAGAAATGTCACTGAAATGTGCATAGGTGCAGTGGAATCATTGCAAAGGCATGAAAGCAGAGCATGGCGGACAGATTCTCGAAAGCACAACATCATCTCTCCACTACAGACCAATATTCATTCTTCCAATCCTCTCCAAAGAATTTGAAATATTGATTTACAGCAAATTGCACTCTTTTTTTCAAGTATGCATTAAGCCCTCAGCGCTATGTCTTCCGCACTAACCATTCTACTGAAATAGCAGTTGCTGTCATCTACAGTGACGTGATTTGTAATAAAAATAACAAACCAATGACATGTACATTGTCTTATGCTTAAGCAAAACCTTTGATTGTGCTGATCATAATGCCCTACTTTGAAAATTGTTTTACTATGGGGTAAGAATCGAGTAATAGAAGCACCATTAAAACGTCTTGCTTCCTGCTTGGACAACAGGGTTCAGTGTGCTAAAATAACAGATATTAAATCTTTTTTCTTACCTATAGCATGTGGTGTTGCGCAGGGATCTGTCCTTTGACCTTTACTATTTCTTACATACGTTAATGCTATCGTGAAAGCCTCTAGCTTTTTCATTGATATATACGCTGATGATATTAATCTTCAAATTTCAGGTAAAAGCTATAAAAATCTACAAACACATGTGAACGTGAAGTCTCTTACCCTCTTTTATAGAAATTGATTACTGGGTTCGTGTTAACAAATTACGTATAAATTATTGCAAAAGTAATTTCATGCTCGTGAATAACTTTATTATTACAAAACGCTTTTCTGTTTATAGTGATACTCAACCGATATCAAAGCAAAACAACTTAAAATACCAAAGCATTATACATGATAATAATCTTGACTGGAAACCTCAAATAGAAAAGTTGATAACACAATTTTCTAGATCACGTGGAAGTTTGTTCATATTAAAACACTACTCCAATATTACAGCGCACAGATATGTCTATTTTGTTCTATTTAATTCGTGTACAACTGACTAAATGCCTATTTGGGGAAGGACCAACCAAACTACTTTACTTCCTCTAATTAAATTGCATGAAGAGCCCTTTATTACAATGCAACTAAAACGGGTATTCTCTTTATCCTACATACCGAATTTTAAAAATTCCTCATCTATTCAAACTATCATGTGCCAAATCTATGTACTATTTTGCATCTACAGTATATACTCTTTTTTAAGATTATCATTTGCCAAATTTGTGTGGACTTCCTGAACACTTAAACAATTTAAGATAGCATCAGTTCGCAGTTATCGAGAAGGCTGGATTTTTGCAAAAATATGATTTACCAAGAATGAAAAATCTCTGGGTTAGCTTCCTTAAATGTTAATTGGTCACAAAATTAGGTCTGAAATTTCTGAAAACGTGAGTCTGTTTCACCCTTTTCGTTTGGAAGCAAAGCAAGAATATCTTGTTCTCTTTCCGATATGTTTGTTCAATTTTTCCGTAATTTTGTATATAGCGCCTCTTCTTTTTAAGGTAGCCTTTACACGTCCAAGCACTCAGCCTCCCTGTACATAGGCATGCTTTTCAACCTCCGTGTTGTTTGCTTTTGTCTGATGTTGTGCTTTGTTAATAAATTTTGTCTGATGTTCAAATTATTGCGTTTTGTTGATTTAATTTTCCTTTTCACTTGAAACGTCTTCAAGTTAGTATTGATTTGTGCCAAAAACAGGGCTGGCTGAGTAGTTGAACCACAAGGTTTTTCGCCAACACTTTGTGCCTCAAATGTGCATTTCACACCAATTTACAGAATTCCTAAGTGCTGAGTTTTTTTCTGATTTGAATTTTATTAACATGCAATTAATTTTTCTACCGATTGGCGTTGCTTTCTCAATCGCATTTGTGCTATTTCGTAGTTTGAGACACAAACCACCCAAATAAACCTACCTAACTACCTACGTAGTTTGCTGGGATATTTCTTGAAAACCTTGTACACTTAGCTCAGTTGATATTTTGTTGTTGTAAAGTTTTCTGCAAGTGTACATTCAAATGTAATTAAATGTTTGTCATCTGATAAGTTAATGAATACCTTGAAATGAAACTGCTTGTTCCAAAACTCTATAACCAAAAAATGATCTGAAAGTTTTACGTTGTCAGTCTTGAGCCAGTCAAAAACATCTCGCATATCTGTTACCGATCAGTGGCAAATTAATCATTGACATGAAACGTTCAGTGACACAAAACGTTTAAGTACAAAAATATATTTCATAACAGTGAGTATCTTCATTACATTAAAGAACAAATTCACTTAAAAAGCAATAAACGTTAAACAATGAACGTTTGTAGCTCAAAAATTTTTTTCAAAAAGATTGTTTATTTGATAATATTAATGGCACTAGGAAATGTGATGCCCAATATGAAAACAACTTTTTCAGCAGAAAATGGACTATTTTTCTTATGGAGTCTATGTTTTAAAAATGTTAAAGTTAAAGTTGTGAATGGTGACTGTAACCAGGTTGCCTGCACCAGCAGTTTGATTCATTTAAACTTAATAGTTTTACGTGCTCTCTAACAAAGTATTGCTAAAAATTTACATCTTGAAAGACATAAATATTTGGAAATTGTATTGACAAGAACCGCAAACTATATCAGCTTATTCTGAGAAGTTTTTGGGTGTTCTGCCTAAAATGGTTTCAAAATAAACAGAAAACAATTTTTAATTGTTAAAACTGTTGAAAGCTTTACGCATCGCGATCAAAAAGTTTACTTATTCAATCAAAAACTAGCAGTACAGTTCTGCTGTTAAAAATGTTTGGGATTGGTGTTTGCTGCTTGGTTGTAAATTAACATACCTCTTGTATGTGTTCAGAAGGAACAAAAACGCCTGCAGGGTACATCAGATTGAACCATTTACCGAACGCAAAAGGTACTGAAAGCGCCTGGAGTAAATGGTTTGTTGTTTTACTACCCAGTCATCCAGAGATAAAATTTTGGACCGTAAAAATTAAATCTTCACCGAAGTAAAACTTTGAGATTTTCTACGCTGCAGTTGTTGCCAACGTTCTTGTTTAAGAATAGATGTATATAGTCACATTCCTATAGTGGACCTCACAATAAGATGAATACCATTCTGCCTTTAGGCTCCTTACGATTTTTAAAAAGCAAGTAAGCAAAGAAGTGTTGGACAGAAAAAAATCTTATTGTTCTAAATTACTGCATACTACAATTTTGACCGCTTGTGTAGCATTGGAAAGCGTATAATTGCGTTGTTAACTATATCGAAGCTTTCTCTAAGCAGCTTGAGTTATTTTAATTAAGCCAAAACTGCCTACCTCCAATTATTTTCAAATTTATGGCAGGAATTACGTAATCCCCTATCCGTTTATTTTTTGTCTTCAAATGACTTTGTTTTCAGTTCCTTTAAAATTAGGTTGAAAAGACCAAAACATTTCTTTATGAATTTCTATTGAGATGTTTTACAACAAACAAGTCCTAATCTTTGTATTCAATCACAGTATATTGCAAATGCTGCATATTCGTATCATTGCTTTCTCATAGGTTTTCTGTTTTAATTTTTGTGTGTCAAAAGCTATAAAATATGTGAAATTTTTGATAAAGATTGTTTTTATTTATGGGAAAAACTAAATATGCTGTTGCAAACTTTACACTATCTGGCTGTTTACTGCAAAGACCGTTTCCTGGGAAGGTTTTTATGACTTCTGTGTGAAAAAAAACTAACTTTTGCACTTTGGGATTTGCATCAACTTCAAACGCATCAAAAATCAAATTGCATTACTGCTAATCCTGGAAAAATGTTAGAGCGTGAACCAATACTTTGCCCTATGCAGGCAAAAGTCTCTAGTTCTGCTGTGAGATTTTCATCTTTACAACATCACGTATTTATAAAACAGAAATTTGTGGCAAACTCTTATTTGGATTTTTAATTTTTGATACCATTCGTAAAACCAATGGCAAAGTTGAATGAACAAAGCAACTATCACGTAACATTATCTGCTGCATACTTTTCTTTGTTTTTCCCTGGACATTTTTTCTTAAGGCAAAGCAGTTTCAACAAGCAGGAACTGAAACGGCCTGCGACAAGTTTTTGGAAAACATCGAAAAACCTTTTTTCCACTGATTTGCGAAGATTTTCATCATTCCTGGTTTACCGATGTTGTTGTCATTCTCTTCTGAACGTGACCTGTGCTGAAACACTGGATTTCGTTAAAATGCGTCAGTTTCATAAAGTCCACGTCACTGTTTATTTTTCGTTTGTTTTTTATGCTTTCTGAAACCACTGACGGGAAACACTTCTTGCAACACAGTTCGTAAACTCACGAAACATTTGGTGGCACTGGAATCAAAAGGGAACAGGAGAATCGCTTATTTTAGCAAATGTTTTGTAGCATCGCTAGATGGTATGTTATATGTTTTTAATTTTCCTAACAACAAGGTTTAGACCATTTTGACTTGATGAAAACGTTGGTCCAAAAGGCTTGATTGTTTCTCTTTTCGGCATAAATCAATTAGGAAGCTCTTCTACAAAGGTTCAAAATTGTGTTAACTGTGTTCTTACATAAAAGTTCTAGGTCAAGTTTGCTCGTTTGTGCACTGTGTTCTAAACTTATAACAACATCGACCAAAGTTCTTGGTTGTAATCACCATAAATTCATCCATCTATTTCTATACAAAACAAAACAAGATAAGCAAACATGCATAAAGAGACAAATCCAAGCATTCAACTCTAAAGTCTCACTCAAATTACGACAATGATAGGGGCGATGTGCTGGCCGTCCCACTGATCCCGTTTCTTCTAAATCATGGGTCTCTAAACTTTTTTTGTCAGAGGGCCACAGAAGCTAGTACACAACAGTTCGAGGGCCTGGCATCTTACGTAATGTAATTGTAACGAGTTATGTTATTTTCTACAAAATCAACAAATTTTTCGTAAATACATTGATTTTTCATTGTAAAAAAGCGTCTTTGCGGCTGGATGAAATGCCATCGCGGGCTGGATTTGGTCCGCGGACCGTAGTTTGGAGACCCCCGTTCTAAATGGTCAACACGTCACGAGCATCTTGTTAATTACGTCTAAGCGGCAGTGGCAATCATATTAGAAAAATGTCGCCAAGAAATCAAAGCCACTGGCCTCACCCAAGAAATAATTCGGACAGGCAAAACACGAACGTACAACATTCGACCCTTGGAAAGGAATCGGCTGCCCGTATCGCTGAGATGGCACGCCCCGGGTACTCCGAGTAGAACGCCGTAAATGTGTTGCGGAGGTGTTCTTTGCTACAACCTCTGATGTTGCCTCATTGAAGCCAGATGGTTGTGGCGCGTTTCAGGTGTCTCAGTCGCTCCCTCATCACTAGCAACATCAAACTTCACTGATGGGGAACACGTTTTTTACGTGGCTGGCAGCGCTTCACTGGATGTTAGCGTTTGCGGACAAGTTGCTACATCGCTGAGAGAAACCTTTTGCTCTCGGCCGTCCTTATATTGGTCTCTAACAGTTCCACTTCTGCCAAGACAACATGCTTATTGGTGCGCACATGTTTGCGCAAGAACGCTGGGTCTGGCCGCACCAAGCTGGTAAAGACTTCCCGCTGGGAGACTTGCAACAAAAACCGAAGAATAATCATGGGGCGTGGCGTTAGTGGCAGTGCGCAACAGTGATCGTGTGGCTTGTGAAGCATCGGGCAACACAGTTTCCCAAGATTTTGCATAGGCAAACCGCGCGATTTTAAACACAATCCCGATCGTTTTCCATAAAACACAATTATAACGCTCGACTTGGGCGTTACCATGCAGATGATAGGTTGTGGAGTGACTACTCGCCACACCTCGCCGCAGCAAGTACTGTAAGTTTTAAGTTCGTGTGATGTAAGCGATCTGCCCAAATCAGAATGAACATAATGAGGCATCCCGCAGAGGGCAAAACAACTGGTCTGAACATTTGATAACAGTAGATGACAACATGTTCGGACATGGAAAACAAAACGGAAATCGAGAATAGTCATCCACAACAACCAGAAGGCACTGTAAGCGTTTTGCGTCTGAGATGGTAGTGGACCTTCACAACCTAAACTGAAGCGCTCAAGGGCTTGGTAGCCTTGATTAAAGCTCCTCTTTCACGACAATACAATTGCGGTTTCAGCTCAGCGCAAATGCCCCACGATGGGCGAAATCTTTCACGTCCTCGTTGAGAAAGGCAAGTTCTTTGACCGCACAAAATGAAGCATGCGCGTTATGCCTGGGTGGCACAAGTCCCTGTGCAACATGTCCAAGTTGCAAGCCGGCACTGCAGAACAGGACGCTCGCGTGAGTGCTTCGGGACCATTGTTTTCTCTGCCAGGGCGATGCTTAATATCATACGAGAACGACGCTAACTCTGAGCGCCACAAGTGAATTTGTTATTCTTTACTTTCGATCGCTAGCGGCTATCCAACATGAACGAGACCGACTTTTGATCGGCGACAATTGTGAAATGACGACCACCCAAGAAATTACGCCATTTCTTTACTGTTGTGCTGATTGCGGTGGCTTTTCCACAGCGGGGCAGTGAAGCTCGCTTTTGCTCAGCGGCCTTGACGTGAAGGCAATCGGTCGGCCACAGTGTCGCCGAAAGCGTGACCTGGGAAGCATCACACTCGACCACAAATGGGAGACTTTCGTCGATGGCTTACAACGATGCATCTTCAATACATTGTTTCAACAGGTTGAAGTCCTCCAAGCATCTTTTATCCAATGGGAAGGTTGTAGCCACTTTTGGCCTTGCGATCTTAACAGAGAAACATAACATCCACTTTGCGTAGTATGCGAATAAACCTAGAGCATCCTGTAGCGCCCTTTTACTTGTCGGGGCTGGCAGTTCACGCAACGGCTTCTATCGCTCCGGGTCGGGCCTGATCACACCATACAAGGGTGTACGCAAGGAGGGGGTGTGGTGAATGTATGATTACCTTGTCCTTGCCACGTAGTGGCGCCTGCAATCTTGCAATCCTTAATTGTGCCCCTGTGTTCGCCCCGCGGCTCTTGCGTTGTGCTTGCGGTCTCGTAATGCAATACTGCCAAATGTTCTTTTAATGCAGTTTGCCCGCCCTGGGAGGCATTTGATCAGTTACGCTGTTGTGTTTGTTTCTGAGTTTCATTGCTCGCTTGTTCAGCTCCATGATTGAGCGGTGTCCTTAGTGAATTAAAGCCTGGCTTTCTGCAGATAGTGTTTAGTAGAATCCGCAGGTGAGTGCACGACAATTTAATTCACTAAGGGATGGATAA
>JGI24158J21664_10002725_pt1 | contig 21726 bp, 20 predicted proteins | sample Ectturendosymbi3_FD_21664 | JGI IMG/M metagenome (IMG submission 21664)
GCGTTTGCGCTGATTAGCCTTAGCAGACAAAATAAAGGCAATTGTTTCGGATAAAGTGAACTATCGCGGAGCACAATCTTAAACATGCGTAGTGGACCAAGCGTCTGCAAAAAGTGGTGAGGTGGTTTCTGGACACAGACGATAACGCAGATTCCCCCCGAAATCTAATTATTACTTTTGGGGCCATTTACAATGTTCCTGGAAATTTGCATGCAAATTCATTCCATGGTATTTGCATTAAGTCGACAAATTAACAAGCAAAAAGTATGCACAAACAATTAATCTCCTTTGCGCAAAGTTTTTGGAAAATATGAATCTCAAGGGAGGGTTTTAACCCTTGCAGAACCGCCACTAAACTGCGCAGTTGCGCTAAGCGTTTCGGGGCCCCGTTTGCCCTGATGGGCCTCGCGTTCATTTATCCGGCCCTACCTGCATGCCTACATGCCTAGTTGTATACGTGTAGAAGTCAGACTTCCACTTGATCAACACGTTTTGTGTAGGGATTGCTGTAAAAAATGCACTATGTCTAGCCCGGTATTCTATTATTTTGTACTGCATAGCAGCAAGATACCTTTGCTGCTTACGACCAAAGTTAGACATTTACGCAGCCTGCTGTTCAGTCAAGCACATGGAGTTAATTGCGTAGTTAGAAGTTGGAAACTACAAGCCTATTATGGGTATTTGCGGGAAAATATTTATAATTAATATGCAAAATCTGTTCATGTTGTGAATTAAATATAAATTTTCAGAATGTCTAGCCCCCTGCAGAAACATGAAGACCCCAATGGAAGACTTTCTGACGATGGTTCTTCCCAGGCCCGCAGACATGGGGGGACATTCGGAGGCAGTTAAAATCTTTTTTGTGATCCCCAAATTTTGTTGTGCTCAGAAAAGTTTGTTTTAAACAGATGATAAAAACAAAACTTTTTCCCTCCTAAAAATGTGCTTTGCCCCACAAACCTTAAAACCTGGCTACGGGCCTGATTCTGCCAAAATTGTGTCTGTAATTAAGATATTTTGTTTTGAAGGTCATTCGGCCTCGAGATGTAGCATAACGTCGAAAACTTTTTTTTATTAATCACCATTAGGGGGGCCCCTGTGAGCATTTTGGGAGGCCCAGAATTGGGCTGCTACGGCACTGTCAACAATTTTGTAGCAACTAGCAATCTATGGAAATCGTGGTGCACAGCAAGAATTCTCTGTCTCAATAGCAGTTTCAAAGAAATTGTACCATTTCAGCAGGAATTCCCAACTTAGGAGTGTGATGTTAAAAATCATTCAATTGGACTTCCGGAGTCGAAGTCGGACATAAAATCTGAGTGTTCTTAGGAATTCGACTACACCCAAAAATCTCCGACACCTACTCCACAACTCTGCTGGCAAGCCAACAAAATATTATGGCAAACCATCCAGCGTCTCCGCGGCACAAGCTCTAACATTGGTGGATACGTCAAAGACCACAACGGCGTCTTACTCAGAAATGAGAGGGNCATACTTCGCAGATGGAGAGAGTATTTCAAAGATATTTTTATCCCAGTCACTCTCATGCCATCAGCCANACAGGAGGTACATTCGGGGAAGGAAAACATCATCGCTGCGACCGGTCTTCCTAGCTATTAAAACACTGAAGGTTCGGAAGGTTGCAGGTTGTGATGAAAGTTGTCTTGAAATGTTTAAAGTCTTGCACAGCGGTGTTCTTTACCTAACTCGTGTGCGTCAAGCTTTGTTTTGGGTGTCAAATTGTTTGGTGTTCTGGCGGGTCACATGGCACCGAAAGATTGTCAAACTGGTTTGATCATCCCCATACACAAGAAGGGGAACGGGAAGCAATACACCAACTACCCAGGCATTTCTCTCCTTAGCCTTCCTGGAAAAGTATATGCCAAGAGTTTTGAAAAAATGTCGAAAAATTATTGAACCTGAGCTGGAGGACACACAGTGTGGTTTTCGACCTAGCCATAGTTTCGCATACCAAATTTTCACTCTCCAACAAATTTTTGAGAAATCTTGGGAGTATGCAAAATCAAAAGATGTCTACGCTTGTTTTGTCGACATTAAAAAACATTGCGACCGGGTCCTACACGAAAAGCTGAGGAACGTTTTGCGGGAATACGATGTTGACGGCCGCCTATGACTGGCCGTCAGCCACTGCATTCCCGCTCAGAAGTTTGTGTCTGTTTCGGCTGCGTTAAATCACAAGCGTTCAATATGTGTATTGGATTTCGACAGAGTTTGCTATCCCCACTCCTTTTCACAATTGAATAGAATAGACACCCACAGGCGAGTCGACTAGAATGTCACTGTTGGAAGCTGCAGGACCAACCGTTTATTTTTTGCGGATGATTTAATGCTACTTGCATCTGAACGAGGTCTTCAGCATGCACTTGATCGTTTAGCAGCTGAAAACTGGAATGAAAATCAGCACTAAAAGATCCAGCTATTATGCCTCTCCTAATAACCAAGTCAGTGCATGCTAATAGTAAGCAGAAAAACACTGCAGAAAGTCGAGAAGTTCAAGTACCTTGGAGTGGTATTTACGGGTAACGGAAGGTGGAACAAGCAGGTTAATAGACGGATTACTGAAGCAAACTCAGTTTTGCCTGAAGTTTATCGTTCTGTGGTCACAAAACGAGGGCTTTCAATAACCGCAAAGTTTACAGTTTTTAAATCGGCTTTTGTTCCGATCTTTACCTACGGTCATGAATCTTGGGTAATGACTGAAAAAGTACTATCTCAAATACAGAAGAAATAGGATTTTGCAAAAAGTTTACGGTATGACATTTCTTGACAAAGTGCACAGCTGTGAAATCGTAAAGCTTTGAATATCGAGCTGCTTCTCCGAATGGATAGATCTCAGCTACGATGGTTTGGGAACGTGACCAGAATGCCCCAAGAAAACTTGGATAGGCGAGTCCTTTTGGCTACATCCACGGGAAAGCATCCCAGAGGTCGTCCACGGACCAGGTGATTTGATTACATCATCGACCTTGCTTTGCTCGTCTTAGCCAGCAGAAAGCCAGCAGAACTATCAGTGATTGCCGAAAACGAGAGGTATTTCGCGTCCTCCTAAAGCTGCTGCCCGCGCGAACTCACCAGAGGAAAAGCGGGTGTGAAAAGTGAGCGAGTGAACTTTCACCAATGTTTTCAATTGGAAAAAAGCCGGCAGCAAACATTCTTGCGGGCCATAAAGGTGGTCCATATTTACAGAAAAAGTTGCCCATACCTATATGAAAATGCTGGTGGTTTCTGAGAGATCAGCAACTATGGAGAGGTCGCTCTGCTCCGCGCTAGTCGTGGTAAAACGGGGTACGTGGCAGTCTACGGGTTGTAAGCGGAGTTTGCTGGACGTAGAATCACGGTTTCGCGGATCATGAATTACGATGGAAGAGAACTAGTGTCTGATTTACCAGCTACCGACCTTCTTAAGCTAGCAGCCTCTCGTCCAGAGGTGGGCAAACTTTTTCTTTCTATCAAAGAAAAACACTACACCTACTGCTGGTCAGTGTGAAAATAAATAGTGACTTCCATTGGCGGCGTCGCTTTTGCAATATTCAACAAATTGCCTGAACACACCAGGAGCCCCATCCGTGTCTCAGAACGAATAATGGTGGGCAAACTAAACAGAATAACTCCCTACTTTACTTACTATAACTCATTAATCCATCCTTACCTTACTCAATCCTCAGCAAGGTACGTGCTTCACGCGCAAACATACAGCCTCTCATTAAACTCCAAAATAAAGCTACTAAGCAAATAAGACCAACTAAAGCAATATCTCTGGATGGAGCTCTTAAACATCTTATGTTTTGCCAAACTTTTTACCTTATCAGTGGGCAAATTCATGCACTCTTATTACAACAAACTGCCTCCCAACCATTTTGGCGACTATTTTATTTATTCATTCTTACTCCGCAAGACTATCGACTTCTAAAACCTGTTTCTACCTAGGGTTAACTCTTCTTCAGGAAAATGTTCCCTTACATATGTTGGTCCAAAAGTGTGTTCTTTTACCAGACTGTATAAGTCTTCTGCCACTTTTACCTTCGATTGGAAACTTAACTTACATGAAAAAGGTACATAATTATGTATTTTAGCAACAGTTCACTTATTAACAACTAACTGCTGAGAGTTTCAGTAATTTCAAGTTTGTAATTTTGTTTGTTTTCTATGTATCTACTTATAATAAAGCTACTAAGCTTTTTTCTCTTTCGTTCCTGGGCTCATCGCATTTTTGGTATGAAATTACGTTGCATAGTTGTTTTTTTTGTTTTGTTATTCTTTTATACCTCATCATTCATTTTTTCTTTTTTTTATACTTTGTTTAAACATTTATCGACCACACCAAATTTCCTCAATTAAATTCGATCCACTCCTTTATGTACATAGGCATGCTCTCTTCATCTATCAATTTACCTCACCGTGTTCTATGGTTGTTTGTTTGTTTTTCTAACTGTGATTATTTGATTTCCCACTGTTGCTTTTCAACACTTTGAAAAAGTGATAAACGGGGTTGGTTGACTAGATGACCTCCATGGTCTTTCACCAATCCTATGTGACACAGTGACACTCTCTGTTTAAATTGAATAGGTATTTTGCCATTGTCTATTCCAGTGTTTCCCATCCTTTTTTGATGCATTCCTCCCTTTGTTCATTTCGGAACTTTTCATTCCTCCCCTATTACACAAATTCAGCAAGGTGGCTGAAAGTGTTCAAACGTCATTTTTCCGATGACTCAGAACCCACGTATAGCTAACTTAACTATAAAGTGGAAATTCCTCCCCTGAACTCATGAAATTACTACCTGGGGAGGAATTCCTCTCCGGTTGGGAACCACTGGTCTATTCATTTACTCTAATATTCCCTCACAATTGGTTTCCTTACTGCGCGATGGCTCTGTATTGTTTTTTGTTTATTAGCTGAGACATATGAAACAAGCAATCAGTCAATCAGCCAATCAAATCCGTTCCATTAACCATAATCAGAGATTATGCGCCAACTCTTTCACGTCCTGAAGAGACCAAGGATGCATTCTATGACAGTCAGGCAACTGCATTCATGACAACCTCTACAACTGAACAGTGAACATCTACGGTATATGTCCAAAGAGATTTCAACGCACGAGTTAGGAATGATTCATGCCAGATTTCCTGGGAAAACACGGCGTCGAAAAACTATATGCAAACAGACAACAAGTGTTGGAAATATGCAGTGATCATCAGTTGCACACAATGAACAACTACAACTTTGTCGGAAGTTTTCTGAACAAAGTCGGTTGGCGCTAGCCAAGAATTAAGCAGTGGCATCAGTTTGATCTGGTACTGGCAAGAAAAGCTAACATTGGACTATTCAAGCGTTCGTGTCTAACTTAGTGCTAGTAGTGACTCTACTAGTGCTAGTAGTGAACATTTTCTCGTCTTGTCGAGTTAGCTACGCTCCGAAAAGATTTAATCCCGAGTCCACGAAAGATTTAATCCCGCAGTCCACTAATCCCGCAGTCAACACAGCTGTGATAAAGAGCAAAGAGAACACCCTTGCCTTCCGAAGTGGTTTAATGTCAGCCTGAACTTTGCTTTCCTTCATGACCTGTCTGCTGTCAACATTATCGACCACTCAAGCAATACTGTGCCACGCTGCAAGAGACATATTTAGAATAACTAAACATAATATGGAAGACTAGGTCTACGACAAGGCTGATGTGCTATTTTGTCTTCCGGAGGAGGATGCTACTTTATGTCGTTCTTTCTCTGAAAGGATGCAAAAGGTAAGAAGAGTTTTTGAAAAGACACGCTATGTTGCCAACAAGCATCGGAACAATTTGTGCGTGTAGGTAGATCAACACAGCTTCCATTATGGGGGACATTTGCTTTTATGTATATGAAAAATAGGAAGGTCAAAAAAACGGAAGGTCTGCTCTTTAAAAACTGCACGCGGCATCTTAGTAACGTACAAGAGGCAAAATTAGCCACATGGTTCTCTACGCTCATTCAAAGCCATTAAGTAGTGAAACAATCGCTGGTATTCCTTGCTTACCTCTCTCAGAAACCTGGACAACCTTTTAGCAACTGAGGAACGTCGGGTTGCTCTCTAAGTGTCATCTAGCAAATCATCAGGCCTAGATAGTATTCCAGCCGAACTGCTCAAGTGCGATGGTTCCCTTGTCCAGTACTTTGCAGTATTCTTTGCAAGTATGGAATCAAGGTTACTTTTCAAAAAATGAAAAACGTCAACATTGTCACTCTGTATAAAAACACAGGTGAAAAAGGAGATTGCAAGAACTACAGAGGAACTTTACTTTGATCGCTACCGGGAAGGTCTTTGCCTATAGTCCAGCATCCAATCTCTTGTGGAGAAGTTTTACCCTAAATGTAGTTTTGCTCTTTCCTGTAGCCATTGTAATATTGTAATTAAGGTTTGGCTGACTTAGAAAAAATGCATAAAGAAATTTGGTTAATCTTGGAAATGAAATGCTGGCTACAATGTTCTCACTTTCCTGAAACGTTTTGCTGTTCTCAGGAAACTTCTGCGGTCGGACATGCTGCACGATACTTATTTCCACTGGCAACATTTTGAGTTACCAATAGTTTTTTATTGTAGCAATTGCTCCAATATTTTATAAAAACATTGCTCTAATCTCCCCACTAATTGTCCGCCAATCAAGAGGCATAATGGTATGTTTTCAATGCCAAACCACAGGAAAGCTAGACAATATTTTAACCTTCCCCTCCTATCAAGCCCGCAGATGCAATACAACAAACCATATATTAATCTTTCCCTGAAGCTGCAGACTAGCAAAAGGCAGCACGAACTCGCTACTGCATTGAAATGCAACTGTTTTAACTCAAATCATTTTTCATCGACTGCTTGACCATATTTACCAGTAGAAAATGAAGATGAGCAATAAAAAACTTTTGTAATGCAGTGAGCCTAAAGCAGTGGGGAAGGTAATAATAACCAAATGCCAAACTAAACTTTTGTAAATGAAAGCAATACCTCAACTAGTTTAACTTTAAAGTGTCGGAACATACTGGTGCCAGACTGCGATCTGCCCAAGTCTGAAAAAGCTAAATGGACGAAAGCGAAATTTGAATCTGAGTGATCTCGTCTTCCGAAGACGCACGATTCTGAATGTAGGTCGAACGTAGAACGATCGTGAAGTGTTAAGTGTCAGAGCAGCGCAAAATACTTTGCTAAAGTTGTGTTTAGCCGTTCAATTTGAGGGCTTGGAGGCATAAACCACACGTATTGGTCAAAAGGATTTACAACACAAGGATCATAAAACAGATTGTAAATCTACTCCCTGCTGACTGCAGCGCAATGTTGACATTGTGGTCGAAACTCCCCTAAACTGCTCTTTTTATGTGTGATACATTTTTCCGCTCCGCAACATAAGTAGATACTACCATGCAGGTTTTATACAACTGTTTAAAATGCCCTTTTTTCCCCAATATGTTTGATCAATTCCGACCTTAGTTTGGCCTCAAATGCGCTGTTTTCAGAAAACCAGCTTATTCGAGATGCTCGGCATACACGTTACTGGTCTTAATTGCAGTTGTCTTTTACTTTCTTTTATTCAGAACTCAATTGCACTTTTCCTCCCATCTTTTTACAAATTTTATGCCGTGCAGGTACATGCATTGGCCCATGCCAGTCAAAGACACTCCTCTCTTAATTCTGACCACAATAACGCGAACTTTTATAGCTAATAAAAATATAATACCAATGCTTTCGAAATCTGAAGAATAGTTTAGTTTTGTCCCTGCAACTAAACAAAGTGGGCCATTAAAATTTCCACTCTTTGTCACTGGTCTGGCTAAGATTTACTTTGGAACCTGCGCTAAAAACGCAAAAAACTCAACCACTGCTAAAAAATTGGGAGATCTTCAGCATGATTTTTTAGAGATACGGTAATAGTAATTTCATTTCTAAAAAATGCGTAAAACTGTTAATGATCCTTAACTGAACAACTGTCAAGTAATGCTACTTTTTATTACCTGATTTATATAAAATTAACCCAAAGTACAAACTAAAGTGCAAAAAGCAAAGCACTGATTCTGAGTGTATTTGGCTCTTCTGATGTACGTACCAGTCGCCCACCACAATGTTTTCAAGTGCACACTTATGTTTTCTTTTACTTTTTTATATTGTGCATTCCTTGTGTGTTTGTTTCAATCTACGAAGAGTAAGCAAATTACAGAGCTTTGTCATTGGAAAACATTACTTGCTTATAAATGACAGAGAGCATAAGAAAGAAAACAGCTACTTGTAAGTAGACAAAATATATTTTCAAGGAAATATCAATAAGTACTCTATATTCACATTGTGTAGAGCAGGGGTATCAAACTCAAATTGCTCCGAGGGCCAAATGATGACTCATAAAGTAACCCCAGGGTGGTATTATGACGCTGACGCAACAATGGGGGTACCTGAACCTTACTAGAAACAGGTTTTAGATCTTATATCCCGAAAGGTATTGTGATTTATAGGCAAGTCGTTTCTAGCCGTCTCTACGTTCGTTTGAACGAAACTTGTTCACTCCCAAGCCGAGCACTTTAAAACACCGGTAATAAACTAAATAACGTAAAAGTTAAGTTTTTGAAAATCCCCAAAAAACATCGCGGGCCGCACAAAACGCCCTCGCGGACCTCACTGGCCCTCTGGGCCTCGTGTTTGAGCCCCTGGTGTAGAGTGCAATGCAGGCAAGCTCTTTAAATGAAACTATAGCCTTTACAACATTCGCAGAAAAATAAGCTCTAGTTTGTAAAAAAAAGTGCAATATTCAAGGAATCTAAATAATAAAACGCAGCAAAACGACAACAAATGTTGCGATATGTCATTGACGACAAATAAAAAGAATTGGTTATAAATCATTACACAAGGTTGCTATTATTCAAATCTGTGGTTCTAAGTGTTATTTTACGAATTCGAACTTCCAAATTTTGTTCTGTTAAAAATTATACACATGATTACCATTCGACAAAGCACCGGGTAATCAATCTTTATCAACCTTATCACTGATATAATAAAAAGTTAGAAGCCGTACAGATGAGACAAAACAAAAAACAAATTTGAAAAACCACCTCAAATAAGGATTTGAAACAGCAAACCAAGCTTAAACAGCGGAAGTCCAAGATTTGAATGCAGACAAAGCGATATTCGAATCGTATATCGAGAATATAGTCCCTTAGAGTATAGGTTCTCTAAGTGCTCCGTACGGAGCCCCAGGGCTCCGCGAGAGAAACCTCGGGGCTTCGCGAGCTATTCGTTTTTTTTGTTTTTATTTGTAGAAATTTATTGTGGGGCTCCGTAAATTATGGTCAATCTCTTCATGGGCTCCATAACACCAAAAGTTTGAGAACCCCTGCCTCAGAGTATTTCCCCGGACACCCAAAAACGCTGCTTCACAAAGGTTTGCGTCAGCAACAACATATGTATGGCGTAATGTCCCACGTAAAGGAAAAGAGTAGCCTTTTACTTTGTATTCTATGCTTTTTTCCGAAGTCGGAAAAACCGTGAGAGCACAAAATTGTAAAGTCCGATACTTAGATGAAGACAAAAAAGACTTTTAGTAAAAAACCCTGAATAGCCAACTTGAAGTGGTTGTGATTTGAAGTGATTGTGACTATCCTTGAACCACATATTAATCTGAAAAATTGACATTATCCAACTATCGGTGAGATGGAGTTTGCATGGAACGTGATTTCTTACCAAAACAGGTCGCTTTGTTGTATATGTTCTTGACTCTTATAAGGAACACGACACTGAAAGCAATTTTCTTTGTTGGTTTGGACAACTTGACTTAGGAATGGGTTAATGTTCTTCATTGCTACTGTAATCGAATGCAATTTTCATTTGTTTCAGTGCAAGAAGGCAGCTTACTTAGCAACTTAAATTTGGCGGCTCTTATGCAAATGCAACATAAGTACAGTAAATCTGCTTTTACAACCTCGCATTAAAACTCGTGCAGTAGCGTTCAGTGTTGGACGTAACGAGGAGCAGTAGGTTACTTACGCAACAATTCAAAAGATTTAAAACAGTATGAATTGGAAATTGTGCAAGAATGGGTGACAGCAAAAAGTTACTGTGCACAAAAACCGCAGAGAACCACTCAGAGAATCCCCTCATCAGGCACACTGTTAATCAAAAACTGCTTTTTTCTTTCACGGAAAACGCAACGAAGAGAGCATGTTGCGCGAATGCAATTTCCAAGCCAAATGCAAAAACTTATAACGATTTGATTGTCCCGTGTCAGCTCGATTACTTGACCTCTATGTAAAGGCGCATTAAAAACGTTTGTAGGACTCACAATGTTTCAAAGTTCATTCCTGAACGTTGCGGTAATCAGTTAGTAAAATATGGTGGTGGGTCCAGACGTAATCTTTGCAGCTGATTTTGTTTTTTTTCTCAGTCAGATGTTTGTAAGTTTACAATACGATATTTTGAAGCAATAAAATATCACATAAATGAAAAATAGTACGCCTATTTTAAGGGATATGTTAGTAGTTGGACTACAATACTTTTCTAAAGTTTATTTAAAATTCATTAATTTTTTTCAAAGGCTTCGTGAGAATATCAGTTTCCAAAACTGTGGCGAAACTAAAACAGCACGAGGTTATTTTACCGGGCATGTGCATGTGCTGTTATGTTTCACGCACCTTTTAATCATTAACTTTCTATTTCAACCATTAGCAATGATGAAATAATTTTCATAAAAATTTTCCATCACGGGCAAAAACATTTAAAGAACATTGCAGAAATTTGAGAGTGCCATTACCTTCTTGACAATACTGTGGGAGCAATGTTTACTTCGAATTTTTTTCCAGAATATTCAAAATTCGTCCGATTACTGCGAAAAACGCAATAATTTGTTTCATTGCAGTTTCTCAGCTGCGGTAGTTTTTGCACACCAGTGTCACTGTGTACGTTGTTCAATTTACTACGCAGAAGCAACAAAATGACCGGAATGCATTTGTGGAAAGCTAAGTTGTTTAGCAGTTTAACGATTCTTTGGCTATAATCTAATCGGTTAGTGAACACTAATGGAAGTTTGACCTGAAATCGTGAAAATATCTTGTTCGTCTATGAGCAGTGGTGCATTCAGAGCCAACGTGCTCCCGCCAATTTTTGGTGAAAAAATAGCATTCGTTTACTTTTCAATCATAGGCGTAGTAAGGAGGGGCGTAGAGGTCCATTTACCCCCAATTTATAAAAATATATAGTCATTTTGTGCCTTGAGAGGCGGTATCCCAAACAAAATAGTGTTATTCGCCTAAAATCAAACATGTCTCCACCTCCCCGAAATTTTTTGCCTCCCCAAACTTTTGGGCTGGCTACGCTGGTGTTTTCAATGTGATTTTTTGGCGCTTTTACGGCTTTTTTTTATGAAATTCGCAGCCACCCTGACTGTAGCAATCCAGGTCTTGGTTTTGATAGAATGTTCCTTTCTTGAAATTATTTTCCTGCACAGATTCTTTTTGGTACATCACCCCTTTTTGCGAGTTAAATTCTCAATCAGATAATAACTTTTGTTGCCATTTTCAACCTGGCTGTGCAGGAGATGAATTTGAAAAATGGCATTTGCACTGACTCATTAGAATTGTTTTATTTTGAGCTTTGCAACGGAAACCAAAACAAATTTCCCTGGGTTGTGGTGTATGTATTCGCAATAAGACGCCAAGTTTATAAACCAAAGATGTGGTGACGTACCAGCAAGAATCGTGATTCAGTGGCNTCCTTGAGAAACGACGATTCTGAAAAGGTTAGCTGATGAAATAATTTCACTTCAGTGCCTGCAATTACCACCAAGTCATGTACAAAACGTCTGCTTACACGACTTGGCTCACGGCATTTGTGGTTAATTGCAGACAACGCATATTTGCACCCGCGCCAAATTGTTGAGCACAGTGATAAATCTCTCGGTAAAACTGTTGTCTAGCCTGTGCATCCTGGTGAGACTAAATTACTACATTCTACTGGTGCTGTGGTTGTGCCAGCAGTGGCATCTTGACTATCATATCAACAAAGTCTCTCTGAAATGATATAATGATGGCGTTTTTTGCGGTAAAGCGTATCTGAAGTAATCTGAGTCTTTTTAAAATGAACTCGGAAAGGTTATGTCAATTCCTCCTCGCACCATTCCGTAATTCACAAACTTCGCAATTGACAAAACTTGTTACCACGGCTTGGAAGTTGAAAAAGGTGTTAATTAGACCTAAGAAACCCATACCTAAAAGCTTTCTATACCAAGTCTGCAACCGAATTCAGCTTACACGTTAACAAAAACGAACTTACATCGAAACGTGAACGTAAACAAAATATTGTTCACCAAATCTTTGAATAAATGTTTGCGATTTGCTGAAAGCTTGCCCAGCTCTTTATGGTGTGTAACTTGAAACTTCTAGAAACAAACGAGTGATTCGGAAAACTTTGACCACAAAAACTTTAGTTTCTTTGAAAAAATGATTGAAGCTACCCTACAGACAACGAAAATCTCTTTTGAAAAACTAGGCACATTCACGTTATGCAGAATAAGCAAGAGAAATTGTTTTATACGTTTTAGATCTTTGATCTAATTTGGCTATAAAGGATGCTTGACTTCTGTGCTCGATTTGCAGGTGGAATGTTTAGAGGGGATCTACGATGCCTAGCAAAGTGGCTCCGATTCGATTTACTTAAGATCAGCGCTTCACTCGAGCGGATGAATCTTCAGCGAAAACGCGCATTTAGTTGATCGTTGGAGCGTTAAAGTGAGCAGCGGTAAATATTATATCAGGTGAAACCTCGAAAATCGACAGATTTTGTGGATGCTGACGCCACCAGCATGCAATCGATCACTTTGTCAAAGATGTTTCGCTCGGTGCATTTAATAGCGGCTGTGGGGGTTACGTACACAGCCCGCACAGGTCAAGTAACCTTTCAAGTAGCTGGAATTTTTTGCACCAGTCTTGATGGATGGCGATTGGCCTGATCCGAATCGAACAATAAATGTCTTCTCGAGCAAGGCCCGCAGGCATTCACGCTTGACGTGCAGCAGTTGCAAGCATATCATTCTCGGTGGGAAACCTTCGTGGAAAAGATTAATTTCGGGCAGTTTCGGCTTTCTTTCGTTTTTCTTTCAATACTACCCGGATGAACGCACGCAGCCAGCGCGGTTTTTTGAAAGCGCGGCGAAAAGCGGATGAAAAACTTTCCTGGAAGTACCGTATTTTCCTCTCAAGTGTTCTAGAAAATCCAAACTCTTATACGCACAAATGAATTGCAGTAAATACAGCTTTTTGACATTCTTCCGGGAAAGTTTCTATTCTTTCACTAAACTGCACGCTGGCGCTGGCAAATACCACTCGCAGACCATGAGCGCGACACGCGCTGACAACAGCACGCCGTTGATGGACAGCTGCGTGATATCCGAGTGAGTATCACTGCGGCGGCGAGCAGAGAGCATTGCGACTTGGCCTGCTTGCGCGCATTATAGCATATACCGTTTAAAAATTTTGAGTCTCTACACTCTGCCACAAACGCAGCCTTCTGATTGAATTCACACGAGGCACACTGCTACTCATACATCTTTTCGCGGCAAGGATTAAGACTGTGAACATTAGTTGGGACTGATGGTAATTCGGGAATCTCTCAGGAAGGCGAATAATCATTCATTATTTTATCATATGAGAGAATATTAGTATTGGGCATTTTCTTTCTTCTGAATGTAAGTAGTAGCGTAAGGGTTTTTGGCAATTTGCGATTTTTTTGCGTTTTGTTAGAAGATAAAACTGTTCTCGTTAGATTTCGCGCTAAAAATCTTCAAAAACCGCAACAAAACGTGCCTATGCTCCTTTTCGAAGAAAGTTTTNGGTTGAGCGCAGGGGTCTCAAACTCAAATTGCTCCGAGGGCCAAATGTGGGCCNATAACTTAACCCCAGGGCCGCATTATGAAACTGACGCAACAATGTGTACCAGAACATTACTATTTACCAGAAACAGCTTTTACAAACAACGTTCACATCTTATTTCCTGCGAAAGGTATCGTGAGTTCTAGGCAAATCATTTCCAGACATCTCTACGTTCGTTTAAAGCAGGGGTCTCCAAACTACGGCCCGCGGGCCAAATGCACCCCGCGAAGCCATTTTGTCAATCATGAAAAAATAATATATTAACGAAAAATTTGTTGATTTGGTGGAATGCAGTCTTTCCCGAAACAATGACATAACGTAAGAAGTCCGGCCCTCGAACTATCATGTAACAGCATATGTGGCCCTCGGGCAAAAAAGTTTGGAGACCCCTGGTTTAAAGGAACTTGTTCACTCGCTAGCCAAGCACTTTTAAACACCAGTTAATAAAGTAAATAATCCAGATCTTAAGTGTTTGAGACCTCTGGTTTAGCGCGTATCACGCTAAAATGGTAACCCGGTCCCGGCTAGAAGGCGCACACTAGTAAAGCGATCTTCCTCTACTTCCTCATTACTGTTAACTGATTCACTCAATTATCTGGTTCGCTGTGAAAAAAGGTTAGTGACCTGTGCTTTTATCCAATCACATTTCTGATTGGCCACAGTAAGGTCTGCTAGAAGACCCGCCGTGCTTCTGTTTTCTCTTGATCTTCAGAAATATTTGACTCTGACCGGTTACTCACCGGTTATACTCTTGCGTCATAAAGGAAAAAAGTTATATCCAATGCAAACCACACTTTCAACTATTTAATTTTGAAATGCTTTTGACGTACATGTAATGGCTATGTCAGTACACAGTGCCAAAATGAGGGGAAGAAAGTGATGCGGTTGCGGATTGACTTGCAAAGCCTTTTCAAGACGGGCTTTTCAAGAAAAGCTGGATATCTTCAAAAAGCGTCGGAAACTCCGAAGATAGCAAGCTTATCACAACCAGGAAAGAGATTCCTATACCTCATTTTCAAAATATTAATTAACTACGAGTGGTATCAATGTCTCAGATTCCGAGGAGCCCTCCAAATTTTATTGCTGGAATGGTTATTGACAGGACTTTTCACAAGTAAAATGCATTTTCAAATAATGATATCATTCAACACGTTTTTCTTATTTTATAAAGAAAACGTGTTAAGGCCGTATTCAACGTTTCCTTTAGAAATTTTTGCCGTGCCTACTGTCGCCATGTTGTTGTACGAAATGAAGATTAGTCAACATTTGTTTACGCGTTATTAGTTCGGGACCGCATCTCGTGTGTGTATTGTAACACAGACAATATTGCGATGCCACACTGCACGCGGGTTGTTCCAGGAACGCTCAACGAGGAAGTTATGAATGCCGGTAGGTGTGCNCGGCGCTAAACAGAATAGACGGATTAAAATGCGNCGTGCTGAACCGGGGTATAGCGATTTTAAGATGTTTTAGGTAGCTTTCCTTAAACTGAAACGCAGTGTTTTGCTCAAAATCTCGTACGACCATGGCCCATGNTAGTGTGGGCAGAATAGGGGCGCTGGCCTTGATTAGTTGTGAAAAAGCTGNACTGCATCACCGAAAATATTTGGCGTTTGTTTGTGTACAGCAGGGGTGCACAAGCTTTTCGCTATTCTCGGCCGTATTGCGTTTATTTTCATAAACGTTTATTTTTATGAACTACGGCCGCCAGTGAATTAAAGTTATTTTTATGACATTCGTTTAGGAAATAGGATTTATCCGATAATATCACATTTACTCGTGCCTAGAAATGTAATGGAACGTCAAACACTTCAATGAATTTTATTCAAACACAATTCCACACGACTGTGTGGCCGTCTTTCTACTACGTATCCGCACACAGTAGACAAAGAGTTTTTATTAAGGCACGGCCGCGGTAACTTACATTTAAAATAACATCTGCACGGTCGCATAAATTTTTATCGATACTTCATGCGGCCTACGATCGCAGGTTGTGCACCCCTGGTCAATAGAATGGCGTTACAGTCAATTTTTTAAATCTCAGGTGCACCAACAAATTTTCAAGGGAAGCGTTCTGAAGGCAGCATTCGAAAATCCGAATTTCCATACTTTTCAGAGAACGCTAGCAACGTGATTGCGCTCACCTTCGCAGTAGCAATTATATGCCACGATAGTAGCTGCACCGGATGGTAAATATCTTGTAATCATGCTACTAACGGCAAATCGTCATTATGTCACCAAATCGCATGTAAACGTACTGACTTGCGTGCGTGACCAACAGCACTGTTCGGGGTGTACCCAGTGGATGGCATCCAGGCATTGCGACGCATAAGTCTTTGATCAACAAATACAGCGGCTCGGCCAGGAGTTTTGGAAACAAACTCTATTACGATCGCGAGCAACAACAGCCTGCTGTGTCGAGACTGACGCAAACGCACCACGTGCACTTGATTCATATCAGCGGCGCGACTGAATTTTTGTTAACACTGAAACTTGTACCCACTAGCGTACGGAGGGGGGGGCACTGTGCCATGGTCCCCCCTCAGACCCTAAAAATAAAAAAATGTATAAACAGTACGCGTATTTTTAGGTGTAAATGCGTAATTTTAGGTGTAATTTGCGTATTTTTAGGTGTAATTTTGCAAAATTTTCCCGGGGGCATGCCCCCGGACCCCTTTGGAATGGTCGTCCTAAAGTTGATTTGTGACGTCACACGATTGTGACGAAAATTGCCCCCCCCGGAAATTTTCTGCGTACGCCACTGCTTGTACCGGCGATATTTCAAGCGCTTTCGATCTGTTTCGGCTTGACTGGCAATGCGTCTGGAACTGACCCAAAAATCGCCGTGACTTTTACCAGTGTTTCGGTTCTGTTGGAACAGAAGATCGACTTTAATGAAAACAGTAATAATCATAACAAGAAACCAAATACGTTTGGCATCAGATGAGCGTTTCTCCGATCCTTCGCGCAAGATCGAGTAATAGCGGGAGGTGTTTCCTCCAGAGCAGGGGTGCACAACATGCGGCCGTGCACATGTACTGTAATTCATATGGCGGCTGTGCATTAACAAAAGCTCTTTGTCGAGTGCACGCAGATACTTAGTAGAAAGACGGCCAAACAGACGTGCGAAATTGTGCTTGAATAAATTCATTAAAATGTTTGACATTTCATTATACGTATAGGCACGAGTAAATGGGATTTTTATCGGATAAACCCTATTCCTAAACATAAGTCATCAAAATAAGTTGAACTTACCGGCGGCCGTAATTCATAAAATAAATATAATGCGGCCGGCAATCGAAAAGGTTGTGCATCCTTGCTCTAGAGAAACTGCGACTTTGAACACTGCTTATGGCAGGAGTCACGTCCCAAAATTTGAGCATGCTGGTCTTTTGACGTTGCGCTCATTTCTTGAAACACATTGCATTGATTGCATTGTGTTGGCGACCCCTGCATACAGATGGCAAATAGGGATGAACGGTGCCTCCAGCGCCGAAAATCTTTGAAATGTTGCTTAAAGCGTCAAGTCTAAACCGCCGTACTGTACATATTGAAAATACAGAGTGTCAAATTAGCTTTTTTCTTGAGGTGCAGACTCAGTTACTTGTCGTCGAACTTATTCATACAAAATATTAATATTTCATTCGCTTAGTTCTGATCTAGTGTCTTTGCCAGGGGGGGGCAAGAGAAAGGTTTCAAGTCTTGACGAAGCTCAGATGTTATACAAGCCAAATTCTCAGTAATGCTTTGTTTAAATGGTGGCACTTAGGTAAAAAAACGCAATGAAAACTTTGACGTTTAATGAGGTGAAACACCTACGGTTTGTACCATTCAGAACGAATTGCGTAGAGGCAGAAAGTTAGCGATTTACATGCTTTATTATGCCCAGTCAAAGCGCGTATAGTAGCTTCTGCATAGCGTAGCTACAGCAATCAACGTAACGAAACGTGTAAATTCAGGAGAAATGGGGTGATATATTATACCACCCATTGCTTTACTGTCTGCCATGAAATTTTTTTACTTCTGAATGGTAACAGGGAGTTTTCTTTAATTCCTCTTGCTTTAGTTGAACTTGGAAAACACAGATTATGATCTGTTGGTGAGTTTTGATTGTCATCTTTATTATACGTTTACTCGTAACTACTTTCTCAACTATGGAAGTCATCCATGCTAATTTTTCACACCGATTTAAATGTAACCAGCATCAAAATATTTTGACTGACCAATCTCATTTCGATTTTTGTGCAGTTGCATTGCAAGCATAAAAAATTAAAAATGGTCCATTGGCCATAACGCCAAAATAAAAAATGTTCGAATAGTTGTTAGTTACAAACATAAAAAATTCAGAATGTTCAATTAGTCTTAACATGTATTATTTTAAAATCGCTGCAACAAATCTTTCATAATCTGTCTTAATTAAACCTCACGAGATGAGAAACAAAAAACATTTAGAGCTGTTTGAATTACTTCTTTATAGGTAAAAGCCGGATGTTAAATTTTGTCAAATTATTTACATACCATTCCAGTATACAAGGAACAGCATCTTTAATAATGATCCTCCTGCAGATAGCTCTGCATGAGACCAGATGTCATCGGGTGCAGAAATGCCGTAAGACAAAAACGACGATGCAGGGGGTAATTCCTCTCGTCAAGTCTTGTTTCTAAGCAAAAGAGTAAAGGTGCATGGTAGTACGCCTTTCAAACCTGTCTGGAGAGCTTGCATCATATGTGTGGTGCGTGTGAGAAGATTGAAAAAATAGGCACATTATAGAGCATCTTCATCTATTTGAAATCTGATAAAAATCCAACAGGATTTTGATTCATTTTACTGAAGGAACACATGAAAGCAAGCAAGAACCTCAACATTTTCAATCGAGACAACACTGAGACAAATGTTTGCCAAAAACAGTAAAATTCTATCCAAGCTTTGTTTGGACACAGAATTTCTGAGAAATGTTTGCACAATTTTCATCTTTGACAAGCTCCTCTCGTGTGAAGCGCTTGTGATAGGAAAGGTCGCGGCGATAAACAACACAGTTGAGTGTGTGACTGCTCTGCGCATGGCCAGTTAAGAAGACAGTTCCTTTTCTCAATCTTCTGCGAAAAGTCCAGCCTGAGCATGCAAAGTCTCGAGTCACCGCCCTGCCGTAGGAACTAGACGACTGCGACGGTGCAAAGGGAAAGTACGGCGCAATTCAGCCCTTGTTGATCACGTTGTTTGTGCTGAACATTGCTGGTTTTGCGGATTTCAACCACAGATAAATGTCAAACGCACTTCATTCTTGTCATGGTTTCTGGACATCTTCAGTAGCGGTATTGGGTGTTCGGAGTGTTCCGAACCTGCTTTTGATAATTATTTTGAAAGCAGCTACTCTAGCACTTACAACTTTAATTGGCGTACCGCTTCGCAGGTAAAGTTTGTGGATTTCGTTCTCCTCAGACCTTTTCACTAAGAACAGAGCAAAACTTCATATAACCTACCTTGGTTTCTAAGATTTACGTTGCCAATCGATGATGAACTTGAAAGCAGGGTTGGTAAATACCTCATCAGCACAATGGCGAGAGGAGCGGCCAAAGCTTCGTTCTTACGGACAAACGTGGTTTTGTTTATTTTTACAAACAAATTATGCGTCATTAACTATTTCCATTCTCTGCGTTTGGGTAATTTCAACTGTCAGGAAGGGAAGCGAGCTTGTGAAAGTGCACATGGAGACATTTTTATGTTTAAATTCCGGAATGTCGTACCACATCCAAATTAAGCCAAACTTTGGCCAAATATTCAAAAATACTCATAAAAGGCCAACAGTCTAACAAAATATTTGCGGGCAAACCACTTCTGAAAATGGCCAAATTTTCACAATTTGGCCGCAAAACACGCCACGTTCCCAACCCTGCTTGCAGGTGTCATTTGAACAAAGCCAAAAGCTTCGTGCGAGGAGACCAATTCTGCTCCGGATGCGATTGTTTCATTGTGGAAAAAGTATTGTTTNACCAATTCAANAAAGATATCTATTCATATACAGACTCAGTGGTGGTCTGTGCATTTGACACCTTGGCCTTCAGTGGGGTTCTGCCTAATTTAGTCCAAATCTTATTAACATTAATATAGCTGAAGAAGACATTAATATTATGCAGACATAANTGAGTGAGTCATTGCATAACACATAACACGTGCAGCCAGAANAAATGCCAATCAAGCAGAAAACTCACATCGCACAAATCAACATGTATTCTGTAACTGTAGCCACAGCTGCACACAGAACACGAAAAAATCAACAACACTGACCTCATTAAGCTAAATGAGGTGCCATTTTTCCCAAACACGACAGCAACGGCCAATGGCGTAGCCAGCCCAAAATTTTGAGAGGATCCACACATTAAGCGAGCACCACCATTTGATTTTGGACACCACCTCTCGAAGTACAAAACAACAAGGTATGCTGGAAATTTGGGAGGGCATGGCCCCTTTGGCCTCCCCTGGCTATGCCTATGGCGACGGCCAGTTTTGGATATCTTGGTGTCCGGATATTTCGAAGTTGTTTTTGCTTATATTTTCCATGCGTGCAAAATNAGAGAGTNTTATGTCAGGATGTTCTCAGAACCCTACAGATGGGCTGTTTATTTCTTTAATCGGAGGTAGTGGTCTGCCCGTGAAGCTACTNAGCAGGTGCAGAGGGCTGGTGATCGGCAGTAGTGCTACCGATTCACCAAGTAGCCCTTCTTTTACAATTACTGACGTCTGCCTGAAAGTGAAAAATTATTTTATATTTTCTCTTTGAATAAGCTAACTTCAGCTAAAGGCCGTAACCGTTTTCTCTTCGTTTGCCGAAATCAGAAAGAAAAAAGAAGTCAAGCAGAAGTTGACCCCGTACGTTGTGAATTGTGGTGATCTTGTTTTGCTCATCTGATATATTGTTATTGTATATCTAATATTGTTATTGTATATCTGATCATCTGACATATTGTTATATATATATTGTTATTGTTTCATTTCAAAACTTACCTCGACCCCGAAACGAGATTCTGAATCCGCTATTGTCCTTGTGCGCATCGCTGAAAACGCTGACTTGCTAAATGAGAATCTTAACATCTACACCAGGGTCTCAAACCCGCGGCCCTCGAGGGCGTTTTGTGCGGCCCGCAATGCTTTTTGCGAATTTTCAAATAATTAACATTTACGCTATTTAGTTTATCCACCACTGTTTAAAAGTTCTCGGCTAGCGAGTGAACAAGTTCCTTTTAAACGAACGTAGAGACGGCTAGAAATAACTTGCCTAAACTCATGGCACTTTTCGCAGGAAACAAGATGTAAAAGCTGTCTCTAGTAAAGTTCAGGTCACGTCATTGTTGCGTCAGCGTCATAACGCCTTCTTCGGGTTACTTTATTAGTCCTCATTTGGCCCTCGGAGAAATTTGAGTTTGAGGCCCCTGATCTAAACTTTTGTAATGAAGAGTAGGTCGGGAGTTGGACACGACGGAAACAACTGATTTTTTAAATTCGTGGTTGGGCCTACTATTACGGTTATGGTTGTCCGAACATGGATTTCATGTGAGAAGCACATCTTTAGGAATCAACATCGAAAAAGAGTCCAAAGCAGGGCCGGATCCAGCCAGTAAGTTTAGGAGGGGCGATTTCAGTAATACAGGGTGTCCATAAAATCCTGCACACATTAGAAATTTTTATATCGCAAAAACCACATAAGGTANAAACTTTACATTTTNGACAGTGAATTATACTACCATAAAGTTTGTTTGNTATTTTTACAGGTTANTTTATTGTTAAGATAAGCAAGAATAAGTCATTTTTAATAAAGGCGTAAGTTTGCAACAAAGTATGAAACAT
>JGI24158J21664_10002726_pt1 | contig 21725 bp, 16 predicted proteins | sample Ectturendosymbi3_FD_21664 | JGI IMG/M metagenome (IMG submission 21664)
ACTGTATTTAGTTTAAACTAAGGTACTGAAAGCGTTCAAATCCTAACTGCAATGGTAAAAGACGTGACAAAGTTGCGCTGAAGACCACCTGCATCAAAAATATCAGATTCAAGATTGTCAAAATAAGAATAGGTTGTCATTATATAAGATACTTTGACTACAGCGAAAACCTAAATTGGGCCGCACAAAACCTTCGACTGGGCCGCACGCGGCCCGCGGGCCGCGGGTTGGACATAGCTGCATTAGATTGAATCGAGGCCCACAGATGCGAATTTTGTCTGAACTGCCCATTCTGTGATCTAAAAATTGCAATGATTTTTATTTGGTTGAATGTACTATTTTTAAGTCTAAATGCCGATTTTCCTAATTTGCTTGAATTGCTTAAGTTACTTAAGTAATCTGTTAGAAATTACTTATGACTTGGTTCAGTTGATTTTATTTGGCGATATCAACAAGAAAAACATAAATTAGTGCAAGGACGCCAGGGCATTGAAGGAACCGGAAGGTTATCGAGTCGATGCCCCTACTTAAACAGTACATTTTTGTTACTTGGACCCAGCTCTAACTGGAGATGGCACTTGGGAGATTAACAGTTTTGTTTGTTAATTTCTATGCAGTTATTCTGAGCATAGCTCCAAAGCAGCACTGCATTTTTGGCATTGCTCGACCGGGTAACTGACAACTGACAGCCATCAGCCTGTTTTGGTTGTTTGTCATGTCTTGAAGCTATTTGGCATATTTTGACAAGTCATTTGGCATTACCGGTCCATCTGGACCTGGCAACCCAGCCCTTTATTCATTTGCACAGTTCTCAATTTGCCACTTGTTTTTGCATAACTCGCTTGTTTTTGTTCAAGTTTATTGCTTTAATGCCTGATGGTAACCTTGAACGGAAAGGTAGAGTGAAAATAAGAACGCAAAAAGGAAAATTGATAACTGATGCAACCTACTAAAAGTCTCCAAAACGAAAAGCAAGTTTCAGCTCTGTTACCAGTGCAATTCGTGAGTCCGCAGTAGGCTTGTATCCTCATTTTGCAACATAAAGTTGCGTGGATGAGTTTCTTGACGGAAGTAACGCCCTGATTTTAATAGTGATCAAATAGCATTGAGGCAAACTGCAAGATGTAAAATGCTAGAACAGCGGGGGCAGGGCCGGCCCTAGCAGATGCGGGGCGCAATGCAAGACCTAAGCGCGGCGTCCCTCTGAGCAGTAATTTATGACGTCATCGTGTTCAATCAACCGTGTTACGATCGTGGTAGAGCGCAAATATGCAGTACAGCACTAACACGACAATTGAGCACGTTTGCTAACGTTCGAGAGGAAATTCGCTAGTTCTGACGAGACCGTTCTTTGTTAACAATGAAATTTATATGGCGTTTCTACTGAATTCGCAAGCGCAAGGTGTATCTGGCAAAATAAATAATCTACCCAAACACCATGGCGCCGGGCTCCCAGAGGCGCGGGGCCCAATGCAGCTGCATCGGTTGCATCGGTTTAAGGCCGGCCCTGAGCGGGGGTGTAGGAGCTGGGGGTGGCCGGGTGCAAGCACACCCCCAAAAGTTTGGATTTGACGAAAATCCGGGCAAAATCCCAGAAAATTCGGTCACAGATGTTTCGACACTTTCGATAAAAATTTGTAGGGGTACGTTTGGCGCACAAAAATTTTCGGGCAAGTTTGAGAAAAATTCCTTCGCACCCCCAAAAGTTTGCCTGTTCTTACCTCTACACAGAGCAGCCATGTCTGAGAACAGCAACGGGGTATCTACTTTTGTTGCAAACTCACAGTCATCTTCTTCCGGCCGCTAACTCAATGTATCGGACAAATATTGTGGAGTAAAGCGACTTCTTCTGTTCGTACAATTGCAAATTTGAAAATAAATGTTTCAACATGTGTAAGTCATTGAGGAAACTGATGAGCTATCTGGTACCACGATTACCGGTAAATGCGGGCACTTACCTTGTTCGCTTTGAAACGGTAGTTGTGTTATTAGCGCTGGGATTTTAATGTAGAACACTACTCAACACAAGTCTTTCTCTTTTAAAGCCAACGTTTAAACATTTACATTATAATATGATATTGGCGTAAGGAGACGAAGCGCCCAAATAATATGCGATTCGTCAAGTTCTCAACCAATACTCAGCTTGTTTGTTATTTAGATCACCTAAATTACAACAAATAAACAATAAATTGATAAAAAATTAAATTTTTTGTTTGGTTAATTTTTGTGGTGGTGTTGGCTTCAAAACTATTTGTTGGACTCCTATCTTGTGACCTGAATTTCCAACCAGGTCGGGAATAGGTTTCAAACATTGTTTTCTTTCTGATCTTGCTAGGGAACAGCCAATCAACGTTAAACACGACCGCACATAATACTTTTATATCTTTTAAACACTTTTTTTAGATACAGGAGAGTGCTGGGGACAACAACAGTGGTATTGGTGATTGTGCAGCGTGTAAAAAATGAGGGCCCATCTTTTTGGATGCATTTTACGTTGATGTGGGTAACCTGCAAAAGCTATCTTCTTGGCTAACGTGAGACTTCATGAGGCAAAGTGTTGTTAATGCATACATCGCTTTTGTGAGAAAAATATCCGCAATTAAATTTTGTTTTATTTTTTGATGAACATTTTAGGAAGCAAAAGTTCAGCTCATTTTTGCACTTTTTAATTTGCATGCGTAAATAATGGTTTATAGCATTTTCGAACAAACCTCAAACAATATCTGCACATTTCAAACGCAGCTATTCCATAGAACAATTCCAATACACATATTGCAATATATAGTTCATTAGACTTTAGCAAAACTTTCTCTAGCCATAACTTAAAAGAAAAAGACATTCTAAGAAAATCACTTTTAATGTCGAATGCTTGTCCAGCTGATTGAACTCTTCAGGTACAAAGGATTCTGATAAGATTCAATCCGCTTTGTTGTTGCCGCTGTTTTGCAGAAAATCGGGCAGTTTTTTCTTTTAACGCTTTGCTGTGGCGCACGAGCTTGTCTCGTATTATCCTGGACTTCTAACTAAACAAACAGCACTGCCCATAAACTGCGTCACCTGCCTTGCTACTTGCGTCATACTTTACTGTGCAGGATCAAAACATGTGGCGCGATGTAGCAGTTATTCCGTGAATGTTGCAAACACTGCAGCGATAATCGAAGAATATCATTTCTATTTATGTAGTATTTGCAAAAGAGACGACATAACATGCAAGATATCAACTACTTAATGCCAATCACCCTTACATATCAAACCGGCAATAGCTTCCAACAATAGCTTGAGCGGTTTGCCCCAAAGAAAAAACGCAACTTTTAACGAGTGAAAAACAAGTTTTGGTTATATTTATTTCACCCTGTAGTTTGCAGACAGATGTTAAGAAGCGCCCTTTGTCTTCTCGAATCATTTTGAGTAATTGATCCTTGTCAGGAAATACGATTATACTTTCGAACAAAGGGATATTAAAGCTCACAATATGTTTATTGCACGTATCTGTTGGAGCAACTTGAAAAGCAAGAAAGCTTTTCAGGGCTTTCTTGTTATGTCCATCACCTGTTTTGCCACAGGTACGTACAGCATAACGAGTTTGCTGCATAACCATCACATCACTAAGGATGTAATGTATTCAACGAAACAAAAAGGTGACTTCAGTGAAAATAGAAGATGTGATGAAAATGCGAGAAATATTCCTTGAACAAACTACAGAGAACTAAGATTTAAACAAAACGTATTCAGAAAATACTAGTGATGGTCTATTTGAAAGACAACCTGAATCCTGCGTTCAAGTTCAAGATAAATTGGCAATTTGGACCATAGGTGTAGGAGCAAGCGACTTTTGGGGGTGCAAAGGATTTTTACCCGAATTTTCCCAAACTTGCCCGAAAAGTTTTTGTGCAACTTTTGCTTACAAATTTTCTCCCACAAAGATCATGAACACCTTTTTTTGGTATAACCTCCAAAAAAGGTCTTTATGCGTTTTTCTGCATACGTTGGGTGCCATTTTTGAAATCAAACAACGTTGGGCGCCATTTTTGCCCAAATCTTCTGGGATTTTGCACGGATTTTCAACAAATCAAAACTTTTGTGGGTGCACTTGCACCCCCGCCTCCTAAACCACTGATTTGGACTATCTAACACGGCACAGCTTATTTATCGGTGACCGTTCCACTGAGAAAGTGGTAACTACGGCTGTCTAATCGCAAAAGCTGAATGAAGCTTGGAGCGAGAGGCCGAGGTATTCAAAGCACTTTGGTAGCTTAGCTCCAAACTATGGGAGATGGTAATTGACACAGACTTGTTAAAACATCAGATTAACTGTCACGGAAACAACAGTACGATGTTTTTTGCACGCAGAAGAAACGGTATGCGAATCAACTCCAAGCAAAACTACAACTGCTGGCAAAACCACAACAATCAAACCTACTTCTGACACTCAAGATGAGGTTTGCCAATCGACCCAGTGTGTAACCGCTGGTTAGTTTCTTTTGTGTAGCGAAAGAGTGTGCGTTTTTATTACCGGTTTGTAATTTCTTTTGCCACTTTTTCTGCAGCTTCACGAATACTAAACTCAATGAAATTGGATGTTGATCCATGCAACGACTTCTTTCAGTACGCTTGTGGAAACTGGGTTGACGACAAAATAATTGCTGCTGATCAGTCGTCTGTATCGACTTTCAATGGACTACGTGACGATGTCTCTGCTGCTTTAAAACGTATGTACATTAATGCATATCTACCTTTGTACCTGCTTCAGACAGCTGTTTGCAGATGATGCTTTAAACAGCTTTCTTCAACAAACTTAAGAATGAAATTTGGTTCGAGAAAAAGTTCCTATCTTTAACGGAATTTCTGGTATTCTTTATTTAACATTGAGTTTAAAATACCTGCGTTCACAATAAATAGGTGCATTTCAAGGCAGATCACGTAAGGTCCGTTTGTGTTAGTGCGATTTCTTTCATTTTGGGTGGCGGCAATTAGCGGCAGGCCGAAGCCTGGAATTTGCTTCTTGCTGAGTCGGTTGAGATAAACGCTCTTGCCAAAGGAGCGTCACTGCGATTCACTCAGTGTCCGTGAGCCGAACACCCAACCTTCCAATTGAGAAGCGGTGACTCTGCCACTGTTCTTTGGCCGCCACAGATGCGGTTATCTGAACAAAATGAACACAGAATTAACAAATGACAAACATGGCCCACATAAAGGAAGAAATGAAAAACTTACCAAACGTTTGCTTCACTGGCAGAAACGATACGACTTACTAGGGCACTTTAACAGCCTTCACTACCAATGCCCTCAGTAAAATTTTATTGTTTTTCGGATTGTGATGGAAATTTTCGAAAGCATGTTCTTGTAGAGCTATGACAGGTAAAGTGCCCTAAACATGTTTGGCTGTTCACGGACATACGCTTCAACATGCTTTGTAGCAGACGTGCTATGGACAGTGTGTCGTGTTTGAAAATCAACTCTCAGGTCATTGCGATGGTGTGTTAGACGTTGGTGGTCCTCGGGGTATTTGAAGCACACTGCGATGTAATGATCGACAGTTTCCGGAACTGCCCAATAATCACGACATAGCCCATCAGAATAAAGATCAAATGATGATGGTTTGGCTGGCAGTGGCCTGTACGTAAACAAAAAAATGGTGAAATGTTAATCCTTGACCAGCAGGGATGGTTTTAACAATGTGGAAAAAAATGGCTTTGTAAGCTCCGCCTTTTGAATCGGTTTTAAAGTGCTTTTCCCAAGCTTTGAAACAGTTTTCTTAAACAAAGGGAGAAATTCAGCCCGGTATTTACTATTTACATGCTTGTAGAGAACGCGTTGGAATGTGCCAGTTGAAGCTTCTGCAGTGGAGAGCTTTGCCAGTTGAACTGCTAATTCACTTCCTGAGACATTTTGGTGGGCGGTAACACACAGGAATTCGACCTCGTAACCTGTGGCTGAGAGGGTTGAGTAGATAAGGGCAATTCAATTTGTAAAGCTATGGTTTCTCCTTTTCCAATTTGTGATGGATTGCAATGAGCTGAGACTGACCGTCACAATCACAGCCTTGACTAATTTCAAGTTGCTTAGGTGCAGCGCTTGAATATTTGAGATGCACAGGGAGCGGCGGCAAAAGTAGAGCGATTAGTCCTCAGTCTTTGTGAACACGTTGAAGGAGCAGAAACCGGACAAATCAGGAAAATGCTCTTGCCAGCAATCTTCAGCTAGCGACATACAACGGAATGGTCACTGGACGTCAATAGGTGGGCATTAAGTTTTAGGCACAGAAAGAGGATTTAACGGCATTTCATCGTGGGCGTGGTTCAAACAAACCCACTGGGGTCCGGTTGAGAAACCCTGTTCTAGATTATGTTTGTTTGTAAATATTGCAGGTTTCGTACCGCAGATTTTAAAACCAGTCACATCATTTGCATACTTTTTGTTAAAGATAATTGGCAGAGCTGGTTCAAGAAAGTTAAACCGACTCACATTCCCAGAAACAAAATCATAGTATATAACGCAGCCGGAGAGGTGATTTTGTTTTGGGAGAACATTGATCATTAAGGAGCAGAGTATTGGGCTAAAAGACGCTTCTTTGTGGCGTACCGCTTTCCATGAGTTTAGTCAGTGGTAAGGTAGAACCAACTCGAACTTCACACAAGTCCAGTGGAAAAAAAGGAACTGATGGAGTAAAACATGCGACCTGTAAATGTGTGAAATTCAGAATGTTGTGGTATTCTAAATAACAGTTCATGAGGCAAATTTTTTTTTTGAAAAGTTTGCAAACGTTGCTCGTCTGGGAAACTGGCGGGTAGGACGGCAAGTGCGAACGTTTGTTTAGTTTGGGAATGAAACAATAATGGAATGCAACCATGATGAAGAAATCTTGCCGGTGGACCATATTTTGTTGAAACAACTATAATATGATTTTCAACGTTTTTGCAGACATATTTTTAAACATTTCGTAACGGATGTTATCTGGTCCGGGTGTAGTGTTTTTCGTGTCTTTGACAACGGAGAGAAGTTCGTCAAGCGAAAAAGCTTGGTTAAGCCATGGATCAGATGGCATCGCATGTAATAGTCAGTGGCGTAGCCAGGCCAAAGTTTGGGGCGGGGCAAGAAATTTGGGAGGGGCAAAATGTTTAATTTTAGGCGAATAACACTATTTTGCTTAGAAAAACGCCTCTCAAAGCACAAAATTACTATATTTTCTACAAATTTGGGGGGGCATGGCCCCTTTGGCCGCCCCGGCTACGCCTATGGTGACAGTGCGCGTTGCAAAAGCCTGTTTTTCATCGGTAGGGACGAGTTGAAAATGAACTGCTGAAAAGAGCTAACTGGTTTGCGAGAATTTTTTGATTTATGTTGCATTTTGCCCGAAATACCATGTGCAACTAACGTAGGTATGTAATGATGAGATCGGTTACCTGAAAAGCTTTTGATAACTTTCGAAACGTTAGAGAGATTAGAGTTACACGTGAGTGATGTGCAAAATTGTCGCCAGGAAGATGTTTTTGCTTCGAGAATAACCCTCACTCCTTGCCCTAGTTTTGCACCGCTTGAAAATATTATCACTCAACTGCAGGGTTGCCAGATGGCCGGTATTTCACTGGCCTGGCTGTTTTTACTGCTGATTTAGCAGAGGTCGGTAAGAAGCCGGTATTTTGAAAATCAGTGCCTGAAGCCGGGATTTTGAAAATAAATGCATTTGAGTAACTCCAGAAAGAACTATAGGGCAGAATTTCTCAAATTATAATGACTCTAGTAGTGAAACTTGTCAGAACAGTTCCTTCAGCGAAGTTCATTTAAGTCCAAAATGGGAGCAAAGTATTACGTGTAACTTAACAATACTCATTGACCCTTTGTTTTCCCAGTTACTTTGTTTAGTCATGCCTACTATACTCCGTCGTCTTAAACGTAATCTGTATGAGCATTTTTTTGACAATTAACCGTGAAACTCGCGCGGGTGGGGTTGTGGTCTGAACTACTACAGGATATTTCAGAAAAATGCAGGAAAATCATGGAAATCAACAGGAAGAGAGTAGCATTGTAGAGGCTAGCAAATCTTACACTCCACAGCGTAAAAAACAGAGATTGAGAAATTGTATTCTTAATAAGTCTTAGCAATGTTGAGTTCATTATGTACAAAGCAGTTTTCATTGTGAATGTGATTAATTGTACAAAGATTCATCTCTCGGAGAAAGTTTTTGACTTAATGATTGTTACTATCGCCAATGGCAAAGCCACGGATAGGCTGTGCCTGAATGCGCAATGTTAACTAATAACGACGACAACTTGGCCTATGCCTTATTTCTGTTATTTTTTCGATGGTAAGATTTTTGTCGTTTGCAGTGGCAATAGAGATTATTAATCCTTCAAAACATAATAGCAAGTAGGCTACTTTATTTTCGCAAACACGTTAGCTGCATTGAACCGACACAAAATATGGTCAGCGGGCTATTGGCTCAAAAGCCAGGAAATCAACCAGGAGGTCATCTCTCAGCCAGTCTGAGGGTTCCAAACGGTACTGAAAAACTTCTTGAAGAACTTCAGTTGAGCTAAAAATATTTTTTGCAGACTGAAGTGAATATCGCACGCAAGAACTTATCAGTTGTATTATGGTGATCATACAGGCAGTATACTACCGTAAAAAGCAAACAACAATTCAACAATTGTGCGGAAAGATGTTCATTTCAGGATATGATATAGGCTACGACATGTAAAATTGAATTTTTACAAAATGCTTTCTTTTCTGAGAGTTAAAGAAAACGCCTCTGTTGACAATAAACCTTGCAGATATAGTTTTTTATTTAACGTAGGTTAGTTTGCTTATGCTTAGCACGACTATGCTCACAAAGCCTTTAAAAGTTTTCAAACCAAGCATTGTGGGAGTTTCTTGAAATCGAAAAGAAAATAACACAAATATGAATGCATTTTTAAAAAAGCGTTCTTTTAAAAAAATGCTATTCGAGAATCCAGTGCCATTACATGCGCGCTTAGGACACAGCCTAGATCTGTCACTGTTGACAAAATGGCCGGTATCTTTACAAAACACATCTGGTAACCCTATTCAACTGCCAAGTGCATTTAATTCTATTAAGGCGTGCTATCTTTTTTGACTGCAATGTCACGCTCTTTATTTCATCAGGGTACAGCAATTTTGAAAGACTTTTTGGATTGAAGAACAGCTTTCAGAGCAGCCTCGCGAATAATTGTTTTAAGTGATAGTAAGAGAAACCTGATGAGATTGAGAATGAATTCAACGTTTGATCACAAAAGGTTCTTAATTTTTGCCAACCAACTTGGAAAAGTTTCATTTTGGAGCAGCATGTCTTCCAAAGTGGTAGTCGCATTGATAGCTGTTACGACAACAGAGGTCACTATCCAGGAATTCGATAATAACGGTGGAAGTGCAGATGGAAGCACATGAGCTAGAGACAAAGACCAAGTCTAACAGACTCCACATCGTTCGACCAGTGAATGAAAAATGGGTTGGTAGGCGTTATTTAAAATAACAAAATAGTGTATGTCCATGGCATCCACCAATGCCCTGACGCTTCTATTTGCGCACTGACTTACCCACATTCACTGGTGGGCGTGAAAATCATCGCAAAAAAGTACTTTTGCAAAGTTTCATACGAAGTCGAGGGTGGTGGAGGTTAAATGCTTGGAGGGCGGTTTAGAGGTTACAAAAAGAAAAACCGTGCACGGTAACTCCTAGAACTTAAAGATTGGCGCCGAATGGAAGGGTAAAATTAATTTTTGAACAATCTAGTGAAAATTTTACACAAACCGCTAAACCACAGACATTCTCTGGAATAAAGTCGTCCTTTGCGGATGACACGAGTGTGGAACAAATGGTTGGTATTTCGACGCAAGATGCGATTGTTAAATGCGTAGAACATCAGGTGTGTCGTCTTTAAGTTCATTAGGTGAATGCAGGCCATTTAGGCCATTTAAAAAATATAGATCGGGCGTTCCATTGTAAAACCCATCGATAACTAGAAAAAATATTTAACCGATCGGTATCTACCGGTAGGTCCATGCTGCCACCGGCTGCCTTGGTGATGATTTGACAAAAATCAATTGTCTCGTTTCTGTCGTTTGCCAGGATAGTTTGTTTGAATACTTCTGCTAGAACGGCAAGACAAGTTACTGGGTTACCAAACAGGAGGCTAGAAAGGTCTTCTTGTTCAGTAGCAATGGGCACATCTTGTTCGAGTGAGACACTGGTTGGTTGGATGAGGAAGCGGGACAGCACTGAGGGTCTGGTATGAGATGATCGTTCTACCGTCAATGTTGGGAGAAGAGGGAAAGCGGACTGTGAACGCATGTTCGGAACAGAAAGATTTCTAGCATTTTACAGTATACTTTTGCTGGGCCACGGTTTTTAGTTGAAGCATTTCTGCATCGCTTTGATATCTAGGACAGATTTTTCGCCGAGTGATTGCCCCCGTAGTTGGGAAACGTCGGGGCAACAGCGCTACACCAAGTATATTTATGTTCACCACCGCAGTTTGAGCACCGTTCCACCACTGTAGTTGCTTGCTACATGTCCGAAACGATTACACGTAAAACACCGCAATAATAAACTACTTTATTCTGAAAGGCAAGTAGCCAAGGCCAAGTTCATATTGCAGTTATACCGAATAAGAAACTCTACAGCTCTAGAGAAAACTTTTTAACGTTCTGAGAAACGAATCCTTTGGCTCTGCAAGACCAGCCAAGATTTCGTCTGTGAAAAGTCCAGTGGAACTTTGAGTTGAAGCGAACTAGCTGTGCTGCGATCGGAAAGCCCGAGCGGCATGTGCGCAAAGCGTCACATTGTGGTAGCAAGCAACAATGGAGATCACATGCCATGATCACTATATTATTACTTGTTCGCGCCATATATACGTATATATGGGTGTTGTTCTTCGCGCACATCCCGTTTGTGGTGAATTCCATATTCAACGCAACTCCAACTGAGAGGTTTGCAACAACATCCCCTCCTTTTCACAACGAACCGCACCGATCGCATGTTCTTTTTGTGAAGGTTGCAACTGCCACGACCTTCACATCTGATCACAGCATCATTTTGTTGTGATCGGAAAGCCTGAGCGGCATGTGCGCAAAGCGTCACACTGTGACAGCAAGCAACAATAAAGATCACACGTCATGATCATTCTATTATTGCTTGTTCACGCCACATATATATGGGTGTTGTTCTTCGCGCACATCCCGTTCGTGGTGAATCGCACATTCAACGCAACTCCAATGGAGACGTTGCAACAGCTGCAACTTCAACTCTATTGGTACGATCAGGCATCCTGGTGCTTGATTTTGTTTTACTTTCTGAAACAACCGGTAACAACTCCACCGTACTGTTCTGCTTGCTGATACTGTGTCCCGAACTATCGTCTGAACCTTCTTGCGACTTTCGTCTTCCTTGCGATCAGAAATATTGTGGATCCTGTAACATTCAGACGACCTGAGCGCGTCGTCATCCATATCAGGGTGCAGAGAACAACTATTGTTTAAACTTGGAGCAGGGTGTAGGAAATAATAGAATATCCTCACACTAAATAAAAACGCACTCTATAAGTAAGTGGAAACTGTAGAATAAAACACTCAATCAACGTTGTAGCAAGCAAACATTCAACAGATGCCAGAAGATAGACCACTGCGAACGAACTCAAACTCACTCACTTTGCCAACCGTCCGCAAAAACATTCCGTCCCACTCAATAAAAGGAACACAAGAGTGTTGGCGAATATCCTACAGCACTCTACTATGTTCCCCAAGCGGTTAGAGAAAAATTTAAAAAGGCAATATAATTTACGAGCATTTCCCCTAAAGGAGAATTTGCTGCAACACCAGTGACTTTTTTGCTACAAAAAATTAAGCACCGTTGTTACAGGTTATACATTTTAACAGACTTCATTTTGCTGTATTTAGAGCTTAGCGAAAAAAAGCAAGGTGATGGATCAATACGGTGCATTTAGAGCTGATTGCTGAAATTTCTTTACATGAAAATTTTTAATATCAGTTGAGTTATGCTTCATCTCGAAAACAAACATGTATTTTCGCAACGGCGTGATTTGTGAGGCAAGGTCGCCCTTAAATCTTGAAAACCCTGCAACTCTTTGAAAGTGAATCATCAGAAAGTTTTCACTGGTTCGTAACAACGTATAAACGGTTGAATTGCCAGGAACATGTTTTCGAACTGGCAAACGAAGCAAATAATTGTATTGCACCGAACACTGACATCCATCGTGCAAGGTAATTCAAAAAGATTTGTTCAATTTGTACTCTTGGGGTCATTGATTAGTGCAAGCAAACGTTGGGCAATTTATACAATTTGCTTTTTTTGTTGATTGCGCGCTGGCAATCATTTACAGCTGCGCACTGGCGCTGACTACGTGATAAAAAAGAGCAGTAATACGCGAAAGTTATGTTGGCCAGCCGATATTCACAAACTGACATAGTGCATCGACTGTAACGTCGTACATTTAACTTTTTTGCACATCAGGGGTGAGAACCTTCTTTCGTTGCGAGGTACCGATAAAATATTATATAATTTGGTTACGGGAATGTGATGCATTTAGTCCAACCCTTTCATCAACTTCAAAGTGCTGCTAGCAAATCCAAATGTTTCTGGCGTAGTTAAGGAAAAAGTTAATAAAACGAGCCTATTGTTGCAACCTCTCCGGTGGTGTTGCGTTGATTGTATGATTCACCACGAACGGGATGTGCGCGAAGAACAAAAATATATATTTATGTGGCCCGAACAAGCAATAATAGAGTGATCTCGTCGGGTGATCTCTATTGTTGCTTGCTGCCACAGTGCGAAGCTTTGCGCATATGCCGCTCGGGATTTCCGATCGCAACACTATCACCTCGAGTTCAAAACATTTTTGCTCAAAACTTTACTGATATCACAGAATAGAGACACATCTCTAATGTACATCATTTTTTTCTCAAGGTGTTCTGGAAGCCAATGCAACACATGATAGAGACTCAGTTAAAAAAGCAAAAACTTTTTACAGCGAGTGCATGGACACAGGTGAGTCGAAGTGAGGAAAGAACAATTTTCTTTCCCTACAAAAGAAATCTAATCTTGCTCGTCTCCATTGTTTGCACAATTAACTTCAATAAGCGAGATCAGCATCAACATGTTTCTCATGCGTTTATGGGTTTGTGGATGATACTTTCATTGAGGTGAAGCTCTATATTTCACATTTAATTTTATCTGTGCAGACACCATCGACCGTCTTGGTGTGAAGCCTTTGAAGGCTTTGATTGATGATTTGGGAGGATGGCCTGCACTGGGCGATTCATTCGATGGCGCTGCATTCAATTTTGAAGATACTTTAGGACGAATCCGAGCGCATTATGAAACATACGCCATTATCGCGTCCCGGGTCGGTGCAGATGACATGGACTCGACGCAGAACATTATGCAGGTGCTTTAATTTGCTGGAATTCTACCGAAATGCAAGAGATGATTATATCTAAAATAAAAGCCGTGTAAGATTGCTATAGCTCCAAGGGAGTAACTAGGGAGGCAAGAGGGGACATCTGACCCGGGCACAGCATTTTGGGATCACCAATTGAGATTGGAATACTGAGTAGCAATGACGAAAAGTCAAATGTCAGTGGATACTAATAATTTCAGTTTACAAAATGTCGAATGCCAGCAGTTGGTACCCAGTTACGAAGTCTCACCAAGATCACCAAGACTTGCAAAGCGAGCGGTTACGAACCTTGGTGACATTTTAAGGCGGAACTTCTGTCTCCAATGCCAGCAGCATGCGGCATAACTCACGGCTGCGTCGCAATGCTCTCAGATAGCCCGGGTTGCGAACTTTCTGATTTCGCTCGTCTGTTATAGCTGCATCACAACGGGCGGGAGTCTAGCGTTCACAGTGTATGCAGTATGCTACTGAGCCTGTTTGTAGAGCAGCGATGAACAGGGTCTGCAAAGCAGGGGGGGGAATACGTTTTTAGAGGGATAAGACTTTTGTTATTATTATTTGTTTTAAAAAAAGTTTTCTATATACACTAAAATTCAGGGGGGTACAAAAAATTTGGAGGGGAACAAAATAAATTGGGAGGGACTGCCCCCGAATGCACCCCGTGGCTATGGGTCTGGTGCAAAGGTCTGATTATTCCCTGGGCGAATACTTAATTGTGTGCACCCCCTGCCGAATTTTGTTTTTGAGAAATGTGAGAAATACCGTAATAGCAAAACTACCTGCCCAGACCTTTGCCATGGGCAAAAGGATTACACCAAAAAGTTTCACCTCAAGTGAGAATTAAGAAGACGAAAAAGTTGTCCGAGTCTCGTACCACGTTATGCAACAATAGGAAGAGGCTTGAACCTGTAAAACGTACGTGCAAGGGCACAGAGTTTTGCATGGCAATTTTGGCGAAAAAGACATGAAGCACGTTTCAGAAACAACGTTGGCGCTCTGTTCAAAAAAATAATTACGGTTTTCAACGTAACTTACATATCGCCGAAACCATTTTAGCATCTCCGAACGATTTTCTTTCTGAAACATTCACTCTATTATTTTGATCTTTTTTACAACAATTGAAAGGGAAGAATCTGTCGTCAAATCATCATGCGTGATACAGTCCTGTGAAAAACTTCGCATTGCTACTAAAAATGAAACTAAGCAGACAAGACACCATCGAAACACAAAGCGTTCTTTACTAGCAGATCCAACTTTAAACAAGCAAGTTTAAGACTTCTTGGTGTTTGTTCAATGAGCTGTCCGCTTTGTTTTGATTATGGAAATTATAGTGATATGAAAACGAATTTACGAATGATAAAAACAATGCCTTAATCTTTTCAAGAGCATGTTGCCGCCATATTCGCACCCCCCTTGCGAAGCTTTCACGCCCACAGTTTAAGAACCCAGGCTCTGGAGAGATTCGATCGATGATTTGAAGGCTACAAGTGGCAGATTAAAAATAGGCTAGCAGAAGTGGGCCAGCCTATTACAGGATGAACGAAGGATGGAGCTGTAAAGCCTTAAGATAACGATGGTAGTGCTTCAACTCTCTCTCAGGTCATTTAACATAGAATTGCATGCCCGTCTTAGGCACGTTTCCATCAGATCCATGAAGTATGTGTTAGTAAACTTACAATACGATGGATCATGTAGTCACAGCATTTTAAAAAAATTAAATTTTTGTAATTGCACTCTTTCGGTTTCCGTCTTGGATGCTCGGGGACATCGCCCCGTTCACCCCTCTCCTCTGCACGGCACTGGCGATGAAACTTACAGTGTGTTGTTAGCTTCTACGACAATAGATCTGCTATTTAGGAAAATTTGTAATTTCCTGTTTAAATGGGCTTGATGTGGTTTGTGAAGGTAGTTATGTTGGTTTTAATTTTGGGGATGTTTAAATAAACGCTGACAAGTTTGCAATACTCTATTTATAACTGGGCAGCAGCTTTGAGCATATTAGTTATAACTGGGAAATTTTCAGTTGTTGCTTTATGTGTTTTATATTAATTCGGCCTTTAAACTGATGCATCACCACGGACATGATTGTCGAAATTCAGGTCACAAACGTGCTAACCTGAAACTTCTTTACGGAGCCGTCACTGACCTTAGATATTTCCTAGGTTAACACATTATATCAGTTTTTTGACGAAATAATCGATATATTTTCCGCAGCAAAGATAAAAGCTTTGTCTTTGGCGTTAAACAATTGCAGGGAAAGCATTAAAACGTCGTATTTTTATTTTCTGTTAAGTTTTGCAAGGTTTTATATCAAAAAAATGTTTTGGAGTTTTGCTTTTGTCTAGTAGGCCTAACTTTGTATAAAATCATGTTTTCAGTTTTCTGTATGCGTTCTTCCGTCTGTCCTCTTTCATGTATTCGTGAGTCTGCCTTCAATCAGTCCTTTATGACGCTCTAAAACTTAAAAAACTAAGATTACATCCTCCGGAAACCCCTGCAGCTCGAATCAGCGGTTATTGTGAGCAGACTCGAGAGAGTGAAACAAGCGGGTATGTTGCATGGGGATCTTCAAATGGCTCTGACAAACCCGTGCTTCAGAGCAGGGGTCGGTAAACTTTTTTCACTGCGGACCAGTTTTAGCCTGCGATTATTTAGTGGACCGGCCCTCAATGAAATAAGGATAAATGTTTGGTGATGGAAATTTATTGCAGCTCATAAATAATCAGAAATCCGCTGCTCGGTAATAAATTCTTCCCGGACCGGGGCATCCAAGGCAGGGGGCATCCAAGGCAGGGGGCATCCAAGGTAGGGGGCATCCAAAGAGTGAAATTACAAAAATTTGAAAGCTGTAACTAGATTAATTTTCATTGTAAGTCTACTAACACATGATGCATGGATTTAATTTTTCGAAACTTTCTTTGTTGTCAACACTAATTTTTACGTCTTCAAATGCCAATATTTCTCAGATTCTTCATTGCCAGAGACCTATATTCTAGGTGTGCAGCGCACACCTAATCAAACTGATAGTGACGTGACTTATTCCAGATCGTGCGATCAAGCGAAAATAACAAAAAATGATTGAAAGACAATCAGGGTTGAGAAAATCCAGTTTTTTTAAGAAACAACCAAGCTGTTTTTTTAAATCCGTTTTTTATAACCCTGCTCTGGTAACCTCTGCCCAATTTGGGCAAACGGTTCTTCTTCTTAAATTAAAAATTAGTTAACGTTCACGTAGAAAGCTGGTTCTTTCAGTAGCTGCATTTGTTTATTTAGACGCTCTTGCGGGCAGTCCTATCGAAATCTCCACAAGTTTTGTTGTAGCCAGCACGGGAGTAGGTCACACGAGTGCAAGCACTGACGACGCAGATCAATTTGGCGCGAATTGCTCCTGCTCAGGTCGTTGTTTTCATTGAGAAACAGGCAGGAGAATGTGTGACGCCTTCTCCGTCAGAGGAAAGAAATTGGAGCCAGAAAGGGCACCTTGTTGTGTGTGCACTTGTGGTGAAAGGTCAAACCATTTTGTCGAGGATGATGAACCTTGTGCTTCTCTGTTCCGAATTGAAGTTTCTAGATTTGGCTTAACCAAAAAGGGCTTGCTCTTGTTGTGCGTGCACTTGCGGTAAAAGGCCAAAGTATTTTGTTGAGGTCATGAACTTTGAGATCAGACAACGCTGTGGAACTTGTCCACCATCAAAACAGAACAAAATGAGGTTCACGTGCCTGCTGCCAACGATGGGAAGCACTTGTCTGCATTGATCACTTTCAAGTTTTCTGTAACGATTACTCACACCCCTGGAATACTTACCTCGGGTGATTTCTACCTAGGCAGGAGTGATGGTCACGTAGCCCCTAGGTGAAAATCACCCGACGATACGGTTAGTGTGAGTTTTTTTTCCCTGTTGATGCCTTGACATTGTAAAAATTGACAAAACTCCACTCATTTATAGTTTTCATATTTCAATTTGAATTGCTTTTGTTCTTCATCATATAAAAAGTTTTGCAAAATGAACACGTTGTTTTTTTCTGATCGGATGAGCTTGAGAAGACTTGCTAACTTGTAAAATAAACCCCGCGCGTGTCTAAACCTGTCAGTTAGTCCAGTATAAGCGAATAAACAAAATCTGCCCATTTTGGGCAAGGAGAACAAAAGTGTTTGTGGTTAGAGGTTACCTGAGCAGGGTTAAAACAACCCACACGTTTTTTTTAATCCGGGTGTTTTGGGTTTTTTGAAAAGAAATATTTTTTTGTCTTTAAAAAAAAACAGAAAAACCCCATTCTGAGTTGTTTTTATTGCATCATGCAATATCGCCATTTTCAGAATTATACACTAATAAATTTTTATAGCTATTATGGCATTCAAATTTGAGGTTAAAGAAATGTACCCCATCTTTTCGCAAAGTGTTGTTTGTCAGTTCACTTCAAAGTGGTAAGACCTTGCGAGCAAGCTCAGAGCAAACTGAGAAAAGCCGCTCCCACACAAACTCTGCAGTTTCACGTCAAGTTTACGCACATGCGCTGCTAGTTCAGCATCTATATAGCGTATTTTTTCAACATTTGGTACGGCCCAATGTCAGAAACAGAGAAGGCAGAATTGATTAAAATATAGCGATTTTACAGAGCTGAAGAAGATATCCAGTAAAATTTACTCAAACTATTCGAAATATTCTTCTCTTTTATTCAAGTCCTTCAAATTTCGTTGCTGTTCGTTTTGTTTCATTAAAAAAATTTACTGTTAACTGTACGTGTGTACTGCTTCTTTTACTTTTTAAGTCATAGTACATTTTTCAAAGGAAAAGAAAAGAGTGGAGTGTTTGATGGGTTTATTGACTTTTTTAAGTGGGCTTTTTCAAAAAAACGAGTGCTTTTTATGATTGGGTTTAATTACATCAACTCTAGAGATAATTATAGACATTTAATTGATTTTGTGAGCCAAATGTCAAAACTGTCCCATTTGAACTTGCTTGATTTAACTAATTTTATGATGAATCACCAGTTTACCGTTTCGTTCTTTGTGCTAACATAGTTGCACACCTGTGCTTGTAATATGTGCTTCGATTCGAGCTAATTGGCAGTTCAGGCGGATTGATCACAACAGCTCACACAAGCCCGTATCTGTTCTCTCCCCTTGGTGATTGTACATATAACAGCCACATAATGAAAACGAAAATTTTTCTTGCGTACTTTCTGCGCATTCTCAATTCTTGTGTAGTTTACATGTTTCAAATTGTCAACCCTGGGTGTCGGCCACCCCTGCCGCATACCTTCGACTGCTATTCGACGAGATACTCGCGCAGCCTTGTATTTTTGCAGTTGTGAACTGCGCTGATGTACCACTGAGTGTTTCCACTCCCCTGTTTTACCGCGTTGCCGGATGTTTTTGCAGTTATGAATTGCTCTGTTTTAGGAGACCGGTGATAATTTATGTTCAGTACAGTGACACGTTGTAGCCTGCAAAAACGAGTCAAGAGAGTGCGTGTAGAATAATATGCACAGGAAAGCCAGAGAATGGAGGCATTATTATTTTTGAGGTCAACATTGTTGATGAACAGAAAGAAACACAATTGATAACGATTTTTTATTTTCTATAAGTTTCCATGACTCTCAACTCTTTTACTGCTCCCCTGCCGCTACTCCGGGCTCCCTGAATATGAATGTTGTGTCAACAAACTTTGCTGAAACGTTGGTGTGCAAACGTGAATATGACGTCATGTTGTGACGTCACAAACAGCGTATATTCAATAACAATGACCACCATACGGCACTATTCAATACTAGAATTTGGATGGGGGCATCCACTCAAGCAGTCGCCCCGGGCATCACCAGACCTCTGCATGCCACTGCTCGCGCCTCACCTAACCTCAAAACCACACATAAACATGGTCGCAGTTAGTTTTTCAGGCGGGGGTACAATATGCTATGTCCCCACAGGTTTTGTGTTTGGAGAGGTTTAAAAAATAAAAGTAACGTTTGTCACGTCGTGGGCGAAGAGCATTTCCTAGTTGTTCAGACTACCAGCCTACGGCTTCTAAACACAAAAAAGGAAAAGTTAGAACTTTAAAACTTCAAATAATTTATTGAAAATAATAAATAAGAGCTAGAAATTTTAAACTACTTTCAAAAATTTATTTTAATCAACAAATTTCCGTCCCCCTGAAGGTGCCGCCCTGGGCCCGGAGTCCCAGTCCCCCTTATTACGCCACTGTTACTGCAAGTGAAAGCAGCACAAAATGATTGTATAACGTTTACATACAACACGTATTTATTCGATGATAAGCTGTGGCTTGTAGTTATTTTTTTCATCATTTTGTACAGCTTACATTCAAGAGCGATCTATGTTGTTTTTTCCACATAATTAGTCATATCTGCCTGACAAAATGTGTACATGGTGCTGTATGGCTTACGTACTGCATAGGTCAGTAAATGTTTCATCAGATACTAACTGTGGTGTGGACATTGAAACGGCCGGAAAACGAATCGACCACCTTACAACAACGGACATTGATACGCTTTTTCAAGTTTAGATGCAGTTCTGAGAGAATTTTGATTTTTTTGCGACTTCTGACGAAATAATGTTGCTTTATTTACCACTGGATTATTGAATATTAATTAGGCTAGGCGTGGTAGTATTTGATGTTAAAATACAATTCAGAATCTTCTCAGTGACTTCAGGATGTATGCTGACACTAGAGATTTCTCTTGTGCTTTTGGAATGATTTGTTTTGCAGTTTGTTATCTCTACTTTTGTTGGATCTTTCACATTTTTTATTTCCGTTTCATTTCAACAGCAAAAGATTTTTAATTTTTTGGTTTGATTTGTAACACTGTATATACTTTGTATTTCCGCATTTCAGTTGCAAATGCAGGAAACCGATTAAAGTCAAAATTTTAAGTTTTAGGTCAAAAATTGGTTGCTTTTGTTTCAACACATGTACCTAACAAGATTTGCTCTGCAGATTCATAATACGCAAAGCTTCGAGTTTAGTATTAGTTGTATGCGTTAGTTTTTGTGTTTACATAAGTGGATTTTCATATGTGATTGCTGATCTATCCAGCCGCCAATTGATGCACACTTTACAGTATGAAACATATATAGAAATATTGGATAAAAGTTGTTTGGCCTAACGACAATGAAGTCGCGGAGTACACTATTAGCCTAAATTGAAGTTAGAAATCAAAATCTGGTCAGTCAGGCAATATTGCTAAATTGTACAGTGAGTCAGGCAATACTGCTAAATTGTATAGTGAGTCAGGCAATATTGCTAAAAACACAGCTTCCTAAATTGTATTAACGAAAATATTTGTTAAGCAAAACTTCAATCAGGCGCTATTGGCGGTAAAAACATAAAAACACGTTGAAAACTTGCTAGCGATTCGATAGCTTCGCAATTTAAGTATCAACCAGGATGAAAGTATGGCTTCGTTCCACGTGGTTGCGCTATTTACAAAAATCCCTCTAGAATTGGCAGTTGATGTCGTTCTTCACAGACTGGAGTTTTGGATATATCAGATATATCAAGCCACACCAAGTGATCAATCAACGACATCTACCAACGCATGAAAATCTGCTTAAATGTGACGCACCTGCATTTCTGTGGAAATAACTACCAGCAGATTTTCGGTACAGCAGTGGGCTCCCCAGTATCAGCTGTAATTGCGAACATGGTAATGGAAGACGTAGAAACTCGGGCACTAAACGCTTTTATATCTGGCCCGAAGCTTTGGAAACGATACATCGATGACATCTTTGTTCTTCTTAAACAAATCAAGCTTACAGATCTCTTTAATCATATCAATGCAGTTGAGAACTCAATCAATTTTACTATGGAAAAAGAAAAGAATCAGTCGCTTTTCTGGATACGACGACTGGACTCAGTCGCTTTTCTGGATACGACGACTGGAGCATGGCCAGAAACCAACACCTGCATTTTCGCTCAGAGCATCCTCTTACACATAAATGCGCAGCACTGAACACTCACCACGCTGCTACAACGCGCTGACAAACTCTGTGACCAAGAAAATGAAAGAAAGGAAGAGATCGACCTCGTCAGATCAACTCTAAACAAAACGGTTTCCCAGACTGCTCTATCGAAAGAAACCTGTAAACAAAACAAAGAACGAAAAACATGAAAGAAAAGGGTTAGCCATGCTACCTTATCTCCCGTGACTCACTGATAAAATCAAACGATGCTTGACGGCCCACAAAATACAAGTCGCATCAAAACCGGTGAGAAAGCTGGGCAACCTTCTAACTTCCATCAAAGACCCCGTGGATATAAAGTCTCGACAAGGCGT
>JGI24158J21664_10002727_pt1 | contig 21723 bp, 9 predicted proteins | sample Ectturendosymbi3_FD_21664 | JGI IMG/M metagenome (IMG submission 21664)
TGTGATTGAGTGATCGAACTTTGCAGTGTCCGTTTGATCGATGGCGTGTCAAGCCACAACGCTTTCGCATTTTACCTAGACTAGACCAAGTTAGGAATTAGAGCCCTACTCCGCAGTAGTGCTGTAACAAGTGTTACGTGTTAGCTAACAAGTGTTAAGAATGTGTCTGTAACCCTATGGTTCTGTCTTCAACGCAAGTGCGAAAAGTGTCTGTAACCCTGTGATCCCGCCGGCTTCAGTGCCTTGTACTACGTTCTGTATTGTCTGTTTTAATCAACCTGCGTTCTGCAGAGTGTGTGTGTTCATACTATGGACTTCGTGTCTGCTCATAAACAAATAAATTGAAAAATAAAAAAAGCCTTCAGTTTCCAGTTTTTTTCAAAACAGTTGTATCAATAAAAACTTTAGAAATCGCACAAAGCATTTTGAATGCTTCAGAAACTTTTGACAAAGTGATATATTTGTGGGATGCAAGGCCTCTATCCAGTGAGCATCTCCTGTTCTGGAGCCCACAGTGGCCCTTAGAATGGGTTGTATAAACTTGTATTGTAGCCGAGGTTATGTCAAAACTCAAACCGTCGACATCATTTAAGTAATTCTCATTCTGCATAAAGGCTCTGAGACAGCTCATAAAGCTATCAGTGACATGAAAAATGTTTTTGCTTATTGCCACATATTAAAGATTACGACACGCAAGTCACGACGTGGAACGAATCAACATCGTTGATTTTTGTAGCCTATGATTCAATGATTCCGATTGTTAAGAGTCCACATTCCAGTCTACGGCGTGTAAACTGTAATTTTGATTCCAAACAACTTAGTACTTCCGACTTATTTAACGACCAGTAGATCATACACATTAACACCTCAACGTAAAAGCTACATGTTCTTAACACAGTTTTTTGGGCAAGTTTTTTTGCAGTTTTCCGTGGAAGTGTAGTTTTTCATGATAGTGAGCAACACTTGTTTCACCGAATACTGCTTCGGTGATTCAGAGATACATTCCTCTTCCAACCGAAAAGGCGGACCAGTTGCTGCAAATTTATTGAAAACAAAAGAAGGTGTGGGAGGCCTTGGAAACAAACGCGTTAAACTGTTTGCTGGGGTCGTGGGCGCGACTCACATGAATGCATGTGACCTAACAATAAAAGGAAGCTATCCGACGCTGTAACACTGTATGCTGAGCAATGACAAGCGTGGTAGGATGTCCGATTACCACATTTAACCCGCAGAGTAAGGCGCCAGTGCAGCTTTAAGGCAGCGCCGCATCCCACAAGATCAGGTAATGCCTGCTCCGCGCAGCCGTCGCAAAGCCTCCATCAAGACGTCACATCATGTTTATCCTGAACCCAGTTCTGCAAGCTACAGACCAACCACGCCGATGACATCGAAGTGGGTTTTGTGTTCTAGACGTAGACGGCATCACAATAAAGATGAAACTGAGAACTTGCGCTTGGGTTTTGATTCCAGCACGAAGGTGTGATAAGTGGTCAGAGCCTACTATGAGCGCCAGACGAAAATCTGATGTTTACCAGCAGAGTGGTCAACAACCGGCTGAGCCTAGTTGTGCGTAACGCAATTCCTTTGCCAGTTCACTGCTGCAGTGAATGCACGTTTTTGATATCCGGGAAAAGATTCCAGCGATTGAAGTTTGGCAACCACAGTATTGCGGTTTGACACGTCTACCATAGACAGAAAAGTTCCGCATTTCAACTACGAGATTGCATTCAGTATTGGCTATTAGTTTCACTTGTATGCGCATTTAAACCGTTCGTGCAAACCTGGTTGGGGGAATTTTTTCATTGAAACCTGCGTTAATTTTTCCTGAGTGCAATAAGTTTGTTTCTCAAAGAATTACCAGCATTTAATTTTTAGTCCTAAAGATGCAGCGCAAATGTGATACAATAAATGTTCAGCAAAAAATGACATACTGTACTTCACAGCGTTTAGTATTGCTTGAGTATGCTTTACCATACTTCCAAGCGTAGCAGCTCCAACAAGAGGACGACAACGCAGCTGGGGTTGTGGGCTTGTGGCAAGCTAAGTTTGAAAAGTTTTACTATGCTTTTAGCCTATGTACAATGGCAACGGAAAGTAAGAGGATGTATGTCGCGAAAGGACGATGTGGCAAAGCGCACTTTCTGAGGATAAAACATCTTTTCCGGCACAATGCAGCGTCTCTGATATAGACGATCGCCCCTTGAACATCTGCCAGTGGGAATCGTGGGTTGTGACGAATTTCGCAACATATGGCAGTTAAGCCAGAAAGATGCATGCTTATTTATAATTCACGCATATAGGAATGTAACAATGCACGAAGTTGAGCTTTTCTATGTAGAGTATCTTTGTTTAGGTAGGTAGATATAGTAAAACAATATCTCTAGCGAAGGTCCCGTTTTAGGAAGTTTTTGTATACCAAAGTATACTACCTCAATATTCCGTAGCATTTCGCCGTTTAGCGTATTCATTTGCATTGTAATTTTTAAGCTTTCTTCTTGCTTTGACCTGGTATCGTCGGATGAGTTCTGCCAACTAAAAGATGGGAGAATCACAAGGGTACTTTGTCTCAGACGTTGCTTATGAGTTTGTGCTACGACGCCTAGAAACATGCTATACTGACTTATCCATTCCGTCCTTTCTTTAAATATATATTTGTCAAATAGAACCACCTTGAATGAAAAGCAGTGTCATGTTTTGAGGCACACTGTAGCTGGAAGTGGCTTGAATTTTGTTCCACTACTTAAAAAAGGAATTCTATGGGATTTTGCACAAATGTGATTCAATGCACGTTCACCACAACCACACAGAATACGAAAATCACATTTCGAAGCGAACCCGTGTGTGTATGGACGAAGGCAGCTCTGGTCAAGTTCTTTAACGCCACCTTATCTGGTTTCCTGTCACATCTGCGCTTTGCCCTTAAGTTGTCAAAACTTTCAACTTTCAGCTTTGGCTGGAACTGCTTCGACGATTGATCAGGTGTACGTATGCCACCATTTCCCGAAACACATTTCGTTGTGGTGTTGGAAGTTACAATTTAGTTTTTTCTATTACAAAACAGTTGTGGGGAAAAAGTTGTCAATATCCACAGTTTCTTTTTAGGTATGCATACAAGCTTTCATTTCAGCATTAGTGTGGTACGATTAAGAAACTTGGTCAGTTGCTCGAAATAGGGCAGATGTTGGGCAGGGAACATCAAATAAAGTTCAAAACTTCCACATTTTATCACTGTATCATATTATTTTTCGTTACTGTACTAAACTGAATAACCAGGAAGTTTGCCGTATTTAGAAGCTCATGTCGTCACAACGAAATGTGATTCGTTGCAAGGCATTCTTAATTGTCAGGGCTAAGTTTCATCAACTGTTTTTCATCTAACGCGACAAACTATCGATTTTTGGTTGAAACGTAAGCAAACTGACGACGTCATTGTTTTCCTTAGCCACTGCTTGTTAGTGGCTACTTTTGCGTTGAAGTTCGGCATGGCTAAATATTGGCAAAAGAGCTGCTAGAGTTTTGCCTCAAAGCACGTGGCGTCGCTAAGCCGAGTAATGTGGTGTTTTAAAGCAGTAGAAAACTTTTAATTTCTTTTGCGGGGAACTTATCCAGGGATGTAAAATTTTGTAATTTCTTTCAGCTAGCGCCATAAAAGCCAAACAGCTTTAGAAAACAAGAAAGTGAAATGATGCCCTGCTGTCTTGTCTGAAGGCAATTCGCTTGTTGGAACGCAGTTGCCTTGCACACTGTGTGACGATCCGAACAATAGCCGTGACGTCCCGTCAGTCGCTTGAAAGTAGGCCAACAGCGGCAAAGCCTGGCCGGTCTTTGCCTTTCTAATTAGCGCAGCGACGCTAGATTAAGCTTGGTCCAGCACTCCAAGGAGATAAGTCGCCAGTTCGACCTGGAAGAACAATAGAAGTAGGTCGACCAACAATAATCAGTGCTACGTTACGCGGCAGTTGGACATTAGATAAGCAGGCAGTCGTGGACCGGCGTGAGTGCGCAGTCCGTTTAGAAAGCCTGTCGTCCTTGTGGGCTGCTGGTGCCGGCAAGGAAGAGGACGTGGCTTCCATTTACGCGAAAAAAAGGGCGGAACTGCTAGTTATGCCCGGTGTGGCCTTTGGGAGCTGCTTGAAGCATGTCACGTGCAACTCGCTGCATGAGCGTTGGCCGCAGGGACGAAGGAATGCTTTTGCATGAATAAAGCCTGCTTAAGTTTAGTTGACAGTGTTGATTTTTCAGTTGTATTGAATTTGTGGTTTTGAGTCGGCAGCAAATAGTAAAGCAGCAGCGTTGGCGAAGCGGTCACAAGTTTAAGTTAGGCCACACTTGCTATAACGGCATTCGCTCTGACTTAGCAAGAAGAGTTTTGACCAAGCAACGTTTTCAGCAAGTGCGAATAGTAACGTTTCCACGTTTCCGGCAGAAGCATTTGCAGCAAGAGGCTAGTTCTTCACCCATTTTTCGAGTGATGCAGTCGCTCGCTGCTCTTCCTTTGAGCGGCGCATGAATATATAACATTGCCTGGTGCGCACGATAAAGGTTATCGTTAGTGAAGTTTACACGTCCTTCGGCAAAAATTAGGCAGGAAGATTGTTAGAATTTTGTTGAGTACGGGTTACTTAATGACATGTCGCATGATTTTTAGGTGTGAATTTCGAAACGTTTCATAATCTGACAAATGTATCTTGTTGCAATCTTTTTCCCGATGTACCCCAGTTGCAGTGCCAGAAGCCAACCTGACTGGCAGCAAGTTGAGAAAAAATGTTTGTATTTCTTTATGCGTAGTACACGTGAGACACGCATCCATGTTTTTGATGTACATGAAACGTTGCACATTCACTGAACTTGTTTTTGAACTAAATAAAACCTTTATTTATTCTAATCGAAAACTCTTGTTAATTTACAGTTGTATGGCACTTGCTAATTACATGAACCGTGAGATCGTTTGTGTGCAGTGACCTAGAACGAAACACTCCTAGATTTTCCATTGTATCCCACCCGCAGTGTACTTACAGTTTTGAAAACCCCCCTTTTTTTCACAAACGTAATACAACTTGCAGCCTACATTCGTTATAGGCAAACTGAACGTTAAATTCACCTTTGGCTCAGCTGGACGGGGATGTCTTTGTCAAAAATGACTCGCGTGCTCTAGCCAGGTCCAAAGTTCCTAAACCTATACAGTTGAGTAACTGCATCTGCGACTGTCTTCGTATATAAATGCTTCGAGTTGGAACGTCCGTTTCGTCAAACATATGGCAGTGGTCAAGCAACTCAGTTACGTAGCCTGAAACATGTTTGCACGTGTTTCGCAGCGTTGTGTGTGTCAGGTTTGGAGCATGGCCAGAGATAGATTTATGTTTCAACGATATATTCACAACAGGCGAAAGGTTTGTAAGACACGGATTAGCACGTAGTCGTTAAGAATACAAAATAAAATTATATGCAAATTTTCAGTTACTCTAGGCAAACAGACACGTCTCAATACACACGAGATTATACTATGATCGGACGTGCAACCTGCAAGTTTAGCAACAACGAACTCATTAGATTAAGTCTTCTTTATTCATTTCAGGACTTTACTTTTTCAAACCAATGTAAGTCCTTTGAGTATTTGTGCTCCATCACCGGTTTCAATTTTCTATCTCTTGCGCGAATTATACAAAAGTGTTCCGTGGCTCAAAAAACTTTGAAAAACGCTGCATTATATAACCCACAAAATATTGCCGTGCACCCCACTTGGAGAAACACCTATGTATGCTCACGGCTTACGCGCAAGGTGTTGTACTTTCACTCATTGTATGCTAGTTGGTACTTGCATTTGTCTACCGTATTCTGGTGAAATAACCATGCGATAGACATACGATATGTTTTCTGGGTTAAACAGGTTTTGTCTTAAATTCTTGAAATGTTGTTGGCTCCTGACATTGGTGCACTCGTCACAAAAACTGTTCTGCATTCATGGAAAACACCTTTACCAGGAACGAATTTGTATATTGGGGTAACGACCGTTGGTGTATGGATTCCAAGTTGATGGTCTGTTGACAGCTGTTGGTGAATTTATTCAAAATTACGAATTGAAGCCAACGCACTGGACCAACAAAAGTGCAATATATAGTTGTTTTCATGTACTTCTGATGCATGTTTTATTTGTGGCACTTCAACAAAAAACGCTATGACCTTGTTCTTGATCAATCATGGTTACTTTTAACACTTCGTTTTGTATATCATCACCGCCACAACGTGGTATTATTTCCGTTACGAAAAATTATAACAAGATGAAAATAACGCTGAAAGCTACAAAAAAGTTGAACGTTAGCGTATGAGACCTAAACGTAGTTAAATCGTTTTTGACGTACTGAAAAGTGAAGGGATCTTTCCCCTCACTTTCTTCAAACGTTTAACCTCAAAACGTTTTAAGTAACCGTAGATACACGACGTTATTTTTACACAGCGCTGTAAAACATTTAGATTATTCGAAAGTAATTACTTTGTTCGTGAAGTTTTGAACGACATTTATAAACCTTGCGTATTTGCTGCTTCCGCATAAGCTTCAACTCGAAGGTTTGACTGCATGTTGCCCTCAGGTGTCTTTTTTGTGACTTCAAGTTTCATAAAGTGTTGTAATGTCAGAACGCACAAAGTTTTGCGTTCACTTTTGCGCCAATAAAGCAAGTGGCCCGACGAAAACGTGCCTCCTCTCCTGTGACAGCACAAAGGATCAAATCTACGATTTGTGGAAAAAAATATACGATGAAGAGACGTCTGCAGAAATTGAAATTGTTGTCGCAGGTCAGTAAGGTTGATAATTTTGTTGCAAACGCGGGCACTGAAATCTGAAACACAATGCGAAGTACCGGTTTTAAAAGCGAAAATTAGTGCCATGAGCAAAAATAAGAAATATGACGGTCAAAACGTCACAAACAGTATGAACAATAGTGGAGGTTTTTATGTGCTATGATCAAATAGTCAAAGAGCTTTTTCAATTTCGACTTCTAGGCTTTTTCTGTATTACGGAACTGATTTTGAACGATTGTTTTGGTTCCATAAGGGACAAAGCGCTTCCTGAACTCCCTCGCAGGGGTAGCATACTAGCTGGGCAGTCACATCCACTTGGCAAAGCATCACTTTTAGCCATCGAGGGAAGTGGTCCAACAGGAGTAAAGATAACCTTTCTTCACACTGTTGCAAACATCTTTTTTGTTAGACTAGCATTAAGACAAGCCGGCATTTCTGGTTGTGCTTTGGAAGAATGGTATTACGAAGACTAAAGTCTTAGTAAATTTGCCCGCACGAAAATCATCAAATGGTCTTTAATTTTGGTTTTAAGTTTTATTTAAGGTTGACAATAATCTTTCTAATTTTTCAGAACTCTCTCTTTGGTGTATGAAATTACCGTTAGAAATGTAGAGTGGCTGCGATTTTTTCATGTCTTTTTGCCAATATTTGGCAGAGTAAGGTCGGATTTATTTTTTATTTCTACCGTAAATTTTACAAATATCGTAATTATTTTGCTCTAAACAACGTTTTTATCATTTCTGGCTTACTGACAACAACCTGAATAGGAATGTCTTGTAATTTTGTAAAGAAATTACAGATGTTTTTAATTTTTTTGCAGAACGCTTCTCGTTTTCCTTGAACGATAAGGAAGATTTTGAAACATTTAAAACTATGGCGGAAGACCAATACCGTCTCCACCCCGACAAACCTCTCGCCGTGATGCTTTGTAAACCGGGGGAGTACAGAACGTCACATCCGTTTTGCACCCCCTCCCCGGAGAACCAAGACTCCAGTCCTGGACAAGATGTAGATGGCGGAACCAAAAGACTGGATGGAAATGTAAATTCGGTGGCAAGTATAATCATTTACCAAAAGGAGAGAATGGGCATGTAATCAAAATGAAATTCCCTGATAAATCCTCACGCGAATGTGAAACAAGCTCAGGATATTTTTTTTAACTTATTCAGATATTTTCTCCTTGGTCAGTTCTACGTCAAATACATGCGCCAGTCTTTTCAAGGATTTCCAACAAGACAAGTTACTGCGCATGCGTTGGTTACCGGCCGCCTGTGCTGAAAACGTTGCATTGCCCTGGAACCCAATCATCAGGCGATTTAATTTGTTAAATGTCTGGACAATGCTTAATATCATTTTTTAACATCGTCTGACATCTCTCTTTAAGTAATTATTTGAAAGACATTCTTGCATATATGCAAAACGCAAAAAAGCAACTGCTGCTTTAAAATTGCAATTAAGTTATAGATTGCTTATCAGATCAAGATGTCAAATAGTTTGTCTTCTAAAACCTGCTGCGGATTTTTAATGGGCCGAACTTTGAGCAGAAACGTCAACGTTTTGGCTGAAAAATGCACAGGAACAACTAATGTCATATGCGTGACAAAACATTTTTCACCCTGAATCTACTCCGAGTAACATTTAACGAATGACAACTTATTGTTTGCATTTGCCGCCATTGTTACATCAGTAGCTGCAGCCCAAAATTGACATAGAGTGTTATTGACGCACAGGATGGAATGAACGGCTTTGCCAAAGACTCTGAGGAAAACTCAGTGACATCCACCGCCTTCCTTCCTGACTCTTCATCTACCATTGAGCACACTGCTGTTGATGTAGACAGTAGTAAGTCCCACAGCAATGAAATTGCAAATAATAGTTTTGGCGAATTGAATGGGAATAGTGCATCGAGAAACGTTGACAAATCTGCAAACGGAGCTGAAAGCACATCGTCGTCTTCGAAGCAAGCCGGAAACGCTACTTTGCCATCGCTCGAGAAAGAGCGGGAGAGGTATTACCAGGGGCAAGAAGGATTAGCCGTGACTCACGTTCCGTCCACTCAGGAGCCTCCACGTCAGGGAGCGTACGTCGAAGGCTTCGCACCACTGGTGTCCTCGCTGGCGTACATGAAGCAAAGAACCATGGCCCAAATAAAAGACACTCCCAACTGGGATTTGGACCGCGGGCGCTTGCAATTTCCTTTACCCGGCAGTGGCTATCTTTTTCAAGGCAGTCCTAACGCGCAAGGAGATTTCTTTCGACCTGTGGTGGAGTCGCTTTCGCGCAGCGATTATGAAAAACAGCTGCTTTCTGTTCAAAACGATCCGAGCTTTTGGCAGGCTATTGCTGCGCAGCAGGAGAAGCGCAGAGACGTCGCAGCGAAGGCTGCTGGTTTCGATTGCGTGTCACGTGACGGACTCCAAAACGAAGCGATTGACTTCAGCCGCGCGCGCGGCAAAGAGAAGACTTATTCCCGCGACCCTAGCCCTACAACTGCCGGTGCCTCTTCATCATCAAGCTACTTTCATCAGGGCTCTGCGTTCCAGACCGGCGATTTTTTTCCTGTCACGTCGAACTCCTTCGTCGGAGACATGCGCAAGCAACGGCTGTGTCAATACAGCCCGAGCGCCCCGGCCATTATCCCTATCACCGAGCGCCTCGAGGTGAACGCTGAGAACTTGGCGTCGCGAGCAACACCGATCACTTCCCACTTTGTCCCTACATCCTACCTTTCCCACTGTTTTCCGGTTGGATCGTTCAGGTGTGTGTTATGAAACAAAACACCTATTTCAAATTTTGTTCTCGTGTGCCTGATTGGGCGTCAAGGTCTGTTTTGGCGGACTCAGCAAGTGGCCCACGTTTGTTTCCTTCACGCTAGAAAAAAAACCTGGACGCTCCCAGAATTCTACGCCCGAAATAGATGTCCCTCAAAGTCTTATAACGCCAACTGCTGAAAAACATGCACCTAAGACCTGAGCTACATATGGTTTACTTGTTGTGAGGTTTATGCGCTTGCAAATATTAACCAGCTTTGTAAAGATACGACTTGTTTACATTTAGATATGACAAACTTGATATCTGCAGTGCATAAATAACATGTTATGTGACATACAGCCTGAACTGTCTTGTTTTCTTGTTACTGATAGCCCTTCGAATCCGAATCGAGTTTCAAGTCCCATCCCTCATGTGAAGAGGAAGAAACAACTTGTCAAGTCTACCGCAAACCAGGTACGATTTGGAAATGGTGAACACTGTGTTGAAAAACGTGTGCACTGTTGTAGGTAAAATTTTAAATCATTGCCGATGCGTAACGGGTGTTAACGGAAAATATGGACTTACTTGCGTCATCTAACGATGAAAAGAAAAGCAGTAAGGGACCGGAAGGGAGTCAACCAGCCTTGGCAGAAGATCATTTCTAAATTTTGTGAAAAGTTTTTGTAGCAACATACTTTCAAAACGATGCAGGTTGCATAAGCATCGCACAATTCTGTATGCTCTATGAAGGTTAAACTATGTGTCATTAATTGGAGATTGGTCATTTTCCGCAGGCGCTTCCTTGGGTAAAAGCAAAGTAAAACAAGTCAATAGCCCACAGATTGTGACAGATCTTCAGTAGCTAATGAAGTAAGTTTCTCTCCTGAATGAAAAGAGAAAGTGAATTGAAACGATGCATTGCAAAACTCAGTAGCGCAGCAATTAGCAACAGACATAGATTTTTACAGCAATGCATTCTTGCAGAAGAGTCGTTTACATAACCTTTTGGTGAAGTGCTTACGCTGCACAGTTTGTGTTTTAGATGTTCGAGCTTTCACACTCAGTCGCGTTTCACAAAAAAACATGTTATTGATCATTAGAAAAACAGTCAAAATTGATAAAACTCAACTACCCTAATCATGTATTTAACAGAGTGTAAAAACGGTTGAGCGTAACCTTCTTGGTAACACAATTAATATAGCCTATAGATTGTCACTCAATGTGCTTAAACATAAAAATATCACAAAAATCAAGCCAAATTGCTATACTGGTGATTATGTCGTTACAAATCAATCCGGCTTGCTGCTACCTGGTCTTCAGGTCTTTCAAATGAACCTGTGTTGTTGGTAACAACACAGTGCTTCTATGAGGCGAAGGCAAGATTTCAGGGCGGGCAGAACGTTGATGGCCCAGAAGCAGTGGTACAGTGAGAAAAAAACGAAAAACGCTCTGGTAAAACGCATATTAGCCGCTACAGTTATTCGCTGATTCTTTTCTGTTGAAACTCACTAAAAAAGACTGGAATGGTGCCGAAGTTTTGGTGTCCAATGAAAACTGCATATAGTAGGGAACGCGTTTTTTATAAGACGAGCGTAGACGTTTCTCCACGACGCAAAAAGCTGAAAGACAAAAACAAGTCAAGTCTGTTTTGTTGATTTCGTTTCTCAGCGCTTCCTGAAGCTCAAAATCCTGAAACTTATCAATCGCAAACAGACTCGGGTTTCTTTTAGCGGTTTGTTATCGTCCACCACAGTTGTAAACAATATGTAGGTTCGTTTTAATAATCGGTTAAGTAACTGCTGTCAACTTAAATTTTAAAAGCACAAGTTGTTCGTTGACAGTTGAGCTCAGTATGTTTTGCTGCACTCAGTTATTTCTAATTTTGCAGTCAACAGTTTTCACCAACATCACTTTTACATCAATGTGCAGAAGTCATCAGGTACCAAAGGAAACACGTGTGTTTTGAATACGCGATACATACTGCATGGCAACCACACCCTGTTGCACATGTACATTTTCGAATTAAGCAAGATTGCAAGGACAAAATAGATAATAGATAAGGTTGAAAGGATAAACCTTTCAAATGCGTGATGAATAAAACAAGACTCACGATTTAGCAAGACGAGATTTTTGTGGTTTCATTTCAGATATTTCTAAACAGAAGTTTGACAGAATTGTAACAGTTTTCTGATGAGGATCATTAGTCTCTTAAAAAGCAAAAAAAGCGTTGGCACCTGCAAGTGATGCTACGAAAATGGGGTGTTTGAATTAAATCACGTCCATGATAAGTGATTGACTGCAAAATAATGTAGAGTTGCCTGGTAGCATTACATTTGCTGCTTCGCTTCATTGTGAAGGAAAGCAAAGAAACATGGCGCATCTGAAAAATTTTGAGTGGAGCTGGGTAAAATCGAGGCAAATATTTCAAATAGGGGGTACAAATTTTCAAATCTAAAGGTGTAGCCAAGCCTGTTATTTTCATCATAATAGCGTAGAGTGCTTCTTGGAGCACTGAGGAAGGCATCCGTGAGCAGTCGATTGAACTATTGTTTACCAATAAGAATGAAACAGGCAAGAAGCGGTAAAGTTGTTTTGGTGGACACTGATCACAATTAGCTTACTAAGAAATGCGCAACTTTATGGTAGCGTTGCTTTTGTTGTTTCACAACAAAGCAAACAATGAACAAATTCGGACAACTGTCGAAATTGAACATTGCCACTACTCCCATTTCTCGTTTCGCTGACTAATTTCTGTTTTTCGCAGAATAGCTCCTATGGTTGGGCGTGCTGCATAATAATTATTCAGGTTGACAACACCGTGACTCACAAGCTGTTAGTGAGTGCAACCACGACTCATTGCTTTCAAAATCCAAGATTTAACTGTCAATTCAAAGCCACGACGATTTTAGATTGCCAAGGCAAAGTAAAACTGTAAAAATTGTTGCCACTTTCACTCCATGAACTATGTTAATTTACCCCAAATCAACAAATGCTTGGCTGGAACAGCTGACTAACAAAGGCAGCACAACTTGTCTGGTTGTTTGGTCACAAATCATGTCAGCTGGAGTGCACTCAGGCAGTTACAATCATAAAGTGAATAAGTGATGAACAAACCATTAGCAATGTCGTAGACCAGTGTGTCAGGTAAAACTATCCGAACGAAATTATTAACTTTTGCGCAGTGAATCGAAACCTGTATTTAATTCAGCTTTGAAGTTTTGGAACAAACTGAGATCAGGCAGCAATTGCCAGCCTGAAAAAACTAGGTGAGACCGAGAGGGTCTTTTTTTAAACTGGGAACGCTCTCCCTCCCGTGGGTACGCTTGTTGTTCTGCAGTAAAAGAAATCCAAGGCCAAATCAGTGCTTGTGCAATAGACTTGAATAGAAATGTCCGCAGGTGTTGCACTGCCAAATTCAATGTTTTGAGAAACTGTTTTGTGACGGTTGAATAATACACGATATATTAATACAGTGTTTCACCTCGTTCTTTTCTATCTCTCGTATCTCGTTTACATGAGGTTTTTCGCAGCAATGTAAAATTCGCAGTGAGTGTTAGCTGTAATATTTTCTTTGTTGCATGCCATGGTGACATCATCCATACTTTGCAGTTTTCGTGATAACACTTGTTCTTGGTAAAGCATTGTCTTGTAGCACTTATCGCTTTTAGCACTCTGTAGTGAAGCATTAAAGCTACTGTTGTCATTCACAATATTTGGACTGTTGTCGCGGCAGAGTTTTCATCAATAAAGCAGCTGTTGATGATAATTTAGTCCGAGGCCTCAGTGTAAATATTATTGAATGTAATGTTTAGGACCTTTCAATATTGTATTTACTTTTTTAGCCGTAAACACACAGTTAAGAATATATGTTCTTCATAAGCTATATTTAGGCTCACAACTGCATTCAATGCTAACTGCAATTAATCACTTAACTTTTACAGATTGTACAAAGTGTTATTATCAAAATACAAACTATTATCATATACCATGTGTTTTCGATATTTTCGAAACGTTTGATGCCCATTTGCTAATTCATTTCCGTGCGGTTAGGCCTGCTTGAGTAACTGCAGCAACAGAAACTGCAGCAGTTTTTATACTTTGAGACAAGTCTCATGTTTCTACCTCAGACCATTTTTCGTTGCTTGGCAAAGTTGACTAAAGCAAAAGCGTGAACCTTGTAGAAATTAGCAAAATCTGACATTTCGATAAAACATCTACAGGATCTCATTCTTTACGGCCATGGTTTGGCGACTGTATACGCATCATAATAAAAAACTTTTCTCTTTTAACTGGTTTTGTCATTGGCTGGAATCAAAATTTTAGCGAATGGTTAAGTGACTTGTGAGTATGATGTTACCTACAGGAAAGATCACCTGACTCACAAGTTCCAAGTAAAAGAAAAAGAAGCTCGCCCAATCAATCCAACATTGAATACCACTACGAACAAGCTGTTAAATACAGGTGATCTATTTTGCTGTGATTTGTGCGTCAAAAAAGGATCGAGTAAGGAATTTTTATTGACCTTTACGCGTGTAACACGTTGTGTGAAGATGAGCGTTCCACGTCAATGCAACCCTTTTTAAAAATGTAGGTTGGAACTAAGATGCACAGAGTTATTGCCGCGATTTACTATCTGCAACAGCTGTAGCGCTTGCAGGAGTGTGTAAAATATTGATGCCGCACCTAACTGTGTGCACGACACCAAAAGTAAATCGAACCACGCGACTTGCGTACTGAAAGCTAAGCTTCGAATGTCACAACCGCGCGATCATTTTCCTTGCTTGTCGCAGCTGCGCTCCTTGGTGTGTTTATTGCTTCAAATGCGGGTTTCAAGCGTGATTAAACCTTTACAATTTGTTTTCGTACAACGCTTCATTCGCACGACATGCACTGAGACAAAAATCGTTGCCATGCTGCTGCATGTGAGCAATATGCATCGGTTTTTACATTCAAAACGCTATAGATAACTCCAATAAGGACTTCTTAAGATTTTAAAGTTAATTCAATCAGTAGTTTTCCACAAGGCATTGACGAAAATGCCTGGAAAATGCGGAAAAATTGAAAGTTCTCTAGGGCTCTTGATTTGTAGTGTGTCCAGGCAGGAAAGCGCTGTTTACTTTTTTAAAATATGGTTTAGCGCTATGCGTCTGACTTATTTTATTTATTCTGCTGGTGCTATTTATTAAGAAGTATGAACTGTCTTTTGTAACTTTTTACTATTCATGTACGTCCCAGCGTGTGTTTCTATTGCGCTTTTAATGGCAAAATTTTGAGTACAAACACTCTTTTTTAGTGGTCCAAGTAAAGCGTCAAGTTCGTCAATAAGGTGCAGTGTTTCATGTGTTTGACAGTATTTCCATTCCTGTTTGCAGTCAGCTGACAAAGGAAGAGCAAGATAAACTCGATGTCAAAGCTCCACATAAATCTCACTGGAAGCATTTGCTGTTCGTCGTAAATCAAGATCCTACTTTTCTGGAGGTTCATCGTCACAGCAAGGTGAGTGTTCAAAGCAAGTTGCGGCTAGCTGGGGGTAAATAAGGGACTGAAAAATTTTATCCGTCTATTTTTTTCTGGTTTTTCATTCTTGTTTGGTGGCTATTTCTATAATTCCTTGAATTAAGATATCGCTTCTTTGCCATGATGAAGCAAGTTGAAGGGAGTCAAAAAAATTACGCAAGCAATTCCGGATTGTAAAAGAAATTTGTAACTTCACTTGAAAATAATAAGCTACAGGTTTACTTAGGATCATGTTGTTATGTTGTGGGTGTTATCAATTTCTACTTTTACATTAATCGTTTCTCTTTCCGAAAGAAAAAAATGTCACAATGCTTTTGCTGCTATTCGGGAATGTTCGCAATTTAAAGAAATTCGAAACGGGAACGATTTGAGAACTTTCCGCTGTATTTAAATTGCATAAAATTCGAGCTTTCTTAACTTGAATTGAGTACATGGTTAAGTCCTTAGTTTTAACTTCAGTTCAGCTTAATCTACCTAAACCCTTTGCGCGATCACAATAAGCATTGGTGCTGTTTTTGTTTTTGATCTGGATGCGGAAGTTCAATTAGATTGAGCAATTCCTGAAACTCATTACGTGAATTTGCATGTTGCAAAAAGTTGTTACGTAATCCTTTTTTTGCGATTAAACAAATATTTTAACCGTTGAGGACCAAAGGGTTGAGATGATGATAATAGTGCTAAATAATATTTCTTCATATCAGAACGCAAAACCGTGATCTTTATCTTCATCATCTTTTCTATCCCGATTTTTTCTTTATCATTTTATTCCTGTTACTTCCCTCCGAGTGGACCTTATCAGTGACACAAACCTCAGTAAATAATGATCTATTGATGCTAACTAATTCTCATTTATATCTCATGATTTCGCACACGCCGCAGAACTTGTCTAAGTTATTTTTGCATGATGAAATGGCATGCAGAACATGCCGTGAGCAATTTCATCGCCATCGGGGCGGCGATAGCTCAGTCATAGAGTATCCGCCTCTCGTTTGAAAGGTTGGGTGTTCGACCCACGGGCACTGAGTGAATCGCAAGAGCGTTTACCCCAACCGCCACGGAAAAAAGCATCGTTCAGGCTTCGACCTGCATCCTATTGTCGATGAATGCATCCATCGGATTGCGTGCGATCCAGCGATAAAGCAAATTCAGCTAAACTTCCATTTTGCGCAGTACGACGAATGGTCGTCGGATGCGAGGGATATTTTTGCTTTGTGCAATCCTCACGAGTACCACTGGTCCTTCCTGACGCTTTCCAAGCAGGGCGACGTGCTCTGTCGGCGCATCAAGAAACGGATTGAAGATCTGCTGAATTTGTGCAGGGAGGAAAGACCAAAATGGTTTCCTGAATCGGTATGACATTCAAAACTGTAGCTGTAAGTTTATGTGCCACTAAATTTATAAGAGATTGTTATTGCTTTTTATTCATAAACCAGTTGCAAAAACTAACAACCTTTTTTTTCAAATTTAGCTGTTCCTGTTCTTGACAATTTTACAAAATTAATGGCAATCAAAATTTTGCTGTAGGTTGTGCGATAACTGAAAACTGACGTGATTTCGCTACACTGCTACCAAAGTTGTCAACGCTTGGAACTGAAAATGATTTACACGGTCAATGTAGTTTCTCTCTGTAAACTTCAACTTTGTCTCATAACTTGCTGCTTTTATTCCTAAAAATAGGCGTCTGCGTTGGTAAAGTCGAATTAAAGTCATTGTAGTATATTCGAGAAAAAACATTTTGCTGGAATTGTATCTGGCGAAACTTCTTGCATTGTTAACTGACTTCCTAAAACGTCTCCTTGTTGCCAACCCCATGGTGTGGTATCTGGGGCATGTGGTTTAGTCGTGCTGTCCAATAGGCGTAGGGAGACTTTCGTTAAATGAGTTCCCGAGCATACTAACTTTTAGCTAGCAACAGGTATGAGTTGCAAGGGAAATGGCTGCTCTTCAAATCATACAAGCGTATTAACTGAAACAAAAAAACAATTTCCTACGTAACAGACTTGTGGTTTGCTGAGGCACAGTGGTTTGGTTTATGTGTCCCATGATATATGCGATTGTCCTTGCTTACTGCAAAAGGAATTACTTTAAAATTGTAAATATTTTTAGGATGACGTCCTCAGGCAAGCATACTCAAAGGCACACGAACGCCTTCTTCAGCTTGAGAAAATCGCCGACTCAAAGTAAGTTTGAATGCGATCGTCTGCAATCCTTGGTGTTAAGACTTTGCCCCGTAAAATATAATTTTTCTTTTTTTGTCTGTGCAGAAAGAGAGAAAGAGCTGCGAAGAAAGAGCAACATGAAAGTGGAAAACCACCAAGTAGTCTTCAGGTTGGCATTGAGACTTAATCTGACAAAAATCAGCTTTTAGATGTCTTGAATGTATTATGACCCGATGCGCATTCGAAACTGTGTTTTCATGCTTCTGTGATAGTTTAGACAAGTTGTCAGCAGCTCAAACAGTTCAGTCAAAAAATTGTACTGGTATGTTTGTGTCACAGCTAATGCGTTTGTTTCACATAATACAATGGTTTGTTGCATTGTTAACCCCCAGTAAATGAAGGTTATTGTATATAGAAACTTGCAAGCACCAAGTCATGAATTTTAGCGTGCCAACCATAACCAGAGTCAGGGTTTAGCAAACTTGTGCGTTCAGCTTTCTTTAATACTAGCGGTTAATACCCTAGTGATTATTACTGCACAAATATCGTTTTTAGGATGCTGGTGGGCCTATCTATTCTGGCAAACAGCAACAAAACAACGATTACATGCATGCTGTTGTCAGTAAAAATATGCGCGTAAAGTCTCCAGCCTTATTGCAGTATCCGAAATGCCGTAGTAAAGAGGTTCTCGAGGCTGCGTTGTCGGGCCATAGTAGGGTTCAAAGTTAAGTTGCAGCGTTAAAAATATACGAAGTAAGTGCGCAATAGATGTTTTTTCACAGCGATACTGCTCGAATAGAATTTGACTGTCGTTGCGAATCCACGATGCTGAAACATCGTCCTTAATTCGTAGTTACTCGTGGTGGGGTTTTCTTGTTCTATAAGTAATATTTTGTACTTAAATGCCAAAGCGCAGCTGTAATCGGAACTTTGTGGCACATGCCCTGCATTGTTTCTGAATAGCACAGTAGCTGCTGTTTTGTCTCTTCCAGCCCAGCACGCCTACGGTGCTAACTTTGACCTTTTCTAACCTATGTTGTGCTCGGTTTCTATCACCTATTACTCGTGTTGTTTTCGTGAAAACCGCAAAATCGGAATTTTTTCAGAGTGAAAAGTGGAACGTGTTTAAAGATAAGCCTTCACCAAAACATGGAAATCAACCTAGCGATATTGAATTTTCCAGGTTTGTCGTTTTTGTCAATCGCCATAGTTCAAGCTTTCAAATGTAAAGTGCAGCTTTTTCTAAATTTTACCGCAGCCTCGTACTTCACAAATCTGAATTTTTTTCAGAGGCAAGACACATTCTGGTGATCCTGGTCGTGAACGCCTTAACCTCATGTATCCTGTAAGTTCAGTGTGTATCTTGGATGAAATCGGAAACAACAGATGAATATCTGGCAAATTTCATTCTTTCTTTTAATAATCAGATATAATCCAAATAGAAACTTTAAAGCCTTTCTCGTGATTGATTTTGTACTGGATGTCTTATAAACGTGTTTTCGTTTGTTACGGATGGGAAACTGGAAATTAGCTGAGTGTTGAACAAACTTTGTGTTTTGATACACTTCGTGGCACTGTATTGCGAATGTCATTCTTTGCGAAGCTCGAGGTACTGTAGCGGGCGTGCAACTTAGGTAAAAAATCCTCCGATTTACTCTATTTCGATCACCCAACCGTCGTGAATTTATTTCACGTACTGATCAACACCTACTTGTTGGAAATTTTAATGCACATGACCTTTTTCGACAACTTTTCTTCTCGTGTGACTCAGATCTGCAGATTTCGGCGAGTTTTTTTATAACAAGAAGTATCACGTATGTTTCATTTTTGTCGGTATCAATCACCAACGAACCATTAACAGTGGACTAACTGCAGCCACCTTAGTAGAAAGCTGAGTTTAAAATGTCCACAAATGATTTTTTGTCATTTCATTCAGTTCACACAAGCCCAGTGTGAAGAAATGCAGCGTTATATGATGCAGCATCTCCTGAGAACAAGGTAGGCGACTGTTCATTCAGTAGCGCGAGCTTGTTTCAAAGTAACTTTAAAATTTCTCCAATGGTTTGTTTAGAATCAACGTCGGGGCAGCAGCGCAGAAAACGAAAATCGATACCGGAAGTGACGACACTGCAGAAACTCAGGTTTGAAACAAATGTCAAAAAGTGAACGATCAGTGTTTTTTTTTGCAAAAAGAAAGGATTTCAAAAAATGTTTTCACTCCGGAATATTTGTATCAGGAAAAACTTACGCGCCGGCGCCGTTCATCAACGTTGCTGTTGATGCAGCTGAACAGTTACCTAGTTCACTTAAATTTTTGTTTTGAACAAAAAGTTTTTTCACACACATTACAATAGTTTGTCATATTCATCCTGCTGAAGATAAAAGTTAATTGATGGACTGCATTACTGCGCTTGAGCTGCTAGAGCTCGACCGAAAGTGCTCAACCACCGCCAATCACACATACTTTCTGAACGGAGGCCAGGAACCACATCGCATCTTAATACACACACGCCCAGCTGCGGATTGTCAGGACAGAAAGATCATAGCGTGACTTCAGCGTATTCCCAAGAAATTGCTTAGCTTTTGCTTCCCAACGAGATTTGTTGTGGGTCGGAATATTTGTTTTCACGAAGACAGGAAATTATCAATTGCTTAATGGCGGCGCAATGCGGATTATCGTTGTTCGTTGCACTTTGCCGGTCAGCATTTAATGGATTGGCGGTTTGATTCTACAGTGTGTCATTCTTATAAGCATAGTTTATGAACTTAGCTAACGGATCAAAGCATCTTAAGTGACTGGCTGCAGTACGTAGGCTTTGCTATTTTCATTTGCAGTTTTGTTCACTCCTAAGGCTGACGTTGATAACCCAGTTACCAGAAAATTTAATGATCTTCATAAGAAAGATATTTATTGACCGGTAACTGTTAAATTAATCCTTTTGATAGGTCTAGCAATGCATCAACCGTTATTGGTATTTTTAACTGCATCCAATCGTGTGTCCTTCACGTAAGTAATGCGAAATTAAATAATGTCAGTCTGTTGATCTCAAGCTTTGCCAAATAATCTCTCTCCTTGTGCTTAACAAAGGAAGTGGCCAGCGCTTATACTGGCTTACAATAAAGAAACCGGATGCATGGAACCCATTACGCAACAATCAGTTCAACAGCAGCCCTCAGGGAATGCTGTGCTCGCATGTAATACGGTTTAGATCCCTCCACGTTATTCACTTGAACGATGCCGTTGTGATTGATAAAAACCAACACTTTTTAATGGTAACTTTGTCGGAAATTCTGCGGTTTATCTCTGAGGTAAAATGCAAAAAATATGTTGTCGAGAAGCTTGAAGAAGATTCCTCATTGTAAATTGCAGAAATAGATTTGCGTATATTTTTAGTTACCCTTGCTTTATTGACCGCTAAAGTAATTTGACCCAATTTCTATGTTTTGTTTATTTGCAAGGCCACTTTCACCTGCAGAAAATTTTGAATGGTTTTGATCTTTATTTGAGCTTCGTGTTTTTACCATTGCCGCCAAAGTTTAGTTCTGTATGTTTTGAAACTTGACAAATGTTTGAAGAATCCAATATTTAAAAGGTTGACGAATCAGAGTAACTGCTGCACTCCATTAATTTCTTTCATCTGTATTTCAGCATAATACCGTGGTTGCATCGCCGACAGAAGATCATGAAAGATTGATGGAGATGTGGAAGAAATACTCAAGGTTGAAACAACAATTAGTTTTTTGTTAATTAATCAGCAAAACTATGGCAAATGCTTGTTCGGTAAACTTCAACAGAATATTTCGAAATCTGGTGTAAATGGGCCACTAAGCGTGGCCAGAAACTTTGTAAAATTTAAATCACAGGAAGTTTTAAGCAGCCGTATCGGCCTTCCTGTTACAAAATGCTGCTCCCATGTCGGTTGGCTTTGTATCCCCCGACACCGTTTATTGCATGCGCATCTGCGTCATACAATATACGAGTTTCATTTTTGTAAAGTTGAAATGTATTATAATTAAATAAAATCTTTTTTAATAACAATACACTGACTTGCATGCGTTTTGCAAAGTACTGTATTTCACGTCCAGTGTTTCACTCATTTCAGCTTTCAATCAGCAATGTCAAAAAGCGAATCTCAGTTGGACCAGCCTAATAATATGTTTCACCTCCAGGTAATTGCTTAACTGTAAAATCTGTGAACTGTGGGAAAGCTGCTCCTGAGCATCCCTGCTGTTGCTAAATTGTACAATTTCCTATTCAATGTAGTAAAGTCTTAGTGTTGAGCGCTTTCTACCTCAAAGTATATTGTTACTTCAACACTAAAAAAGCCTTCAAAAAACTATACAGGTTTTATTTCGAGACGTTTCGGATTATTCTTAATCCATCTTCAGTTTTTTTTGTTTTTTTTTGACTGAAGATGGATTAAGAATAATCCGAAACGTCTCGAAATAAAACATGTATAGTTTTTTGAAGGCTTTTTTAGTGTTGATGAAACTGTTA
>JGI24158J21664_10002729_pt1 | contig 21712 bp, 17 predicted proteins | sample Ectturendosymbi3_FD_21664 | JGI IMG/M metagenome (IMG submission 21664)
CGTGCTAAGCAAATCAGAGAAGATCTTGATGAGCTTGAACAGCAAGCAAAAACCACTTTGCCAACTGGCAACCGCAGAACTCTTCCCCAACGAGACATGGAAACACAATAAAAATGCCAAGAGCACGTTTGGGTCTGATGCCTCAAATTAGTGGTTCTCAGTTTATGCAATCACGCGAAGCCTTATTTCTTAGCTTGATGGTCACTAACTGCTCAGGAGAAAGGCTTTACAAGATTCAAAAGAAAAAATGACATAAAGGTTCGCAATGTTCCAGGAGAGGTTGTCCACACTCAGCATTCGGTGCATTAAAAGTGACAAGCTTGGCAAACAAATTATAATGAATTTCTAGATGATTTTGTTATGAAGAAGGCAGGACAAAACCTTTTTAACTGTTTACTGTGTTATGTTCAGCCTGACTTGATTCGATGATTCTAGCTTTTTATTTCTTCATACGTATTTCAATAAAGACAGCATAAGCGAAATTTAAACCAGTCCAGTCGCCGCAATGGGCATTGGTGGGCTCAGCCCTTCCAAATTTAAATATGAAACATTATAAATCAGTAAAGATTTTATCAAATTTTCAGAATATCAAGTCCCCTTGCGCAAATTTAACCCTCTATTCAAGACTTTCTGGCGAAGGTTCTAGTTTTTAAACCACATCTTTTCACGCGACAGTTTAGTTACGTTCGATTCTCAGCAGTCTGAAAAGGTAAGAAACACGCGAATCTTGAACCTAGCAGTTGCAACCATTTGGGTGCATTTTACGTGACGTGTTGTTTCATCCTTTCATCCTTTGGTAGTATATTAAAAATAGTCGCCGCATCCATTCCTTTCGCAACTGTAAATAGAATGAAAATGACAAAAGCATTTCTTTTCAAACGATATGCAGCCTTTTTTAATGATGTTGTAGAAAGAGGTCTTGGACTATGAAATAATAGAGAGAACCTTACTTTCTGTTCATTCTTTAGGTGATAGCTGGCATACGGCATTGCAGCAAAAGAAATCACAAATATAGCAAGAAAAAGATACAGAATTTCTAGAATTGAAAAACTAAATTTTGTGTGTTGCAGATGGATAAGCTTATCTGTCATTACTGTGGTAAAGTGTTTTCTCAAAGTGGAACTTGTAAGCGACATATTGCTGCTGTTCACGAAAACAAAATGTTTTCCTGCCCAAAATTCAAAAAGCAGCTACTCGAAAGGACAGGCAAAAGAAGCATACTCAAAAATGCGCTTCCGTTACTGATAGTGAAACTAGTCAAACGCAAGAAATATCTGGTTCCAGCAATACAGAATCAGAACGCTCGCATGACAATGAAGAAAATGGCCCAAGTCATACACCATCAAAACGATCGCTTGCAGTAACCAAACCTGCTCCCCTTAAAAGGTCTCATATTGATAGAGATGATTTGCAAGCACCTAATGTTCTGGGAAAGCTTCACGACCAAGCATTTTTATATCGGCATTGGAGATCGATTCGCAATCATACGTTCGATGGTGATATACAAGATAAATTAAATTTTACATTCGATAACTTTGAACACCTACTTGAATTACGTGACAGATTGTCGACGAGCCTCGCATGCCAAGTTAAATTATATCGCGTGTCAAGTTAAACTAGAGCTTTGGTTATGTTCTGAGACACCAAGAAACGAGTGAATTGAGATATTTTCACCCGAGTCAAGCAAATTCTCTGGCTTTGGAACAACCAATTATTTTAAACAATGCAGATGACATTGAACATGCAATGAAAGAGGTTTATGCGAGGGACATTTGCAAAGATGTTTCGCAAAACAGACCAGACACAAAATGGAGCGTAGAGGAAGTATGCAATGCTACTTATCACGTGGATAAGATGTCTCCATTTGCTACTGGGAAAGGAGAAAAATTACCGCCCTATTTTGCTAGGAACGAAGGTCTCACTGCTCTTGACAAGGATACAAAAGGATGTTTGTCTCGTGACAGTCTTTGCTTTTTTCGCTGCTTGGCCTGTGCGAAAATGGGCAAAAATTACGAAAGCAAGGTCACGACCCTTTATTCGAAATATGCGCAGCAAGCGGTGAAAGACTTTCCGTCACGTTTGAAGACATTGCGACGCTTGAAACAATTTTTGAAGTATGCATCACTGTTTACATTCTAAAGAAAAAAGGAAGTGTGCGAGCCGAGCTGGTTCAAAAATCACCCGCGCTATGTTCTGGAAAAAATGGCCTCGAACTATACTCAACCTATACAAGAAGCATTTTTCATACGTTTGCGATATGAATCTATATTCGCGAGCAGAACATGTGGAAAGTTGTGGCATAGATCTTGTTACATGCTGCGACACGAAAAAACGTGCGAACATGGCACCAAATTCAAGTACAAAGAAGGCGTGCATCATCCAAGGAGAAATATTTTCCAGATGATTGAAGATCTAGGGATTACTGTGGAAAACGAGCTCAAATTTTATCCGTTTCAAGCAGTCTTTGACCGTCATGCAGAAACACAGAAACACGGATTTGGGGTCAAGCACATCCCTTTGTCATTTTGTGTTGTGACAAACGTACCCGGGTTTGCAACACCTTGTTTTGAAGTTTCACAAGGTGACAGTCAATCACTGGTTAACAAAATGCTGGATCATCTTTTCGCCGCATCGGAAAAAGCATTTGAATTGCTGAAACAGAAATATGAACCTCTAATGGATCAATTAAAACCGTCTGTGTGTGCAAACGAGCAGAGTTGGAAAGAGTGAAACCCGAAGATCATCCTTTGTTTAGGTATGTTACAAGGCTCGTCGCTCACATAAAATATCTTCCGACAGTTGGATTCAACAGCGGAAATTACGATGTCAACTTAATTCGTTCTCATTTGGTGAAATCACCAATGCAAAAAGGTGAAAAAATCATTGTCAACAAGCGTGTAAACAAATATATTTGTCTCTCCAGCTCAAATTTGAAATTTCTGGACATTTGTTCCTGTTTACCACCGGGAACTTCTCTGGCAGCCTATGTAAAAATGTTTGGCTGCAAGAAAAAGTTTTTCTTTCCCTACGGTTGGATGACCAGTCCAGAGAAATTGATGGGAACTCAACTTCCACCAGCTCAAGCCTTTTACAACGATTTAGAATGTAAGGAAATCAGCGACGAAGAAAATCAACTATGTCAGCGAGTGAGTAACATGTTTTTTGTTGAACAAATGTTGAAAAACTTGTATTTCGTTCATAGCAGCGTTAAATTAGTTTGTTGGTGTATGTAATCCCTTGAGACGATGCGTCGCTCTGCTTGTGCGGTGGGCGGGTGCTCGGACGTCGGACGAACGGCATCGCGAGTGAATAGTGCATTGCGAGGTGGGCGGCTGCTTGCGCACTAATGGCAACATAGAGTTGCGCGAGCCACAGCACATCTCACGCGCAAGAAATTTTAAAGTAATTTTAAAGCAAAGAGGGTAAACAATTTTGTCTTTGTCAGGTTTAGAAGGAGCATGGCATGAAATCAATGTTGGATTTTTGACAATACTATAACATTCTGGATTGCTTACCGTTTTTGGAAGCTGCTGAGAAACACGTCGACGTGTACAAGAAGATGAACCTGGATGCATTTAATGCAATTTCACTTCCAGTATTTTAACAATGATAAACTTATTCAACTCTATGTCTCGAGATTTTTTTCACTACACCTTCAAAAAGCAACAGTGATATCGTTGACGTCATCAAAGACATTCTCGTCGGCGAGCGGAGCATCATTTTCCAACGACACGTAGAAGTGGGGGTCAAAATAAGAGAGCAACGTTACAAAGACAATGCAAAGACGGTGCAAAATGTGCCTGGCTATGACGCCAACAGTCTTTACTTGTACTGTTTATCTTTGGAAATGCCCACAGGGTTTCCGATTCGACGAAAGCCAGAAGACAATTTTCATCCCGGTAAAAACATTTTCCATCAGTCAAGTCGCGATGGAATGGCTCGAATACGAAACGTTGAAAAGAGGCACCTACATCAAGCATCGGCCCTTTTCTTATGGACACGAGATTGGTTGCAGAAAAGTCCGACTAGATGGATTTGCTCCAGAGACGCAATCTGTTTTTCAATTTTACGGTAGGTTGAAAACTCGATCGGTTTCATACCGTGAATGCAACCATTCGCTTTTCCCATTCACATTTCAGAATTTGTGATTATCTCATTTTATATGCTTGCAACAACCTGTGATCGCGGCAAGAGAATTTTGGTTCATTCACCGGAAAACCTCCATAAATTTACAAATATTTAATGTAACCTTTTTTTAGATTGCAACTTTCACGGATTTACGAAATGCAGAAAATCTGACTTCAACTCTCGACTCAAAAAGTCCATGGATTAACTTTTTGAAGGAAACCCAAGACACCACCGAATATTTGAAACAACTAGGTTATCATGTGATTGAAATGTTGGAATGTAATTGGGTAAATCTTACTACGATTGCACCGACAAGTTTGTTTCGCGCAAAGATTACTGTTATGCGGCTATGGACACTGATTCAGCATACTTGGGCATTAGCGCATCGTCATTGCACGACGTTGTTCGACCGGAAAAATTGCAAGAATTTTAAAAAGAGTACGAGCAGTGGTTTGTCAGCGAAGCTTGCGATTCACACAAAAACGATTTTATTCAAATGTGTGCAAACGGTGATGCGTGGGTGCCTGTTTGTGAAAAGTGCGCAGATTCGAAAAAGTATCATACGCGAACACCTGGTCGTTTTAAAGTTGAGTGGGAGGGAGAAAGCATTGTCGCTCTCTGCAGTAAAACATATTACTGTTCTGGCAAAGAAGATAAACTAAGTTGCAAAGGTGTGATAAAATGTCAAATCGATTTGACGAAGCAACGCTATCTCGACGTGCTGTATACAAAAACAAGTCAAAACGCTGTATGAATCGTTGTTTTCGCATTTTAGATCGCGACATATTTTCTTACACACAAGAAAAGTGTGGTTTGGAGGCTTTCTACATCAAACGTAAAGTGTTGGACGATTTGGTGTCTACTGAACTGTTGTATTTGTAACCTTTATATAAAGGTTTCGCTTTTTGGCATTCCAACCATGGACGTCCATTTTGCTAGCCCTACTTAGTTTTTGATCGCTGGCCCGACTTGCTCGGGCGAAACGTTTTTTGTTAGACGTGTGTTGAAATCTTCGCAGAAACTGTTTGCTCACATGCCTCAGAGAATTGTATGATTATATCGCGAATATCAAAACTTTTTTCGTGACTATCCCAATGTGGAGTTTGAGGAAGGTTTGAGCTATTTAGAAAGATTCACTCCAGGGCCACCCTTACTTATTATTATTGATGACCTTTTATTTGCGAGAGATGACAGGGTTGCATAATTGTTTACAAAAGGTTGTCACCATAAAAATGCAAGCGTCATGTACTTGGCCCAAAATCTTTTCCACCAAAGCAAGCAGCATTGCACCATATCGCTAAACGTCCATTATTTGGTCGTGTGCAAACACTCTAGGGATTCGAGTCAGATACAGCATTTAGCGCGGCAAAATGTTTCCCAAACAAGGCAAAGTTCTGTTCGAGGTCTACCGTGCTGCAACTTTGGGTTTGCACGGCTACTTGCTGATTGATTTACATGAAGACACGCCAGAGCATTTACGATTGCGCACAAACATTTTTCCTTTTGAAACACAAATTGTTTACGTCCCAAAGATACAAAAAGAAGCATCTTTGGAGCAACTTCATTTTGTTGAGATGGCATCGTCGCGTGTACAGAAAAACGCAAACTCTTTGTACGTTTTGGCAAAAAGCGACCCCGAACTTCGAAAAGCGATTGTCAAAGGTTGCAAGCGAGAATTGATTCGTTAACTGCGCGAAATTGCCGATAACGTACTGAGGGGAAACTTGGCTCTTTCGTCAGCGCAAAAACAAGAATTGACTCATGACAAGCAAAAGCAGCGACGGTTGTTCAAAAAAGGGTTTAAAGCATAAAAAACTTTTGCTGAAGCGTGGTGGCTTTCTTCCGACCTTGCTTGCTCTGATCGTTTCATCGCTTTTGCCTGCGGTAGTTGGAGGCATCGCAAAGCTGTTAAATGATGCGTAATGTACGCAGAATGGTCCTTATTGATCCGCAGACAATTGAACCAGTACCAAAACACGCAAGTGTCAGGGCCATGACTCGCCTGGATCGAGAAATGATGCAAGTTTTAGAACGAGATGATTGGTCGAAGAGCAAAGAGTAAAACCCTATCAACAAGTGCCACACAAATATTTGGTGTATGACAAGAAAGCGACTCTTACCGCCCATGGAAAGAACAGCATGGAAGAACAGCACAAGCCAAACTAACCCCTGCCGATGGAAGAAACAATTGTACAAAGTGTGCCGCAATCGATGCAAAAGAAAGCAAAGCTGCTTCTTGAGCACATAAAAACAGTAGACAGTATCGAATGGTATTCAAAAGGCGAACACGTGGTTGACAAGCAAACACTTCCTGCAACAAACGTGTTAGATTTAGTGAATGACGCGTTGCGTGATAGAAAAAGATTTGTACCTGAAGGAATACATTTCTGGTGCGTTGAGACAAGTAACGAACCAAATAACGTGATTGGAAACACAAAACCCCATTTACAAGAAAAGGTGCCGTCACCAAAGCGCTGGAAATTGCTTTCAACGTATAAACGCTATATGACCCCGTCAAAGCCAGTTCTAGCGGGCGTCAAGCGTTTGGTAAGCACGCGAAATAATATACAAATTCGGAATATGCAAATGTGGCTTCAGACCCGAGATGTGTACACTTTGCATAAGCCTATTTGCGTAAAAAAGTGTTCACGACGTCGAGTTGTGATTTCCGGTTTGTTGCAACAATATCAAGCCGATTTGTTGAGTGTGATCAACATTAAAAAGTTAACGACGGGTATTGTTTTATTTTGACGTTCATTGATGTGTTTAGCAACTTTTCCTATGCTATTCCATTGAAAAATAATTTGTCCGCGTTTCGTCTCATTTTCAAGAAACAAGCACCAAAGTGAACAGAATTTTGGAACGAGCCAATGAAAAAATTTTGAAGGAGAAAGGCGTACGTCATTTCTCCGCGTTTAGTGAGTTAAAAGCGTCTATCGTAGAACGTTTCAACCGGACGCTGAAACAAAAAATGTGGAAATATTTTACACAAAACAATACCTTGCGTTACGTGGACGTGTCGGATCAGTTGATTTATTCGTGTAATCACACTTTTCACCGCTCTATCGGGATGGCGTCTGCACAAGTGAATTACGAAAACGAAGAGTCTGTCTGGCATACCTTGTGTGACCAAACTCTGCCGAAAGTAAAACCAAAATTTAAAAGGAGACTTTGTTCGCATTTCCAAGAAAAAAGAAATATTTTCAAAATCTTATTTACCAAACTGGACAAAGGACTATTTTACTTTTTATCGACGAAACGCCGGCCATCCACCTGTATACAAGATTGCAGACCTTGATGGTGAAATTGTGAAGGGACATTTTTTACGAAGCCGAAAAGCAAAAAATCACACAGCCGTCCGCTCTGTATCGCATTAAAAATATCATTCGTCGTCGCGGGAAGGGAAAAAAAGCACAAGTATTGGTTAAATGGCTGGGATGGGACAAAAAGTTTAATTCTTGGATTGACAAGGCGTCGATAACGTCTTGAATGGAGACGGATCACTTGGTTGTTGCATCTCAAATTCTCTTGATTTGCGCCGTTGTGATTGCGAGCATTTATAATTAGTCTACTTCGCAAGGCGATTCAAAATTGTGAGTGCTTATTCCTGTTTGTGTTATTTGCTCCCCAGTCCGTCTCCCAAGTTAAAAACGTATAACATATTTCCCGCTCCCCAGTAACGCAAGTTTGGATTACTTTCCCGACAACACGCTGACGACGCAGACCACAAAACTATCAAACAGAATCGAGTTGAACAGATAGTGGGAAGCGACAATCGACGAATTGATCTTTCCGAAAAGCTGGTACAACATTGAAGATAATGAGATGTGGATGGAAATATCGCGCGGGGATGAAAAAAATCTTTTTCAACTCGAAGCAGGCTATTATCCAACAATAGAATCAATGCATCGTGCTCTTCAACAAAAACGGGCTCATATCAGAAGAGCACCCATTGCCATTCATTACGATCAATACAGTGCGCATTTTGACTTTTTAAAAAAAACGCACTTCTGTACGTTTAGGCACTCGCGTCATAGAGCTCTTGGGCTTTGAAAATGACATTTTGTATCACGGTACCCACACATCCAATCGCGCCTTTGACCTGGACGAAAAACATCAAGTGATTATGATCTATTGTGATATTTTGCAATCTCGACTAGTTGGAGATAGCTACGTTCCCTTGTTAAGTGTTGTTTCGATGGAAAGAAGATATGGCTCTATTATTTCCAAGCAGTACGATCGTCTGCGATATCACAAGGTTCAGAAAAATATTTTTGATAGTTGACTTGATACTGTCACATTGTCACAATCTACTTAAAAGATGATAAAGGTGAACAAATTCCATTTGAAAGCGGTCGTGTGCTCGTGACCCTGCACCTCAGAAAGGTGAAAGATGCATCTACATCAGCAGTTCTCAAACTGTGTGCCGCGACAGATTCTCAGGTGTGCCGCGGAGCTTTTTGGAATTTTTGAAAATAATCGCTTCGTATTAATATTAGGCATACAGGCAAGCATACGAGAAATTGAATGCACACTATCCATTAGATAACTGATAATAATATGGTATTTTCCTATTGCCTTGCTGGTGTAGTAGGGTTATTGTCACGTTACCGTTGGGTTTACACGTTGTAATTGCTATGTAGTAATGTATTTTGAAACAAGTCATGTTAACTTCAACGTTGAGCTAGGCTAACAGGAAAGCAATTGTATTTATTCTGATTAAAATTATATAATGATAAGCTTTTTAGAAATGTTTAGTTGGGTAGTTAATCCCTTTGGGATTAATGAATCAAGCAATCTTTTTACGGAAGAGGAAGAGCAACTCATCATGGGCGTCCGCATGGGAGCAAAACGGGAATTTTCACCCCCTTGAAATTGGGACTAAGGACCAAAAATTCCCCGAAAACCTGACGTCAACAGCTCAATTCCGATTAACTCATGTATATCTTGCAATGACACTTTATTTGCCGCTATGACACTTACACTGCACAAGGCAATAGGGCAATTGCAACACCCCGGAATTTTTAAAAGCTTTTTCAGATGTTAGGTACAATAACAAGTTATCATCATTTCCCCCCCGAAATAAGTACAACAACATATTACGATCATTTTGACCCACGAAAATATCAGCTGATTGCGGCCCTGTGCCTGAGTGAATGGCTTATTCAAAATGAACGCTTTAAAACTACATCGTGGCTTGTTATCTATGCAGCTTTGTGGGAATCCGGCTTAATCGTTAAGATTTATTTCTGACTTCTGCATAAGTGCAAAGCTGTAGGCGAGTTTTTAAAATATATCTGCTGTGGCGAGTTTTTATAATTTGTGGCGAGTTTTCATAACTTATCTGATCTGCTCATTTTTTTAATCCTGCGTGGTGTTCTAACTTTAGTAAGTTGTGCGAAAGTCATGTCAACATAGTTATGTAGGACATGTCGATTTCTCATTGCTTGAAAGTTTTGCGAAGGCGTCTAATTTCTTGTTATTCCACCGTTAATGTTGTTCTGGCCGTTGATTATTCTTAAATTGTGACTTGCTTGTAGAAGTGCTCAAAAATGGATATTAGGCGCAGTTTATGAACATAAAAAGCATTTCTGATAGCCGAAGTAGGCCTATAGAAAACATGCCAGACTAAACATTGAGAAGTGAGGTTCAACCAGCACAGACTAATGACCAGGGACACCGGAGAGCGGTGCAATACAACGGAGCATTGGCCCCCTGCCCTTTCATAAGGGGGGCAACGGGGTCATTGGTGCCTTTTCATAATAGTATCATAGGTCATGTCACTGTTTACAAAGATCGACTTGAAGCAAATTTATTGCAGCTATTCGCGCACCCAGAAGATTCAGAATGATTTTCTACAACTTTCGTTATTATTCTTGAGGTCAACATTGTTGCTGAACAGAAACAAACATAACTGGTAACGATTTTATGTTTTTTGTAAGTTTCCATTGCGCTCAACTCTTTTACTGCATCCCCTGCCCTACCGCTTCTCCGGCGTCCCTGCTACTGACAGCGCCACAAACGTAATTGTGGATGTTTCAAGTCAATTCAGACTCATTTGTCTGCAGTTCGCAATGATAACGATATTGGATTATACGTCAATTCAGGAAAAGCCGTAACGGATGACAGAAAGTGCACCCTTTTGGCAAACTCGTATACACTTCCACCTGAACACGATTTTTAAACGATGCGAGTGGAGCGCATGCTTTCATGGGGAAGTTTTTTGGGGTGTAGAAATGGTAAAACCTTTTATTAACGTCTGTTTGTCAGTAACCTGAAAACGATAAGCAAAATGTCGATATTCCCCCCCCCTGGAAATATGTCTGCGGACGCCCATGCAGCTCACTGATGTACGAAACGACTCGTTTTTCAAGCGTTGTTCCCCAAAACGGCTTAGATGAGTTTTGGCAATCTGCTTACAAATCCTATTCAGACAAACATTACAATCGGCCTCGCTATCGCGACGTGCAAAAGAAGAGATTTGATACTTTGATTATATACCTACACAGAGGCGGCGCTAGCTCTTTCTTAGTGGTAAGGCCAAGGTGAGCAGTAATCGTCGATCCAGGGAACTATTGGTCCCAAAGCAAGCGGTTCTTTTGTGACTCTGTACTCCATAGAAAGAGATGATCTTTTTTAGCCAGTAATAGTAAGCGATGGCCCATAACCATTTTTTGCCACAGCACAGTTGCAGGTCTTAATCCAAAATCCAACCTGAACTGAAAACTTGAATACTACCGTAAACTAAACATTTGCTGCTTTTAAGACTATCCTTTTCTTTGCAGTTCAAAACAATTTCAGGAAACATTTCTCTCCACAATTCTACATCTCGAATTTTGCAAATTAAACCATTGCCTGCAACACACGCTATAAAGTCGTTGCTCTAAATCTTCGCCATTGAGTCAAGCGACAACAATAAAAACGTTCCTACCACTCCGTTTAAGTTAAAAAAATGTTACCAAACGACAAAATTCTCAAATCGTTAACAAAATTCAGCCCAACTTTCTCAGTGTATCCTTTCTGCCAGAAGCATAATTTTCAGCAATTTTGTCCAAACCAAGTCTGTCAACTCGTTCTTTGTGAACATGTAGAATCATCAAATCGTTTAATCGTCTTTAAGTCATGGTTGTACGCAATGCTTCTGAGAGAAATTTTACCAGGTGCACGAAGGCCGATACGGGCCCCCCTAGCGTCTGGTTCGCTCGTCGAAACTTGCATAGCTTTTTAGTATAGTAATCAGAATATAAATAAAAGAGCTACAGTGCTCAGATTTACACATACATTAATTGTTATACTGGCAACTGGTTTACACTAGAAATTTTGGGCTTGATTACAAAGAAGTTTAGCATGCGTATTTTCATCTTCCCGGCCCCCAGCAACTAATGTGCCTCTTGTATTCCCACTGCTAGGCCCTGGTTATAGGAAATAAGCTTTTACCAGTTTTAGTGCTGAAAAAGACCTCTGATGTATCGTTCGTGTCAGCTAAAATCAAAAGTAGACCCAAAAGTTTCCAGACAAGGGAAAACGCAAAACTCTGACAGACTGACAAGTTTCGACAAATTTTTATGGCTTTCTGAACAGAGAATTTATTAGCCAACTCGTTGCAAACATCTACAGAGGGATTTCAGAAGTTGGACCTGTGGCCTACTCTGAGTTCAAGCTGCGAAAGATCGTGTTTGTAAATTCCCAACCCTGTTTCTAGTCCAGTATCAAACATTGATGCATGATCGGTGGTGTGGTGCTGCCGGAGCTCCGCTCTGAGGTGCCCAGTGTATTAGTCGTTGACTATAAATATAAGCAAAAAGCAGGCAATCTCTGCCTGTGAGTTCCGGTACTTGTAAGAGCCCTGGAATCTATAAAATTGCCACTACACCCCTGTGCATGATCGATGAATTCAGTGGGTGGTGAATTGGCGGAGTACAGCAAAGAGTAATTATTTGGGCTTTCCGATTTCTATCAGCAGTTTTGCGGGCAAGTATCTGAATACAGAAAACTATTGTTGAGAACGAAAACCGGTACGGCCATGGCTGTACCGGACGAATAGGTTGCGCCAGCCTTGAATATAAAATACACTGCTGGAAAAGTGATTCCATTTGAAAATGGACGCGTGATTGCTCTGCATTTGCGAAAGCATGTACTTGACGTTGTGCATTGACGAAAGCTTGCATTATTTTCCAGAAAACACACCAGGCGCTTTTACTGTACGTCTGCCTGAAACAGTGAGTTTGGTTGGCGAGTGGGAAATTGGTTTGATGGAAATTTTTCTTCCAAAAACCTTGCACAATGTGAAGGAGGGTGAAATTTGGGTAAAGTGCTTTGCAGATCGTGAATATAAATTTCGTGTTCCCGCTGGCTACTACCCGACCGCATTTTCGCTGGTTCCAACGATTCATTTGTTGTTTCGAAGCGTACCGCATCTTACCATCGCAATGAACTTTTGATTACATTACGTCGCGTGCTGCGTTTGTGATACCCAGAGGCAGAGAAATACAAATGAGTCCTCGTTGACCACTTTACTTGGCTTTGAAATGTCTCGCTTGCAACCAGGTTGGCATACCCGTCCAAGGTCAGCCGATTTGGATGAAAATATTCTATTTGTGTATTGTGACTTTGTGCAAGACAGATTCAACGGCGAAATGCTCGCGCCGCTGTTGGCTTTTATCAACACAACGGGACGTTTCGGTCGGTGGTACATAAATACTACGACCGGATTCGCTACCACAAAATGCAGAAAAAGACATTTCAAACCGTGAACATTCATATAAAAGACGTAAACGATCGACCCGTTAGGACGGATGTTCCTTAATAAATACGCATTTGCGAAAAGTGTAATGTCTTGTCCGTATCAAAATTACTATCTGCATCAAGTCGGGTTGGCACAGGGGCGCTGGTCAACGCGGTCATGGCATTGGCGGGATTTTGGCAGGCATTGGCAAAGCTGTTTTTCCTTTGCTCAAGATCGGTGCAAAAACAGTCGGTAAACAAATGTTGCAATCAGGTTTGTAGGTGACATCATCAGCAGTCAAAACGTCAAAAAACCACCAAGAAACGTACGCGGGAAGCAGGAACAAAACTTTTGAATTTAATGCAAGAAAACGTCTTTGCAGTTCTCGGCGAACAACCTCATAAAAGAGCGCGCAAGTCACACAAGCGTCAGAAACCGAAAGATATTGTTGAGGATGGGGAATAGCCATCACCCACGCTTGCACGAGTGCGCAAGAAGTGAATTAGATCTCTTTTGTCAACCTCCTTGTGCAAACCAGTCGTCAAAATGGTTACTGGTGAGAATATCTCCCCATTTCTACAGTAAACGAAGGATCTCCTATTGATTTTCACGTGAGCGCCAGCAGTGAAAAATACTTATAGCTGATGCAGACGCATATTAACGTGCAAGCACAAATTACCAAGGCTGATGGAACGAATCTGGATGATGGCGCAGCGGTTGGACCGACCAACTATTGGTTGCATTCGTTCTTTTCACAATCGGATATTTTTTAAAAGACAAGGTCGTCACGGATTCCAGTCACACTGATGCGTATAAAGCTTTTCTCGAAACGCTGCTATCGTTTGGTTCTGAAGCAAAAGACAGCTTTTCAATGGGAGCTTTATGGTACAAAGACAAGTCCGGATCTATGGATGACGTGGCAAACGCAAACACGGGTCTGGTGAAGAGTTGAATTTACAGCCCAAAGCAATGTAGTTGACATGTACTGCAAAGTGCACGATGGCGTTCCGCTCAAGCTGCGCTTTGTGAGAAGCCCAGACAAATTTCGATCATGTCTTCCACCGATGCAAAAGTGGTGATAAAATCCACGTCGCTCTTTATTCGAAAAATTCACATCAGCCCTGCAGTCCGGCTGGCTCGTATTAAAGCTTTGGACAAAGGTAATGCACTGTTCCATATTACGAGAACCGAGGTCAAAGTGATTAGTGTTGCTACTGGCAGTTTGTCTGCCAACGTTGACAACCTTTTCCTAGGACCTAGGGTAATTACCCAAACGTATTGTTCTCGGCTGTGTGGCGACGGGTGCGTTCAACGGCACCAACAACAAGAACCCCTTCAATTTCGAACACTGCAGCATTTTCTCGCCTTCAATTTCGAACACTGCAGCATTTTCTCGCCTTGTACATGGATGGGCAACAGAACCCGGCAAAAGCATTCAAACCGAATTTTTCTGAAAGCATGCATTGCGCGAATACATGTCACTTTTCACCGGAACGGGGCAGTTTTTCAACATGAAGGAAATCAAATTTCCCGGGAAGAATTCAATGACGGGTTTACACTCTATGCGTTGGATTTGACCCCTGACCTGAACGAAGGATCTCACCTCAATCCGGTCAAGCGCGGTTTGATTCGGCTGGAGATGCATTTTGCCGACGCCTTGCCAGAAACAATGAACATTGCATGCTTTGGTGAATATTTCAACAACATTGAAATTTCAAACAATCAACAAGTCGTCTTTGGTTACAACGCATGATGTGTTTCGTTTGCATAATAAAGCTGGCATGTTGCACAATTGTGTTTCATTATTGTCAGTTCTTTAGCGAAAGCTGCAGAGAAATGTACCGTCTGTTAGTGTGACAGCCAACACAACTTGCATCTATATGAACAAGTCTTCACTATGTGTTAATGATTTGTTATAAGAAGCCTTGCTCTAGCCTTGTTCTTCTGTCACAGTTGTAGTGAGACTACTGACGTCATATAACGGCGCGTGGCGTAACCATAGCAGCAGTACGAAGCTTGCCCTGGTGTGTCTATGGAGAAAATCTGTTTAGCGAACAAAAGTACTACTTAATTAGGTTTATTTTCATTTCAAAAAATTTGAACAAGTGTTGGATTCGAGCCACCACTTGTACAAAAACACAGTGTGTCAAGTTGGTATTATGACATGTCATTAAGTTTGTTAATTAGAACCATCAGCGTCACAATATGTAAACTCAATTTTTACAATTTATGCGCAAGGTGTAAACATATGTTTAGACACCCTGTCAATACCCAATAAAATGACTGCCGTTGTGACAAAATATATTCGATTGTGATTTGTGATACCATTGTGACGTCACCGACAAAATTCTGGCTAATAAAATGGTGGCCGTTTTTACAACACCGGATGTGACGTCTGATTCCACTTAAGGTAGATTTAAGTTAACGAGCTATACTACTCATAAAAGGTTTTGGAATTTAATAGATGACAAAACATGCTGACGTACGGTTTATTGCGTACCTTTTTTATAAATGCATTTATTTACAACTCGGCAAAGAAAGTCGCTTTCTATTTCATTGGAAACAATAGTATTATTCTTCCTTTATACCAGTGTGTCAACGTCTGGAGTTAGCTGTTGTAGCAATTACCAACATAGATCTGAGGTGGTGGTCAGTTAACTTTGATCTGCGACAAGCTTTAACGTTGAACATCTGCTCATGCACATAGGCCAGTGAACTAATGCCAGCTTCTTTCATGTACGACCAAATATTCTAGACCTACCTTCCTTGCGGCAAATAGAGAGTCGATTAATTTGTCACAAAGATGTTTTGTATGAAGCCCTCAAGACGGAGTAACGTATGTACGACGTAATGACACAAAGTTGAGATGAAAATGAGCTTGCATTATTATTGACAAGATCACGCATTCCACAAAATTTTGAAGATGACGTACTTTATAACGAAAAACTAAAAATGCACTAAAATAGTGGAGTGTCCCTTGTATCTAGGACCCCTTGAAATATATTGGGATTATTAAAGGCCCCGGACCGTCTTGTTCCTCCGACCCCAATCAAACACAGGGAGCGGTCTATCACTTTCCACTTCGAACATGCACGGCCTTCCTCCCAGCGGGGTCCATATCAACACAACCTGCCAGCTAGGGACTTTCCACCCCAGCCTGAGCAGACAGTATTGGTTAAAGCCGGAGTAGAGAAGTAAAGAATCTGTATTAGCATTCTAAATTCAGGACCCTCTGAATTATAATTAACATGTACAGCAAGCGCAGCACATTAATTTCTGCAATTGTTAAAAACTTACACGCGCCAGAACTGAAAATCAAAAACACATCAATGCGTGTTCAGGATGGTTCCTGAGTTTATCTACCTTGCAAGAAGTCAGATACTGCCAGTGAGCACTTGAAGCAATTGTACGGTTTTTTGGTTCCTTTCCGCGCCATTGTGACGTACACAATCAGTGCGTTGCCCACGATAATGACGAAAGCAAGAAACGCGAAGAGAGCCAAGAGAACTGTAACTCCAGTAACGCTACATTCCACTTCAACGTCTCGATCTTTTCCTGTTAGAAGAGCCGTAAGCTGCATATGAAAGTTTTAAACAACAATCGCTGTAAACCCAACCTGTGTCGCATGAAGTATATATAAAAAATTAACACGTAAGTGACACATAATGTGGTAAACACGAGTAAGCTGCTGGAAAGAAAGTCACAGAATGCTGGACCATCACTCTGTTTCTTAGGGCTTCATTTTTGTGAGAGGGTAATAAAAGCTTATACTCACAAAATGCACGTTAGAGTTTGGCAAAATATGTTGCCCAGCGACTCACGCCAAACGTCAATCACGGCTTTTTATGAGCTGCTTTTCTAGGAACTTTCGGTTAACGTTTTGAGCGTAAACCGTCTGAAATTGAAGCAGTGCAACATTTAGCTTATGAGAAAAACTATAGTTTTCTTTTATTTCTTTTTTTTCTTAAACGTAATATGTATCAAGTACATTGTGAATGAAGAGCTTTGCAAGCGTTCGTAAGCCATGTTTGCCCAAACAATAGAAGGTTATGAAATAAAACTTGCTATAAATATTATTTCTTTTTTCATACACGCCGTTCACTTTCCTTCGCACATTCACAAACCACAAGCCTAACTTTTAAGACCCGGATTGCAATCGGCAACTTAGTGTTGCTGTCATGCAAGAAGCCCAATGGGACGTGATCCCGGATGCAAATTGTTCACCGTCTATAATCTTCCTATCTATGGGTTCTTACGTTTGAGTTCGTCGGCATAAAGTATTTCTATACAGCCAATCACTGCCAGACGCCAGGACACCGAAAAAACAGGCCAACCAGCCGAGTACCTCACAAACGTTTATTAGTCTTCAAGTTTTTGACCGGAGAATAACATTTAAATTAATTTCAAATATAATGAAACTCTACGTTCTACATGCTTTCGAACAACGCAGAGTTGGAGAAACTATTTTCTTTCCGTGGCAGCGTAAATCGTGAATTACAGTATCTTTGGCGGGCCGCAGAAATTCCAAATTTTTGTCTTATGCTAAACAATACAACAACCAAGTACGTATGTTTTTTGACTTTAATAAGCAAATCCAACAAAAATTAGTTAAATGCTTCCCGTGTGCCACATTAAATGTCCTCATGGGGGCCGCAGATTCCACACTCCTGGTATAGCGCGTAATGGACATGGTTGCCTGAAATGCATTGGTTACCGTAAGCACTTTTCGCTTTTTTGAATGCTTGAAAACTACGATTCATTGTTTCTTAACAAATGGCATGGAATGCCAGGAAATTGAAATTTTCGTGGAATTGTGGTTTTATAAGTCACGATCTTAAATAAACCCGAAGTTCGAGTGACGAAAACCATTTTTTGACAAAGTGTTTGAGGTCTGACAGCGCTTTCGAGCAGTGGTGCGAGGCAATGTGAAGAGTTATTTTTGAAACGAATACTGAAAAGTGCATAGTTTGTAGTAAGTTGAGGTTATGCAAGCCAGGATAATCAAGTAACATAACATTTCATGGAGGGCAATCTGGTGCTAGATCAAAAGCGTGCAGCGGAAAACGTCAAGCATGAGCGATTCTGCACAATATTCAGCAAAAATGTTATGTGTTCTTACCTTGGGTAGTAATTTGATCTTGTGATAAGAAAACGCAATAATACTGTGCTACTTGCATGTGATACAAAAAGTTATGAAACAACTATTTCTATTTTTATTTATCTACTGCACCTACTAGCTAGATGATTATTTTTGTAGCTAAACAAATCACGAAGAGTAAACTTCGCATAACCGTACTCTTTCATCAACATGAAATTGTTAGTTTTCTACTTGTCAATTGGATACTTGAGGTGATTGGCTGTGGGTATCAATGGTCATGGTCGTCGGAAGGGGGCGGGGGGCTTCGCCCCTCCTGGATTTTGAAATTTTATATTTTCCTATTAACTTTTTAGTAGAAAAATGTTTTTCTGTTAGTTTCGAGTTGTCAAAATGAAATTTCACCACTGTTGCCCCCCCCCTGGAAAAATCCTTCCGACGCCCATGTCAGTGGTTTAAGTGTGACTTTCATTACATGCTTTAATCAAATAAAAACAATTTAGAAGCAAGAGAGAAATGAACAATGCTTGCGGTTCAACATGAAAATCCTTGGGTGCACATAATAATGCACAAAATGATTGTCTAATTTGAAGCGACCAGTCATTATGTCCCAGCTGGCAAGGTATAAATTTTATAAAATCATATAAAAATTTTTTTTAAATCATCAAAAATCATAGAATTATTTTTGCTGTTTGAACGTTTTAGCTGGTTGCAGCCCTAACATTCCTTTAGGATCAAAAACGTATTTTTTTGTTATGATAAATATGTTTCAATGGTCAAATATTTGCGACAATCGATGGAGAATTAGCATAAATCTTTACGAACGTAATTGCCGTTAGCCATTTTTGTGTGGCCTGAGATCTGCGTAGCATGAATGTTTAGGAGTGCATTTTTATGATCTTACAACCTTAGGTTTATATTGGTCAAAGTTGCTGAAACGTTTGCTCAAAAAGACTGCAAATCCTGTTGGGTGATAATAACCAATTGACAATTCACAGTTGTGCAAAGAAGGAATCGTTCATATCAGACTGACAGAAAATACACCTTGACTAACGGAAGGGAAAAATTTAAAACAGTACACTTCATCAAAACACCACTGACTTTATATTTAGTTCTGCTGAGGCTGTGGAGAAATATTGGATTAATACAACTTACTCGTGAAGTTGCTTGTTCTGCAGATGGTCACCTCGCACAGGGTAGAACTTACTGTCTCACATGCGGCGTCGAAGACCCCTGATAACGGCAATACATCGGTTCCATTCTCATGCAAGGCTCTCGCCTTTTTGTAAGCCGCAGTAGACATGCTCTGAATTGAATACCTTCAACAAAGAGATATAAAAGTGGTTGATAATTTTAAACGTCTCTCGAACCAGAGAGAAACTCATGTCCGCTTCATAACTTGCAAGCTGTTTGCTGATCAGCTAAGAATTGTGACAGAACGCTTATTGTTCTCGAGAGCATAGTACTGTTTCTCCTTCAGATTGCTACCTCAGAGCAAGTATAACATTTCATTTAAATGAAGGTTGTAGCTAGATGAAGATATGGGTTAATAAGCGCCTTAACTGTGTACAGTTTTTTGAAGACTTTAACTTCTTTTTCAGATCTGGCCGAAGAGCAAACAGCATCCGGTACGAGCTCTTTAAACAAAGCTGATTTTGCCGCTCAACTTGATTTTTCGCACTTTTCGACTTTTGACGAAGTCGAAAAGCAATACGCCGCTGGTAACGTCATAACACAAAAATGGCGCATGGCCATTGAAATAATTTTACACCTGATAAAATAATCTGCTGCAACCCTGCATACAGCTGGCCACAATCGCGGCTGGTTGATTGCTGGAAGAGCACGCCAATGTCACCAGCGCAACAAAACTTCTTCGTCCGTTTTATTGATCGACGGATAAATCTTATTTCATAAGCGTGTATTAGTGTGACGAGATGGCGATATAAATTTGCAGAACAAGTCTGACGGACTTGTTTTCTTTTTTTATTTCAAAAAAGTTATTAAATTCTTGGCGCGATCGAAAATTATTTTAAGATTTATCGTTTCGAGCATCTTTAAAGTTTCTTCGGCTTGTACAGTTGAAATAAGCATCGCAACAGTAACTGCATATTTCGTGCTTTCGAACTATTATGGTTTGAGCCAAGCTTTATCTAAAAACAACGCATCACGTGAAAGTTAGTCTGTACATGTTGCAAAGCGGGATTCCCCTTCCTTCTATCATAGAGGCTCTTAAAGCTTTATTTTTTCCAAATTTTCTTGATTTTTTCCAAGAAAATTTAATCCAAAGATTAAATTTTGGAGGCATTGAGTATTTTATTTCAGAATAAGAGATGTACGAGGTATATTGTACAGTGAAACCTCATTATGACGCGATCGTCAGGGTTCAAAAACGCCGTCGCAAAACAAATGGTGTCCTGCGGTGAAACTTAAACGAGATAAATATGTGCAAATTGGATGAAACTTTTTCAACTGTTTGGTGAATTGTCAAAAATTTGCGTTTGACCTGATTAGGGGTTTTAAGGCTTAAAAACTTTAGGAACATCAGTTATTTCTATCTATCAGTTATTTCTGAAACCTTCTCTACTCAGCGCCCAGGCAACACCTTACCATAGATGCAGATATTCTAAGCTCGGCTTTCCAAACAAAACAGTTGTTAGAAAAATCTTTCGTGTTTTCTCAAACATATTTTCTTTTTGTTATTTTGACCCCAAACGACCCACTTGATGGTGATTCTAAAACGTAACTGTAATTAAGCCAGTGCTAGAATTTTTGTAAACCCTGTCTGGGCGAAAAAGTTTGAAAAGTCAATTAAAACATTTTCCATGAAAAGCAGCAAATGCTAACGACAGAAATAAAAGTATATAGTTACTGTATGTACGGTACTCAGACACATGCATGTTATCAAAACTTTCCGCCTACGGTTTCGTATATTTCAGTTCTGATGACTCTTTGTCAAGTACCAAAACTCAGTCGTTTCATCATGTACTTCGCTGCTAGACATGTCTTTTCCCTGATCAAAGTCCCATGCAAAATCTCAGAAGCTTCCTGTAGCAAGCAGCAGCATCAGGAAAGAATCGCAACAAAATGCGTTTTTTTTCTGTGCTGCTGCTTTCAGTCGTAACACCCTGTGAAACAAGTGAAATGTCAGAGCTTTTCCACGGTATTAGCGCGTCAAGTTATGTACCCTTGCCGGAATAGTAATAAGCAAGTTTCACCGGAGCCATAGTGTCGCCAGTCTGGTGACAAAATCTGCAGCAACAGTAAATTTCTCTGGGGTATAAACCTGTCAGTGTGATACCAACCAGTTTTCTTTTCCATCGCTAGTTTTTCATTGCCAATCAAAGCAGTTTAATTGTCAGCGGAGCTGGGCGACTCTTGCGCGGCCTATACGCATGAACTGCCCTGGTTCGCCGGACTCATTACAGCAAGTGACAGTAATGAGTATGCATGCGATAAGAGAAAGGAGAAGAACATTTGATTGGCACGACCGAAACGCAAAATTACTGCGAAGTAGATATCAATCAGCAAAATGATGACAGTGCTAGGTAGAGGAGTGTTGAAGCCAAAGCAAGTGTGCCCTGAAAGCTTTTGCATTGTACAAGCCAAATGCAATCATGACCCGCGCTTCATGCCTGAATTCGCCCTATGTGATAATTTAGCGTAGAAGCAGGGGCGCAGCCAGGATTTTTCTAAGGGGGGGGGCTGAAGTTGTGGAAGCAAAAGCCTTGAAAAGGAAAAATTGCTTGTGATAAGAATAGTCAAGG
>JGI24158J21664_10002730_pt1 | contig 21708 bp, 12 predicted proteins | sample Ectturendosymbi3_FD_21664 | JGI IMG/M metagenome (IMG submission 21664)
AACTAGCTTTAGCTAACAACAAAATATGGTTTTCTTTTGAATTGCGATGCGGTAGATCATTAACAGAGTTTGTTTTTGTTTTCCACAACAAAATTTACAGCGTTTGTCCAACTAACTGAAACGAAGAACTTCCACGAAATGTTTTTTCGTAATCGGTGGTAAGCGAGTGATGGGAGGTGTTGAATTACACAGACAAGAAATTTTGCAAATTCGCCACCAACCTTTCTGTAGTGCTTCTCGCTGCTCTGCCGCTCGTCAGTCCCAGAACCAGCGAGGCGTGACGACACGTCGACGTCCATTGCGCTTGGCACACCACCGCGGTGACGCGTGTGGCGATCGGGGAGTGAGGACGACTCATTGCGCGATTTTCCTGCGTAACGTTCAGCCTGCAATGGAAGAACTGCACTTGTAAAATCATGCAGGCGCGAGTGAGACAAAAGTAAATTTTTAACGGCAGGGGGTCATTTCGCGATGAGTCTGGTCTGGCTTGATGTAAGTCAACCCTTTCCTCGAAAAAACTCAGGCAATTACCGTTAATCAAAGCTTGCGGTTGCCTTTGGATACGGGAAGCGGATAATCCTCACCTCAGGAAGCGCTGCTGGCTTGTCATAATGGCACTTGTCACCATAACAATATTGCTATAAAACACGTCTCCAAACTACGGCCCGCAAAGTTATTTCATCCGGCCCGCGAAGCCGTTTTGTCAATGAGAAAAATATTACACTTAAAAGCACTAGTGTTTCTGTGTGCTTTCGAGGAATCAGTCGACTGCCATCTGCTTTCGTCTTTTTGCGATGATTCAAACTTGCACATACCTCTATTCAAGTACGTACTTTCCCAATGGGTGTAAGCAAGGAACCGATCAGCAAAATTTTAATAGGAAATCGATTTCACGTAAAATTACGCATCCTCAGTCATTTATTAATTTATTTGAGTAAACGTCTTTTTAATTTTTGAGCAAACACTTATTTCATGAGTCAGTTTTTTTGTCGCCACTAGTAATCTTGACGTCAGTCAGTTTGTTAAGATGTTATGAGCTTGTGTTACGAAAATTTGATTGCAGTCTTGAGTTTGTTTTTTCTCTGCTGTTACTTCAGCCTTTTAACTTTTCACCCGTAAGCTTTGCTTGCAATTTTCAGGACTGAGGAGAAAAATATTAATCACGAAAAATTTGTTGATTTGGTAAAATATAACATATCCCGTAACAATCACACTACGTAAGACGTCCGGCCCTCGACATGTTCTGTATTAGCTTATGTGGCCTTCGGACAAAAAGGTTTGGAGACCCCTGCTATAAAAGATTGCATTGGTGTTTTAATTTTCTTGTTGCGTTACGTCCATTTATCGCTTTTCCTTCGGCCAGCTGCCCTTCAAGCTACTTGCCAATGACGCCAAGTAGCTGGAAGGTTTGTTACTATACGTTGCCGCAGGTAACAAAATCAACCGGTTCTGTTTCGGGTACAAGAGCAAGCAGCAGTGTTCCCTCTTGAAAATTTTACACTGAGCAAATGTTTTAGTGGTGAGCATGCAATTGCGCAACAATACAGGCGCACAGTGAAACGTTAAGGGCTGTGCGATGTATATACGACATTAAATATGGAATGTTGCAAGTGCGCGAGAATGAGATTTCACTGCGCAAATGCTCTGGTGGCGCTGTGCATGTGCGCACCTTCATAGGGAGTACTGTTAACAAGTGTTCACATAACCAACTACAATGTAGCGATTGCAGTCGCGTAACGGCAGCAAACCCCCTTCGGATTGCCAAATATCTGCATTGAAAAGGTTCTGCACTTAAAACAAAATGACAGTTTCAAATCGTTTTGGATGACCGATATTCTCTTAAAGCAGCTATGTCCAACCGCAATTCCTTACTGAGTCCAAAATCGTGTCGCTATCTTAGAAAAGGCCGCACATTGAACGACTTATTTTGATCTTAGCAAACTAAAATTTAGTTTAAACTACCGCACTGAAAAAGTTCGAATCCTTAATGTAATGACAGCAACTGTTTGGCTGCTTCAAACCACTCCGTAACCACTCTGTAAGTGATTTCATAAGCAAGTGTAGTGCCAATGGAACAAGGGTGGAACTCAGAAAACTAGGAATACGTTTTGCACTAAGGTGTCAGTGGGCACGTGGAAATCTCCCGCTACGCAGCACAGACGTGATAAAGTGGCACTGAGGACCATTATTACAAATGTCAAATTGAAAATGATCAAAATAAGGACAGGTTGTCCGATTGTACTTATGCTACAGCGAAAACCTGAATTGGGCCGCACAAAAACTTTGACCAAGCCGAATGTGGCCCGCAGGACGCGCGTTGGGCATAGCTGCCTTAAAGTGTTCTTGATTGTCTCCCACGGGCAGTAACTGGGTTGAGAATTTCGCCGATTGGATTTTTAACGAAACATGTCAATTATACAAGCCGCGGCAATCCGAAAATTTCGGCGGTGCAGTGTTTCCCTTTCTCTTTCACTGCTGGCTGAACAGCGCACACCTCTTGGCATTTATGAAAAACTGCACTTGATCTTTTCCACATGGCTGGCGGTTTGTTCATGCAATTTATTGCACTGCAAAGCAAATGCGCCTCTAGAGAATGCAGCAGAACTTATTTTTGATTTGAGAAATGTATTGAACTTACAGCCGTTAACATCTATAGCCAATGTCGGTGGCCAAATTTCTAAACAGTTCATTTGCGTGCGCTCGCAAATTGGAAATACCAATGGAAGTTTAATCAGAGGTAATTGACTACGCTTACAAAAAGCGAACAGGACGTACTTTTTTGATAAGTAATGAGGTACGATAAGTTAAGGAAGTGGCCCACCAGCTAACCATTCAGGGCAGAGCAGTCTAGCAATCGAATAAATTTGAATGATCAACGAATGCGAGGGTTATTCGCCCGGGTTGTTAACAGATAACAGAACTTAGTTTATTACGTCAATATGCCTCTTTTCCCGCCACCACAAGAATTAGTAATCGATTACACTTGAGTCAAAGAAGAGTGCTTTTGGTAGCAACAAAACAACTTCTTGTATGCAGGGTGCGAAACAAACGACTTCATGTCGCCTCGAAAACCATTACCACTGACGTAAGCATGCTTGCGCTCGAACTGCAAACTGACGACGTCAATAAGAAACACCGCGAAAATTACCGTTTCGTTATGATGAAGAAACCGTTGCTCAATTGCTAAACACGAGAAGTCACTTAACTATGCGCCGAATGGAATAGTGAAGGAACCTTTTGTAATGCATACAACATAACGAAACTTACAATGAAGCAGCAATTCTTGAACGAAGTAGAAAACAAAAAGCAAAACCAACGCATTTACTAGGGTCAGCCTCGACGGGGAGCCGAAGCGACGCGGCTTGTTGTCTTCATCCGTTCTAGAGCTTAACAATCGGCGCGTCGAATACTTGGACGTCATTTCCGCCAACTACGTCGGAGCATTTCTCCCGATGCAGAGAAGCAGCTCAGGCACGCGCGATCCCTTGTTGCAGTATCTACCTGACTACTCTAACCTATACCTGGACTCGTGGACAACACGTGATTTGACAAAAACTACTGGCATGTTGCTGATGAGCACTTTCTTGAAAAGTTACAACACATCGCTAAAAACAAGCAGTCTCTTTGTTTCAACAGCTTGAAGCCACAAAAATCGAACTCAGGGTTCCCACGCAATTTTGAATATAAATTTTCGGACTTTTTCTTAATTTTTCCCAGACTTAACTTGTGCGAATGACATACCCAGGTCGAATAGAGGCATTACAACAGTTAACAAGATGAAGGTGAAATTATAAACCTCACCAAGAATATCAGAACCAACATTGAAGGGTTAATTTTGTTTCCTAAAGAAAGAATAATGCAGCGACCATGACATTACACAACAAAAACATGCAGCAAAGGTAAAAACAATGTTTATCCACACAAATCGTGAAGAACCAATACAATTACCCATGGACCATACAAATTGCACAACTATCAGTTTTGCTATTGCCCAAACATGAATAAATTATGAGATGTAAGCTATTGCGAACAAAACATTCTAGACAGCATACCGTCTATCAGCAACAACAACAGACCATGTACTCCAAAAGAACACGGATACGCGACTAGGCGATGGCTTATTATGTTATTTCTGTCCTCCGATCATCGTCACGCTTGCTGCACTTGAAGTTCTTTCACTAAGCCCGGGCGTATTATGCGGTAACAACTTTATTGATAGGCAATGAGTGTGTTGCGAAGGTCTGGCTCACGTTTTCACTGCACTTCTGACTTGCGTACATGCAACGCTTTTGCTTTAAAACGCAAACCTAACACGTACGCCACATTACGCTTTGACTGCATAGCGCATCCTATCCTAACGAAAAACAGGTTCCCACAGAGCAGGTCAGTTTACATTTGTTGACCTGATCAAAACACCTTATGCAATGGTTAGAATCTGTAAGCCTGTATTCTTGGAAACAAGGACTGTCCTGCGCTGCATCATTGATAACAACCGCACCTCACACAAGTGCATTGACTTGCACATGCTAAGCTTACTCAAAGGCCTGCAAACATGTCTTTCTACTTCAGGCTCAAATGATCAAAGGCCCACCTTGTTACCTTGTTTGTCACCAACGTGCCGTGTAAAACTGAAAAAGCCGCAATGCCTTCTGCCACGTCTGCTCAACCTTAGGCTTTAAGAAAACATTTCCGAACAACCAGTTCGGCGCAACTCAAAACTGATACCGTTTCAGACACTGCCCCCTACTTGTCAACAATCGCGCAAAGGTACTCCGCTCGCGATCTGCTGCGCGGAGACCTGATGTCGCTCACGCTCAAAGCACGTTTGTCGCAACGCCATGAATGACTGCGTCAAACGGGCAATACCTGCCACTAGCAGGTGAGGCAGCCGCAGGCTAATCAGCCGTCGAGATAGCAGCGGGACAAGCAATTTTACTTAAAGCCGTGCAATTCGGAATTCCTTCCCACGCAAAGCATTTATGACAAAGCTCTCCACTTGCCAAGCTAACGACTGACCGACCCTGCTGCAGCGACTACTTGTTGGTCGAAAGACTTGCGAAGATAACAACGAGCTGCTTGCCCGACACCCGAAATAATAACTGACATCACAATGCGCGCGCGATGTCGGAGGCCGGCGCACTGAGCGGCCGCCGCAACGGTTTTGCCAAGCGTCGAACTTTCTGCCGCCGCAGACACTTGCGCGATATGAAAAAGGTCGCCCCGGTCGAGATGCTGGTGATGCCATAGCGCAGCGAAGCGTACCATGACGCGCTGGGCGATGCAGGAGAAAAATACAGAACGAAATTCACGCTCTGCAGGTAATGTCAATCACCAAGGCAAGCTTTAAAGCAACGAACCACAAAAACATCGAATGCTCCGTTACACGCGCGGATTTTCCAGAACATTCTGACAGCGCCCGCTGCCAATCCGCAAATGGATAAGTGCGGCCCGGGCAGCGCTTGAACTGCGCGTGACTCAAGCGAGTCGACCTGAAACGACGCATTCGAAACTGTGCAGAGCATCGGCGACGCGCAGTTCAAGGAAGCGCTGCACCGCCGTCAGGAAAGCAATTCCGGAACAAAACTGATACAAATCGACTGCAAAGCGTCAACGCAGAAACGCGTCGTTTGGCCGAGCAGCCGAGCGTGCGCTCGCGGCACATTCGGTAGAAAGCTGCCCGAGCATTTTCAATGCCTGGACTGAATGAATAGGTCCCCGGTGACTGGAACGAACGACATCGCATCGCAACACGAAAGGGCAATGACCTTGTGCAGTGCTCGCGCAGCTGAACCGCCGTGAATCAGATTATGTCAGCCAGTGATGGTCTCTACAGCGACAGCTTGCCGCGGCATTCTGCATTCGCCGCGAACGCCGACAAGAAAGACAGTGTCGTGTTCTCAGCTCGACCTTCCTCACAGCGTATGCAGCGCTACTCGCTATGTGCGAACAAGGAATGGGTAAACAGATGGGTGCTGTCAGGCCCGTAACTAGGGGGGCACTGGGGGGACTCGTGGGGCGAGCCCCTTCTGGAAAATTTTCGCCCACTCCTGAAAAAATACGTTAGACATTGTTTAAACAGTGGTTCCCAAAGTATGGGTCGTGACCCAAACAAGGGTCGCGCCGAGGCGATCCAAACCAGAGTTATGCATTTTCACCGTTACCGCCGCTTGTGTTTGTCTGTGTGTAGTGTAGGTACTTGAGAAAAGAGTAAATTGCTGACATTGAAAACGAACTTAGCAACTTACTGCTAAAAAAATCAACATTATATTTTGTCATATGTTGTTTGAGGCTTGGGTCGAGACGCGTTCAGCCAATTAGGATTTCGGTTGCGTTCAGAAAAGTTGAGGAACTGCTTGTTTAAAACTATTGGACACAGTTAAAAAAAATTAGGGCATCTCAGAAAATTCTTCGCCACCCCTGGTGTCCCAAGCTGGTTACGGGTCTGGGTGCTGCCAGCGACAAAGAATGGTGCTTAACAGAGAGTCAAGAGAATGGAAAGATCGGGACAGCTCATGTCCGGCGCTGGAAGCAAGACCTTTAAAAACGAAAACTGGCCGAGGGCGCCTGGTCTCAACCTGTGCATCACCGATTCTTGATATTTACCAACGAGCCGACCGCTTGACATTCCTATTCGGCGCAGAAATATTCTTCGACAATAGCGATAGCAATCAAGCGCTTGGAGAGCACTCCAATCGAACAGTTGGCAGCACTTGGAACAACGCGCCCGGGATTTTCACCTTCTACGCGACTGGGAACGTAACGCAATAAGCAGTGTGTGAACAGTGGGTGAACGAGCTGCTCAACAGCGCTAAAAATACCGCGATCAACCCCCAGTCCAAACAAATCCGGTCTGGCGGTCGGTGCCGCGCCCACAACTNGACCTGAGTATCGGCGTGAGCGACGCATCCGTTACTTTAACGCTTACGTGACAGTGATGATTGTTTCGACATACACACGAAACAATGGAAAACTCGGCCATACACACAAAGCAGTGAAAAAAACGCGTCACCGTACGTGACAGTGACCATTGTTCCGACATACACCAAAAACAATGAAAAACTTCGCTCGAACGGCTTCTTTTGCGACAGAGCGCTGCGGTCACGTGACCTTGACGCACGGAACTGAAAATCCTTGGGACGAATCACACGTGCCCGAAACCAAGCCTAAAACTCGTTGTAAAGGCCAAGAAAGTCTTTCGAAGCAAATCAGTGGTATTTTGCGGCTTCGCCCATGGCGATAGCTCACCCGGGAAGTGCGATCAGCGCGCAGTGACGCGAAATCATCCCGACTCTCGACCAGTCGAAGGGTGTTTTAAGTTTCCCAGCAACGCTTCGATGACAAGGTGGGGAAGTTCGATTTTGGACGTGAAGTAGTAACTATGAAAAGCGACTGTTTGACCAACTGTTAAAACGCCTCGAAAACGGCGAAGGATCAGCATCGCAGCGTCTCTTTTGCTATGTTGGACTTGCCACCAATAGTAACATTTAGAGGCAATTTGACATGAGAACCGGTAGAGGATCTATTGGACCCCTTACTCGAAAAAGAAAACCAGAAACTTGCCAAGGCTGGGTGGAAAATTTACGAAACTATGTCTTTGTCGCGGTGACTCGCGCACGCTTCAGTACAAGCAGAAAATAACGTCAGCTGCTCGCGACGTAGAGGGTCGTCCTTCGAAAGAGGGAGGTTTCTCATCAGGGTAAACCCCAATAGACAGGCAGTGCCCGTCTTTCTGCAATGGAAACCGAACGATGCAACTTTGATCCTTGGTGAACTACGCGCAGAGGGGAATGCGGCCGACAGAGCGACGTTGACGAAAAGAAGTACACGTCCTTGACCGAACCACGATCCGCTTTCGCTGTTTTGTCTCACAAGAGAAAAATAACCTATTGCCCGAACAGGCGTGAAATAAGGTTCGAACGCAGCTTTGGCGACGTTCGCCATTCATACGTACTCCGTCTATGCCCGGCTGAGATGACCAACAATTGAAAACCAACCTACCTTGGTGCTGTCGGACGCGTCGACGTCGTTTTTCACGGCTTCATCGTCATCGCTTTGGTTCTGCGCAGAAAGCACATAGTAAGTGAAAACAAACAGCTAACCGGCACAGCGCAAAAAGTACAAGCAAACAATTTTAGCAAAAAGAAAGAAGTCCTCCGCACGGAAAGGACAACTTCGAACGACTACTACAAAGCACCATGCACCTCTCGAAATCGAAACCATACAACAAGCATGCCAGAACCGCGCAATGGCGAAATACTCGCGCTTCTGTCGACGTGCATGACAACACAGCCAGCCGGTGGTGTGTTTACCCCGATCACTAAATAAACACGACAAGGGTGTGCCTACGTGAACCATAACAAGCTATTAGCAAGGTTCAGGCGAGCGGCATGAGCACGTATATGCCACGCCACACATCAGCGTGCGGCTCGTCGAACCAGCCTCACGCGATGGCAGTGGTGCACTGTGCTAACTTCTGCCTGGAGTCCCCCGGCGTCCAAGGAACGCGCAGAGACCTGCTGGCTCCCACCCTACCGCGAGCCGAAACACTGTCTTGCTTGATTTCTACCATTCACTCAGAGCGCTTCCTTCCGGTTTCGTTTCAGAGCGGCGTCGCATCGATCCAGTTCGGGAAGCTTAAATACGAGCGCTGGCTGAGCTTTGATGAGCTGGGCAGCAACAGGCCGCACGGGAAGCATCTGACGAAGCCGGTAACAACACTAAGGGCGCTTTTTACGAAGAGGCTACAGTGCTGGAGGTTAGGACAAAACGCAAGGACAGCGCAGCGAACATGAAACTCAGGCGCGATTCAAGGAAAAGGTCTAGGAAAAAAGGCGAACTATTACTAACACTGACCTGTTGATGACTGCTAAAATCCAGCTTTTTTTTAACTCTCTCCAGATCTGCCGAAAGTGAGAAATCCTCGTCTGACTTATCACACGACGCTGCCAGCGATGCCTGATCAAAGCAGTCGAGCAGCTGTTCGTTCGGCAGGCAGGGTGGACTAAGACCGGCTTGCGGTTCGCTATAAGGGTGGCTGAGCTGATGCGAGGCATTGCACCGCTTGCCTGGACACAACTGCGTTTGGCTCTCGGTTCGCATCGTGCTCGAGTCTGCTTTAACTGGGTCTGCATAAGATGGTGCTGCGGAAACGTCGCAAAACTTCTTAATGAATGTCGGTTTGCACAAGTCGTTGACAGCCTCACGCGAGTCTCTTTGTGCCGCCGACAAACTAATCGCTGCCGGCGCGTCCTGCTTGGCGAAAGTCTCGACTGGAGCTTTTGGGCTGACGAAACAGTTTCTATTCAACGCTTCGGGATGCTCCACCTGTGCCAGGAAAGACGAGCAAGCCACTGACAGCTCATCACCACGGTGATGTACGTCGGTTAGCTGGTTATAAGCAGCTTTCGCGCTCGCTGTTGTGGTGCGTTTGCGACTGGGCAGCGGTGGTGAGACTGCCAGGGACGGAGAAGCGCCGCAGTGACTGTGTCTTCTGCCTGCGCAAAACTGGCTGCAATTGTACGGCGTCAAACCTGCGCTGTTCTCGAACCGAGGCTCGCCTGACTTCTGCGCGAACGCGCTGTCCAAGTGAAGGCCATCGTGAATCTTCGGACTCACTAAGTGCAGATTTTCAAAGTGCCGCCGCCGCAGCTCGATGGGGTGCAGGTCGCCCTGGCACGCCGACAGTCGTCTGCGCTGAAACGAGGTTTTGCGCAACGAGCCGCGGCTGCGTCTCGGATTCAGTTGCTTGACGCTTCTTGTGACGCGGCCTAGCTGACGAAGCCACGCTAAATCGCACGACGAATGAGCCTGAACGGAGTCGACGAAAGGTTCGGCAGGCCGCTTACCGCCCTGAAAGAGATCAAAAGTTTTCACCTGTCGCCTGCGACCGGCTGGGCAACCTGCGAAACGCGCGCTAAAGCGAAACTTAGCCGATGAGCAAAATACTCCCCGTTTACTACATACCTGGTGTCCCCAATCGAAACCTGAACACGGCGCAACCGCCACTGACGCTNTAGTGTTCCTCCCCTGGCGCACTGCTGTCGGATAGGAATCCGAGCTCCCGCCCGCACAAGGGTTTTGATTAGTGAGAACATCACAGCGCGCCGTCTCGCATACAAACAGACAGACGAACGATCAAACGAGGTGGTATTTGCCGGCAGCTTGTTATTGAGTGATCGTGATTGCTACACACACACACGTACACGCACACACAGTAATGCATGGCACGCAATGGTGCAAAGTGGTGAAACGGCATGCAGAATTAACAGATGAAAAGGTTACTCTACTGGCACGGGCGGTCTACGCAAAAATCAGGTTTCATCATCAGGTAACGACGCTGCGCAGCGCATTTTATGAAGCTGCACAGCACGAATGGCGGTGTAGCGTGGACAAGGGCTAAACTGGTTACATTTGGAAAATGCAAAAAGGGAAAGCGTGCAGTCGCGAGAATTCAATCAATAAAGTACTATATTATTACTGACAGCACACGGCGTATTTACAATCGCCAGAGATATTTGCTGATGTTTGGTTCATTGCAGACAAGCGAAATTTTTTGAACAGCTGATGCGCAATAGATCCTAATATGTGAAAAAAAAAACGCAAACACTCACACGTCATCCGAGCGGATGATCAAAGCTACTTTGTCGAAGAGACGTGACGCAACAGAACACGACTCAGCAGCAGTTGTGCCATGTAAGGCGTCGTCGCGTTGTCACTCGCGGCTACGGCACAGTTAAAAACAGCGACTGATTGCATCGCCGCGAGTGCACCGGGCCGCTGTGGTTTTCTGGCAGCAACCGGGCGTCGAAAACGCTGTTTCCCACTCAACCTTACAACAAGCCACCTTTTTCGGTAACAGTGTTGCGCGCGGCACGGGACATATAACTTGCGACTAAGTGCCACGCTCTCGGCGCAAAGTAGTACAAAAGACGCGGGCGGCGCAACAGGCAAGGTCATCATATCAGCCGTTTCGCTGGCAATCACTGGGAAGCTTGGAAACGTTGCATTGACGTCGTAAACAAGTAAATGTCCCGCGAGGAGTGATGGTGTCGGGCGAAGGATGGAAGCCAGCCTGCTTGGCCGCTTTGCCTTGCCAAATGATCACTACACACACAAATCTGAAACGGTGGTTCCCAAACTCCGTTTATCTCAATGTGTCAACGCACTAGACCTTTCGCGGTGAAACTTGAAAATATGCAACTAAAGCGCTTGGTGCAGAAGGCCTCGGCACTGTCTCTTACGCCCAGCGTTGTCGAAGAATTAATGGCGCTGGAGCAATTACAGACAAGCGAAATTTTGTGAGCAGCTGATGCGCAATAGATCCAAATATGTTAAAAAAAGCGCTAACACTCACACGTCATCCGGTTTGCGCAACTCCACCGCAACATTCTGATTAAGTTCAATTTTCCTTCGCTGCGTACCGGTCATATTTTTACAAAACTATGGAAAAAAACAGGCATTTACTTTCTAGTTTCTGCAGTACGTCGGAAAGAAAAAGTTTGGGAAGCACTGCTTCGCACCGCACCATCAGCACTATACATTAAACAACATGAAAAGGGTCCATTTGTTACGTCACACAAAAACAAAAAGTCTCACGTGTGAAGAAGCTACACTCGATGAGACCAAATCTAAGCTGTCGTTGGCGTTTTGCTGATGCCTGTTCAGTTTCAAACAGTTCTTTAAAAAAGTGCCAACGATTCGGGAGCAAAATGGTGTTTGCGGTCAGGTGAGTATTTACAACAACATGCAATAAATGCAGGCGACGATTTTGTAAACACCAACCAACTCAAGCAGGCAATCATGAACTGAAACCGACAGCTTCGTATAAGGTTCCGCTAAGGCGCGGAGGCCGCGATAACTGTCAAGTACATTAGATGTCACAGCAGGCGGAACGCGGTTAGCTGGCATGCAGCCACAACGGCAAGGTGATAAACAACACTCCTTGATTGTACTAGCACAGCAAGCTATGCCGGGTACGCTATGAAACATGCAAGAGACTACTTTTTCGGTGCTTGCAATCGGAGACATTAACAAAGTTCAAAGCGCTACCGAACACCGCGCGCGATATAGAGGCGAACTGCTGAAAACTGCTCCACGTCTTGGGGTGCGTCAGACACTTGTTAGCGGCGGGAAAGGAAAAAAACGCACGCACGACAAACCAAACAGATGACAGTCAGCGAAGAAGGCAAACGGCAATCCCGAAGACAATCAATCGTGCATGCAGGGATCGGATTCGGAGAGCGATCAGCGCAGCGCCGCTTTCCTGTAAGCACTCCTCGCGCCGGCGCCGGTGACGCTCAGTCGGACCAGCACTTCACGAGACCGCAGAACGCCACGAAGCAGCCGAGACAGCAGATGCAACGGGTGATCTTCCCGCAGCGCGATGGTCGCTTCCTTTTCGACGCACACGATAATTCCTCCCCCGAAGCACTCGCTCTGGTACTCGGCGCTGGCAGCAACGGCGCCGCCATGTCACCGGAGGAAGGAGAAATGGGGCGCGCTGCGGGTGAATCGGGGGCCGTAGCCGGGGTCTGGGATGTGACGGACTTTCGACGCCTCAACAAAGGGGAGTGCGTCTCGCCCGCTTCCTCGACCAGGACTTGCGGACGGTTTGTTTCGTCTTTCTCGTTGTCGGGGCTGGGGGAGCTGTTCAGCACTCCAGGGTCGGCCTGCGCTTCCGTCGGATCGGTCGTCTGACTGGAAGCGAACATTTCCACCAGGCTAGTAGGTCCTTTCGCGCTGTCTACTGAGGAAGCAGCGTTGGTGTCCTGTGCAGCGGTCTCCGCTGCCGAAGCTTCGCAAGGGGGAGGTTTTTCTACGGCGATTATCTCTTCGCTGACAAGAGTCGACGACGGGGCTGGCGAATCAATGCGGTCGAACGCAACGGTCGACTCCTGCGATGGTGGGTCGGTGGTGGACACGGCGGTGGGCGCTATCGTCTGTTCGGCGGCTGAGGACGGCCCCGCCTCACCGCTGCTGTCGTCGTTGTCTTCTTGATACCGGTTCGAATGTTTTTTTAGCTTTTCAGTCAAGCGGGCAACCAAGGCCCGGTGCCGTTCGTCATCGTCGTCGTCTCGCTTCGGCGTCGCCGATCTCGCTGCCGCGAACCTCGTTCTGCTCCTGGTCCTCGGGCTGTTCCCCCCCGGCTTTACAGGGGGCTCACCCTCCTCGCGGTCGCCCTCCTGCGNCTTCAGCAGCCGCTCCCTCCTCAGTCGCTCTAACCTGCTCGTGACGGCCGCGGCCGCTTTGGCTTTGCGCTCGTGGCCGTCCGAGTTACCTACTCGCCTATAAGCGCTACCCGAATACGCGTCTCCATTCCCGGCACTTACATCGGCGGTCGCGGTCGAGTCGGTCACTTTGAGACCGGGCAGGCCGGTCGATCTCCTTTCCTTGCGTTGCCTTCGCCGCTGATGCGCCGCAGACTTTCGCGCCGACGGGGACTGGTCGCCTGGTGGCGCGCTCTTTTCGTCGTCACCGTCGTCTGAGGAAACAGACGGGACTGGTTGGGTTGGCGGATAGAGCAGTGCAACGGCAGGAGGAAAAAATGTAAGAAACAGCGCAAAAAATAACAAAATAACAACAAAAGCATCCTGATAACAAAAAAAATTATCATCAACTGTTGCCGCCAAATGCTTCAAAATCTGAAGCAACTGTTATCACTTTCTTGGTCGTTTTTTTTCTTAACCCGTGAAAAGCAGTATCATTAAACAAACAATCCATACTTTTGCACCATCTGCATTCTGGCGCAAGAAACGAAGGTAAACGTACTTCCCATCATTACAGAAGTAACAAGCCAGCCCCCTTGTATATACATTATCACTGACTGCGATCGCCTTACTACGAACGATCGATCAGTGACAACAAAATTATCTATCTTTAAACTTCATTCAAGAAAATCGTTCGTGAACCTCCTTACAGTGATGTTATTACAGCAAAGACAGTTTCCCGTCAAGTTTAATCGATAGGAGCACTAACACCGACGCTCCTACCCAGGTCTGCTGTCTCGCAACAAAATTTTATCTACACGCAAAGGGCTATGACCGAAACGTACACATTGTCACTTTTCCTATATAACATCAGTACGCACATACGGATTTGGGAAGGGCGTCGGAAGGGGGTCAGGTGTGCCAAGCAAGGCGCCTTGGATTTTGAAATTTTATATTTTCCAATTAACTTCTTAATAGAAAAATGTATTTCTCTTAGTTTCGAGTTGGTAAAATGACATTTCATCACTGTTGGACCCCGTGAAAAAATCCTTTTTACCACCCCTGGAAAAATCCACTATTGGAAAAGCTCCTTTCGACGCCCACAAGTAGCATTGGTACGCACCTATTGATTCCGCTTCGTTTCCATCGGCAGGGTTGTCGTTGACGGTAATGGCAGGCACGTTGCCGGTGACGAAAGGTCCGCTCGACGCGGTCGTCTTCACCCGCTCGTTGGAAGGAATGTAACCGGACGGGAGGGTCACTCTCGCGTGGGAGGCGTGCGAGGACCCGGCCGAGCCCGTCTGTTGTTGATCTTTGAGCCGCCGATGCAAATTAACCGCAATAGAGTCCTGTGCAGACATCACTTCGTAAAGGTGACGAAGCAAAACTTCTTTAGCTCATAGTGCGCGTACGTTTCGCTTAAAGCCACACACGACCGCTCGCCGCGATGCAGCAGCAGGTGGCCAGAGAGCAACTCAGCATTGGTTGGAAACCGACGAAAGGCAGCTTTTGAAACCCACTGAATACGATTCTACGAGACATCGCACGTTTGCATGTTTTCTAAAACAAAACCCTTTTTCTGCAACAAAAGGCAGCATGTCGAAAAGGCACATCACAAAGATTTCGAAAACGCTAGGCCATTGATTGAACTAGCTGAAACAGTCTGACAGTCGCACTGTCATTCCACCAGGTCACACTGCAGTGTAAGAGAAAGCGACAGCGCAATGCGGAACTGCGTCACAGCAGGGAAGCTGCAGCTTCATGCGCATCAAGGGGATCCTTTTAGTAACAGAACGTGTCAGTAAAAAAACTATACGGGTACTTCAGTTAGAAAAAAAAACAACGTTTCGTATGAAAGTTACGATGCGAACGCGGTGGACAGGCCCGTTGAAAAAACAATTCAACCGATTTCGCACGGGCACATACGAGAATGTAGAAGTAGGTGATTCCCTGCAGCTGGTGGACCAGCGGTGAGTCATAGGAACTGAAGTAAAATAAAACAAACCAACAAGTGCGGTCTTTGCTGCCAGAACTGAAAAGCAACGCACTCGCTGCGCGCGATGTCGAATCGTCGCACAACGTACCGACCTACATCGCCGGGTCGACAGAGGGCGGGCAGGTTCGCTCACGAGGGGGCGTGATTGCTCCGTGAAACGGCCATGAGAAGAGCAAAGCGCGTGAATAATCGCCAACAGTTACCGCATGGCATCAAACGAAGGCTGCAGTTTTNCTATGCCGCTGCGGAAGCAGTGACAACAACCCGAATGCTTTGCGGGAACGATTTTGTGAAATACCATGATAGGGTAATCTTTAATGGCGTAGCATTTGTTGGAACAGCGGGGCATGTGCTGTAGTGGACAGTTTTAGCATAAAGGCTGCAGCTGACAAAGAGTTTCTACAACGCATTGGGACAGAGAACACTAGTGCTAGCAGGCTTGCATTTCCAGAAGAGAAATTCTGCCGATTTTTTTAAGTGTATCGATTTCAAACACTTTGCCCTGCTTGTGATCAAACAGAGATTAGGACAAGTTCCTTTTAACTAAAAACATTCTTTCCTTCGCATCCAAACTCCGTTAGATGTACAGCTGAAAGCAGAATTCCGAATCGCATCAATTTGCAAGTTGACCGGATAAAGCAAGCGTTATTTTCAAGCAACGACAAAGTATTGTAACAGTTCCAACTTCCTGTCGCGACTGCGGAGCATCAGAAGACAAGTGTCAACATGAGGTCCTGAGCTGATATTGATATCAGCGCAAAAACTAGCAACAGTACAGAAGTACTTAGCAAGCAGCAACTCGTCTTTGCGTTTCTTCAAAACGCGCGCGACGCAAGTAAAACATTCACGACTTTTCTAATACTTGTACCATCAAACAGCGTATATTCCTGTTGATGACACTGGCATAACACAAGATTTTACTGGTTAAGTGCGGTTATCGTCACAAACAAAGCGTATATTCTCCTTAACATCGTTTGTGTCAACAGACATCATTGGTGTGGCATTATCGATTCTCCAGCAACACAAACGGCATTTTTTCCCCGTTACAAATCGGTCTATTTGTTCAACGAGTCGCGTGTGTGTCTAAACGAACTAATACTATAGTTCAATACTTTACACCCTGTTGCCATCAGCTTGGCGCTGATTGGAAACCACAGAACAGCATTATACAGTATTTCTTGCACATAATTCAATATCGCCATTGTGTGTAATATCAAAGCAACATCGCTTTAAAGATAGTTCGAAGTTCTTTTATAAAAATAAATGACCGGTATCAAATTTTTTCTTTAATCATATGTTCGAGTATAGAAAGCTGTGCACATTGATCTCAACGCTGATGTTGCAGTAAGAGGTATCAGATCGCTAACACCAGGGAGATAATGACGTGGATTGCTTGCAAATCAACAGGTCCGTAGCCACGAGGACATTTCCATCTTAATTTTTTGTGCCCCCCCCAAATTTTGTTATACCCTAGAAAAAAAGTTTTAAACATATCATAATAACAAAAATCTTACCCCCCTAAAAGTTTATTTTCACCCCAAAACCTTAAGACCTGGCTACACGCCTGCAAACCACTACACAAGAAAGCGTAAAAAATGCTATCGCACCAGTATGGGTACACACTGCATGCGTACGAAACGGCTGAGGCAGGAACACCAAACGACTGGTTGAATGATAAAAGCTAATCTACCAATTAGAAATGAAGCCAAAGGCAACCAACCGACAACACGAACTAACGGGTTTCGTCCAAGCTACATTCGGCACAGGCGCCTAACTCGAGCACAAAATGCCACCGTGGTGAGCAGGATATAGTAACTGCGGGGAAAATACCTTGTCATGGGGAAATACCTTGAACGCGATTATCGCAAGGCCTTGTCAAAATCAGGGAATAAAGTTGTGAACTCGTTTGGCTGGTTCAGCAGCTTGGCACTGAACATTTCAAAATTTTATTCAACGCCAGAAAGTCTCGAGCTGAGCGAGCGCTCAGGACAGGGCGGACTAGATGAGTGCGACCAACGTCGAAGGTTTGGATTTCGGCACTTGAAGATCTTTCTCTTGCTTCCGATTCCTATCCGTTCGCACTTCGTAACTCGTCTCATACTAGAAGAGTTACTCGTATATGGGTGAGTACGGTAGGACGCTCTGTAGCCTGCTATTTTAAAACCCACACACCGCAAATGATGCGATTAACTTAAATATGACGTTTCGTCGGGCATTGTGAAGTAAGCACAAGAGCGTTCCGAGCACTTTGAGGGTCTTTGAATAATCAACTTTTCACATTTCTTGAAGCCGCGCAGAAAATCACACGGTTCCAACGTTGTTTTTTTTTGTTGTTTTTGTAAACACTCCTTCCCAAAACTATCCAGCAAAGCAATAATACGACCTAGACTAGGGGTTCCTAACCTTTCTCTGACCATGTACCGCTTCAGCATTTCGACAGATCAGCCTGTACCCTTAAATTTCTTATGAAAAAAAGACTGAGTAAAATTTTAAAAAATCCACTGAATTTTTAATATAACCTTTTGATTTTTAGAACCATAAAGGTAGACTCCGGTTTAATGTCTCACAGTTAATATATTTAGCAATAAGCATACAATGATTTTTGAAAATAATATTCCCTGACATATGTACAAACATTTGGAAATAAATAATATACTGTATAAATTATCTTTTTCCCTTTTATTGCAAGCCTTAAATGTGCCCCTAAGGGGGACATGCAGCCCACATTGGGAACCCTTAACCTAGACCAAGGTTTCTTAAACGGAACCCTCGGGCCCCTTGGGGGCCACGAGCAGAGGCCTTTACCAAATAACTCTGCCGTGATATGCAAACTCCTGTTGATGAGCAGGGGCCCACAAGTGTTGAGGGTCTTTGGAAGGGGGCCAAAACCCATGAAAATTTGAGAACCACTGGGATAGACTGACAACACCAAAATACAAACGCTCCTAGTGCGTTGCAACCCTGGGAAATGCTGCTGGAATCGAATTCAGCTCCTCCGACACGACACAAGGAGTGTGTTGTAGCAGTCAACCAAGTGTTGCTGATACTCACCCGTGCGATCCGTCTGACGAGCCAGTCAGCGTTTCCGAGCCATCGCTGCCCAGCTGCACGTTGGAAAACCTAGCGTTGAGGCAATCGCCTCCAGTCCAGATAAAGCGGGCCGTAGACTTACATTGTGAGGTATTCTCGTTTGTTCGCTAGGATCCAACGTGTCCGTCTGACCGGCGTACTTGCTCGTGGCCGACGAACTGGTCTCGTTTCTTTCGTGTCGTTTGTTCTCGATCTGACGCTTGGCCTCCTCAACCACGTCTATGAAATAACGAAAAAAGTAGTAACGGTCAGTCAGCCCTCGAGAGTTGTCGGTCGATTTCGGAGAGCATCGGCAAACAACATCCTGTGTCGGAGGGCGCGACATGAAGCGCAGTCAACAGTTGCACGAAGACGCTTGGTTGATTGGCTTTTCCGCAACGACACTGGGTTAGTAAGCGCGTCGTGCAGCGATGTTCCGGTTCGCGCGAGCAACATCCGAGGTCACTTGTCGGCCTCGCAGAACTTTGGTGTGCGACGTCACTCGTGTCTCGCAGTCGGGTTTGCATGCGCGCTCTTTCGCTGTGCCTGTGCCGCAATCGTTGCTGAAACAGCGCGGCTTTAGCGCGGCCACGTAGGTGTCGAATAATGCGCACTGGAGGCCCGAGGTCGAAAAACGTTTTGAGATGATTTCGCATCGTCACAGTTCGCGGACAACACTGCAGACTTTGTTTATTATCAAGGGTGTTCGTCAAAGCCCTTGGCTTGTCGTGGACTTCTTTCTGACAAGTCTTCTTTAGGCCATGCATCATTTCTAAAGATGGACGTGGGAATTTTTTCCAACATAATAATTTTTCACTATTAATAACATACACCCCATTAGTGATGCATGGCACTTTTTCCTCCAAACCAGTAGTTCTCAACCTTTTTATAACCGGGGACCGGTCAACGCTCGACAATTCTACAGCGGGCCGGGAGTACTCTGTAATGGTTGTTAGTTTCCAACAGCTTGAATGAAGTTACCAGTTTGAACCACCAGATAAGGCTGTACACATTTCACCACCAGTATACATTTTGTAATTTTCGCCAGGTACCAAGTGATCCACGGCCCGGGGTTGGGGACCACTGGTCTAGACACAGCAGTGACCATCCCACGCCAACTAGAAGCATCTCTCCGGCTTGAATAAAACACATCTATCACTTGGAGGGCATGAAGCAAGCTCCATCGAGACCGTCGCAAGAGCGCCAACCGNGATTTCTCAGAAACAAACAAGTCCATCGAGCTTGACTCGAGTGTCCGTTTGACTCACCGAGCGTCACTCCCTGCGTAGACCTCCTGGACTGTCTCTCCCTTCTTGAACGCGCTCTTCTTTGCGCTTCCGCCTCCTCGTCACGCACCGGTTGCAGATGCGATCGTCGACGATCTGGCTTGTCGCTGCAACGAAAAGCGAAGAGTTACTGAGAAGAGCAGGGTCACGTCTCGCTTGCGTGTTCCAGTGCACTGTCAACTTTCCACCAAAAAGCAGAAAAAATCATTTGGCGAATAAATTCACTCAACAGCAGAGCGATAAATTCCCCAGCAATATGACCAAATCACGACGAGCAGCAACAAGTTAGTCCACCTGAGGTTCGAGCACTGGTCGTAACGCTATTCCAAAAAACACATCCCGCATTTGTTTTATCTGAGACAAAAAATAGACTTACTCTGATGGACCAGCAGCATTGTTATCTGGCAGTTCCGAAGCGGCTGAGGACGCGACCCGGGAGCTCGCAGCGTCGTCGTCAGCGCTGGAAATTGCAATCGCGTTATTATTAGCAGGTGGGGGGTAATAGACCCCGGAATGAGTTACGCCAAGAGTTCAAGACCAAAGCGAACGCCTCAGCTCAACAGTACTGAGTAGAACGTTGCAACGCAAAAACGCAGCGTCTATTTTGCTCGTGCACTATTCATGCTTCATTGCCTTTATATCATACACGGATCTAACACACGTGTGAGCAACATCGTGTGCCAACTGCGCCGGCCATAAAATTCCATGGCCACCAGTTGGTATTGTAGACCGTATTGTGATTAGGGCGTATTACTACGGTGCGAATACAACTACAAACGTCTGCTTGGAATCAGTGACATCGCTGCGCAAACACGCACGCAGACAAAAATTGCTACGCAAGCAAAGAAATTCGCTAAAGGCGAGCACAGAAAGTTCAGCAGCAATCGCTAAAAAAGTTTCCACACACGCTACACGAGGATATACCGTGCAGCAACGTTCTCTCGTCATTGTACAGTACGTGCGGAACCGTGGGGCAAAGACAACGGGCAAAACAGACTGAGTCATCCTCGCAGCTTCCACACGGCAAGCGACGACAGACCGAACACGCCACTCAATGCAAGCACTTGCGCGGTTTCGGAAAAAGGTTTGTCCCAACATATTCAGTGTGTGCAATTTAAGCGAAAACCGATTGCGCAGACGTCGGTGGGCACCGACTCAACCGAGGGATTCGACGGCCCTCGTGCACATCTTATGTATTCGCACGCTATTTTCGTATTAGTGTAAACACAGTTTCGGAAATCGGTCGGCGTTTTTACCTAAAGTCAATTGCGCACGGAGCAAATGGGCAGAAGCAGCAGAAAAATGTTACTTTGGAAGCGGCCTTAACAGACATTACCTTATGCAAGCCCTCATTCACAAGCATTGGAAATGCTTTTTGCAAACGTTAACAATAAAGGATGACAACAGTGAGCGCATCTATTTCATGAGAGACGAAACTGCAGGGACTTTCCTGCTTATCCATCCAACTTGAAAGGAACGGACCGCACCACTTGAAAATCGGCGCTGAGGAGGAAAGCGACAAGAGGACCAGGAAAATGAGGCGAGGAGTGACAGCAACCGAAAATATTCACCGGTGTTTACGACATTAAGTAAAGCAGCAAGTTGGTTAGTTTCACGCGACACGCCAAGTTCTCAAGCAGAGCATGGTAGTTCTGTTAGCGGTTGCGTCACGCCGTGTTATCGGACAAGACAAGATACGGTTCTTTCGACATCAACTCTATCGACCTCAGTAACAGGACTGCTTATCACTGAACAAGCGAAAGCTCCGCGACCCCTCACAGCCGATCGCTTTCTGTTGCGCACGTGACGGAAGCGCGAGGTTTCGACGCAAGAAAGCGTCAATCCAGGAATCGCGCAGCGGTTGTAACAAACCGTTAACGCTTGATTGAAAGAGGTGCTTACAGTGGTTGTAATCGTCGAACTTCGTGTTGTTTCAGAGATAGCATGGCAATGCTCTTCTTAAAGCATAAACTGCCGCGATGTGGATGTAAGCGCTGCTGTTTTTTCAATTTTCCTTGTCAAGTGCGTTGAAATCAATAACAAACCCTTAGCACGTAACAGAAGTCGGTATTTCTTGAAAGCGTAAACATAGGGCAGATAAAGCGTACCTGAAATTCTGCTGGGGGGCAAGAACACACACACACACACACAC
>JGI24158J21664_10002732_pt1 | contig 21696 bp, 7 predicted proteins | sample Ectturendosymbi3_FD_21664 | JGI IMG/M metagenome (IMG submission 21664)
TTTTAACGCGCAGCCTGATATTTTTGCAGTTATGAACTGCTGTGTAGTAGCGTTGAATTTGTTTTTCTCCGATATCCTAATTTGGAGCGCTGATAGTTTATATTCAGTGCAACGACACATAAAATAAGGGGAGTGGATGTAGAAAAATATGCATATTATGTCAACAAACGTCGCCAAAACGTTGGTTTGGAAACATGGAAATGACGTCAAATTGTGACGTCACAAACAGCGCACACTAAATGCAAATGACCACCATATGACCCTGAACCAAACCCCCCCATGAACATTTTCTGCGTACGGGATTTTATTACTGTACATCATTTCATGAAAAACTTGCATTCTTTACCGTATTTGTGTAGACACTACAAACTGGTTTTGCGGCTCGCTGGTGTTTTTGGTTTTCTGCAAAGGACTCTTGCATTGAACAAGTTTGCCCATCCTTGGTTAATGCTATGTGTAAAGAAACATGACTGAAAAAGAAGCATTTCTGGCAACTAAACGCATTTTTGCAATTAATGCTCCCTCTATAGTGCGCAACTGCGCAGTACCACCAGATCATTTGCGCAGTGAAATCTCATACCGCGCTCTTACAACATTCCAAAACATTGGAGAAACAACAAAACAAGGGACGCTTTTTCAATTAAATATGTATTTCGTGAGTATTTTCATAACATTTTATGCTTATTCTAATAACTCATAAATTTTGCAATTAATTTAGAACCCTGCAAACTCAGTCTTAAAATATCCATGCTCACTAAAGCAAACATTTGATTAGCGTAAAATTTTCTTAGAGGGAAACAGTGTATGCAACTGCTGCCGTAACGTTGGACATTTTCTTTGTGGTGTAGAAAAGGTGAAGCATTTTGTGTACGTCCGTTTGCGTTGCATCGTCAACAACCTGAAAATAAGCAGAATGCCGACTTTGCACTCCCCTGGAAAAATTTCTGCGGACGCCCATGTGTAGAGGCAAGTAGCTCATCCTAAATCCACTAGGATTTCTTCTGAACGCTGTGTGTTATGAACGTGTTCTTTTATGTATGAACTCGTCTGTTCAGGCCGTTAGCCAGGTTTCAAGGTTTGGAGGGGCAAAATACGTTTTTAGGGTTGCAAGATTTTGTTTTTATTATACGTATAAAACAAATTTTTCTGGGCACAACAAAATGTGGGATGCACAAAAAATGATGGTGGTAGATGTTTTATCGTGTCTTGGACAGCATGCTGTTGACCTACAGGAAGGGCCTCTTGAGAGAAATTTTACCAGAAGGTACGAAGACCGATACCGGAAACCCCTTAGCTTAGCTTCTGCGGCCCTCGTCGAAACTTGCATGGTGATCACTAATCGCAACATGATTAACAGCTACGACACTAAGATTTAGAAATAGATTATTGTTATACTGGCTACTGGCTTACTCTAGTAATTTTGGGCTCGATTACAGAAAAATCAGCGTGCGTATTTTCACCTTCCCAGGCCCGGGTACGTACCTCTTGAACATCCCTTTACGAACGCACAGTGTATCCTGTCCGTTCTGTTTATCGTCTACACAGAGTATATTTGCGTCCTGCGCCTGACCACGACCTTATTGCCAGGGTTGTCAAACATTGTCAGTGTATGATGACTACATCCGGCTTGGTCTTGTATGATTTGTCAAAACGAACACACTGAGCTTCGGCTACTTTCAGAAAATTGTACAAAGACCTATTCACGAATTGCATAAATATCTGTGGAAGGGGTCATATGCATGAGCAAGTGCTTTTGCGATTCTTGTGGCTCGTAAAAGACAGGATACACGCCTCTACATCTGTAAAAACTTTGTAAATAGCTCCAATCTTTCATGACATCTGTGAGGTTGATACTTCACTCTAGTCTCAATCATTGCGTCTTTGTCTTTTAACGTCTGCTTACAGCCCTGGTCACGAACAAAGGCACGATTCTAACCGACGACAGGCGGTAATTCATAAGCGTGTGCAAGAGGCAGCAACATCCAAAAAATGCCATTTATTTATCCGGGCGACGCGAACGTGCAAGGAATCCACGAAGCGGCCAGATTCACGGCGAGCGACCAAAAAGCCGGTCGATCATCTCGCCGTTCACTTCCGAAGGTCACCAGCAGGCGAGGCAAGCGCGACGTGCACTGGGAAAAGAAATTGAAGAGATGGCTGAGCACAAATGATCAGGCAAGGGGACGTGAGTCTGCACGAATCGCCCTGTGTGCAAGCAGACACTAAGGCATTGCAAATGGACAACAACACTGATGGCAGCTGGTGATAAAAAGCCAAGCAATAAGAAGGGAAACGCGCTGAAATGTCAAGTGGCGCGCGAGCTTGAAGATTTTTTTTACCAAGAACGGCAGGATAGACGAGTAGCAAACGGAAAAAGCACGATCACAGCGATAAAACAGGTGCAGGAAACTACCGTTTCCATAAAAAGCCGGCAGCAACGTTCAAATGCGGTTGAGGTGCTTATCTGCAGTGCGTCAGTTTCAGCAACGAAATCCTCGGAGAGTGAACATTCGCCAGTTAGGAGAAAACAGAAACTGCAATGTAGAACTGGTTTCGGGATGAAGTCAACACACGGCGAACACCAACCACAACGAGGATTCACGCTTGAGCATCAAGCAGACGAGCACCAGGGGCAGAACCTTTAGGGGAACAATAACAATATGCGAACGTTCGGTGCTGCTCATGCACGTTTTCATGATTGACGCACACCACATAGGTAAAAGTCGGTAGACACGCGCCTTGAAAAAATACATCGATATTTTGTTGAAGTTGATTAGTTACGTGGATCACGCATCTGCAAACGCTAAGTCATGGCATGGTGCAACTTACACTCCAGTTGGATCCCCTTCAGAGTTTTTCACAAGACCTGTCAACACACGCAGGAACTAGCCAGAAAATTCTCGTTAGTTCTTCCGGCAGAGTATTTTTTAGCGTCATGACTTCCATTGGCGGGAGTGAAAATTATCTGCGGAACAGCAATTAAGCTGACGGTACGCGAGACGCTATTCGCAACCTACCATTTTCATCAGAGGTTCTCATACGAAAAAGTGGGCACAACAAAAGGGTTCACAAAGCATGGTGCAAATCCACACAAATGTGACCGTCGCACAATGAAACCGAATGTCTAGAGTCCATCGTTCACACTCTTTGAGAAACACTGATGTCGATCACAACAGATCGTGCTATGACTTCATTGTACTGTTCCACACAAGAAACTAGAATTTTTGTTCGTATTTTGGCAGTTGACCATCTTCTTTTCTTCATACGCATCGGATCCATAAAAACGCCAACTAAGAACAGCACACAATCTGTTGTTCATCGCTGATGGAGCGCTCACAGGATAGACATTGCATGCAACAAAGGAAAACATGGAAGATAGCAGAACGTCAATCGAATGACGACCTTCACAACGACCAAACACACACGAGCCAGCCTAAAGATGCTGAAGATGATCTCCCGGCACCCAACCTTCCTGACCCTCCTTGCTAACGACCGAATAGACCACGCACACATACCACCAGCCCCCGTCCGACTCCTCGATTACTTCCACAATGTCGCCAGCTTCGATGTTCAGCATCGTTTCGTCCGAGGCCGTGAAGCTCGCGATCGTCACGCATCGATTGCATTTGAGCGGCGCGTCCGAAATGCAATAGTCGTTTATCTCGCTGTAGATCGCGTCGTACGCGCAGTTCCCGGTGAGGTACGGCGCGTCTTCGCCTTTTTCGGGAGAACACTCGGCGCTCGGCAGCTCAAAATACGTCGACGGCGCCCATCCACACTGTTCGCCAACCTTAACATACCACCAGTCGCTCGTCGACGTTTCGATAAGCAGCACTTCGGAACCTTTCGGAAAACCGATCTCGTTCGGGTGCTCGGGCACGAATTCCGCGACAGCGATGTACCTCTGAGTTTTTGCGCTCGAGCTTGAATTACCGTCGTCGGTTGCGACTGTCAGCTTCTGTTTCTCGCGCAGGTTTTCGTCCAAAGCGGATTCGTCGACCTGGCCGTCTGGCGAGCCGCGAAGCAGAAACGGCGGCGTGACACCAGACACCTCGACCCGTCCGACGACGACCACGCGCTCCTCGACTGGGCTGTCGTCCGTGTTATTGCTGTTGTTGTCGTTCGTGATCCCAGCACCGTGGAAGCGTCGCAGCACAGGCTTGCTCGACAGTGTCGGCGGGGGGGGCTTGGCACGAGCGGCGGGCGGTTTAGGTTTGGACGGAGGGGGAGGAGGGCTGGAATCGCCGTTAGCGAATTTGCTTCGCAGCGATGTGACCGAGGTTGCATTCGAAGCAGCGGCTGCTTGATTCGCTTTCGCAGGAGGCGTGGGCTTTGGCGGCATTACAGGAGCCCTTTTATCAGCGCTGACGCCGTTCTTGGCCGGAGTCTGGTTCCGGGGTTTCAGCGGTTTTAAAGCGCTGCGAAAATCTACCTTGCCTGGCTCGGCGCCAACACCTAGAAAATCGGGACTTTCGCGGCGCGCGACCGGCTTCTTCAAGGCGGCTGGCGGAGCAGGAGGCTTGGGAGTTTGTTTTTTATTGCCAGCAGCAGAATCGCAACTGTTTGTTTTGACCGCAGCGGTTGTTTTGCTGTCACCGGACAAGACGGGTTTGAGAGGTCGTTTTGGTGGAACGGACTTGGTTGCCGGCGCGTTCTCCTTCGGTTTGCTCGCGAGTGCTGTAGGTTTCGGATGGTTCCTGGAGTCGCTCGACGCTGCGTTCGCTTCTTTTGCGTCGGACTTAGCAGGTTTCGCGCTCCACGGACGTTGAACCTCAGCCGCAGCCACTTTGCCGCTGCCAGCGCTCATTTTCGCAGCAGCTGGCTGTTTGCTTCCGGTCAAAAGCGGCGATCTGACCTGCGAATTGTCATCGCGACCCGCGCTCTGCGACGCTGAACTGTGGCCTGGCTTCTGCGGCACAGGTCGCCTGGCGGAAACAATCTTAGCTATGTCCTGATTGCGGCTCGTCGCACCGGTAGAATTTGAACGACCGAGAGAGGACTTGGCGCGCAGCTCGCTGGCCCGATTGCCAGCGACGGCCGAGCTTTCGCCGGCCACCTTCGGCAACTTCGGCCGCTCTGGCGGTTCTTTCGATTTAAACTTCTTGTCGATGTACGATGAAGGCGCCCAACCTTCGCTTCCGTTTATTTCGACGAACCACCAACCGCCCGGCGACTTTTCGATCACCTGCGCACGAACAGTAAGTGTTTGCAGAAAAGCTGAGCAAAACGAAAGCGCCAAATTCAATACAATTATTGTGCGCTAGTAAAAGTTTTTATTTTTTTCAGCAGTAGTAAAAAACTGTATCAATAGCTTCGAATATAACAACCTTTGCGGTTATAAAGAGATTATTTTCCTCGTGCAAAAAAATAGGTGTCTTTCATTCATCCACAATTTAACTCCCAGATACCTTCGCGTGTTTATTGATAATTGACCAAACAGACAATGTTAAAACACCACAGCTATCCGAAGACATGTGAATATCTTCGGCATTTTGCTGTAATTGAGCGGTCGTGATTAGGTTCTGCAGACGCGATTTTAACGCGCAGTGCTGACAGCTGTCAGCAGCCTTACTTGATCTGCATTGATCAGAGCCATTTCTATGGTGGCATTTTCATAAACGAAATATAAAATGCGTTTGCTAAAACACGATGCATTACTGGTAACTAACGTCATTACAAACAGCGTGATTCCTTAGCAATGTAATTTATTCCCGACACCCATGCACAGTGAAGTTTTTAGAAGTAGACATCATAAGTAAAGTGAAAATTTACGATCACACCTAATTTAATGATATCGAAGAAACACTGAATGTTAGCACTTGATCAAAATGAATCACATTTTGAAAAGCTGTGACGTTGAGGAAGATTACCGAGTCGGTGAGCTCTACGCCGCAGCTTCCGTGCAAGTATAACAAACAAGTGGTGACTGACATGATATCGCAAATACAAATCCACCTAACTGGCAACACAATTACAAATCAAGATTTAGCCTGTGTTGATTTTAACAAGATTCACGTGCAATATCGTCATTCAACAAAGTATGTAACTTTCACTGCATGTACGACAAACACCAAGAAAAAGGGTATCTTGCATCACCGCTGTTTTAGAAGCGTTGTGATGTAGGTATTCATACCCAATTCAAAACGAAAATGGGGATATAATGTCATCCTGAAGCAAACACCTAAGTCTGATCTAACGAGACGTGGAAACAAAACTGCGATGGATCTTGTTTGCACGAATGAAAAGAATAAATTGAGATAGAGATAATATCCGTTCACAGGTGAAAACCTGCATTGTAACTCTGCCACAACATTTTGATTAAAAAATGCCTTACGGACTTGTGTCATTAACAAAAGCCATGGTAGTGAGTTAGAATGGCGACAGGAACTTATTGGGTGACGGCAAATCACAGGGCCAACAAATGATGAATGTGCCTACTCTCCGCCCGCAGGAACTTTGTATGTCTGCTTCCTAGTTCGTTCTTTCTGTGTTGTTAATTAATCCAGTGCGGGATTATGAGTCACCTAACTTTGCTGGTGAATCTGTTCATCCACGAGTACANAGAGGTGGGAGTGCAGAGTGTATCGCTTGTTTCGTAGTTACCAAGCGCTTTCNGAATCGTCGCAGTAAATTTTACTCAGATGAATGCGCCCGATGCCCTGCGTACGATTTCGCAAACTTTCTGCGCAGCCGCACAGGAAGTCCCTAATCGTTCCAACAAACGGTTTTGTTTTGTTTCGTGGTGTCGACGGTTTGCTCAGCTTGTTGAGCACAAGTTTCGAGACCACGCGCGTGCAACGAGACCGAGATGTCATTAAACTTGCAACACAGGTGACGCGTCAGGTAACGATGGGTCTCACGGGATCCGAAATTAAATTACGTTTTTCTGGGGCACGTGACCTCCACAAGATCGGACAAACTTTTTTGACTTCCCTCACAATGGATTTTACACATTTTCACAAAAAAATCGTTTGCACGCAGCGAAACATACATTTTATATTAATTTTGTATGTTAATATTTTTAGGCGCGGATTAACTGAAATCCAATCAAGGCTCTAAAAACATATCAGTATCTCGTAAAACACTAACTATAAGCGAGTAGCACTTCAGTTGCGACCAGGGCTCTACAGAAGTCGCAGCAGAACGTTTTATCTAGAAACTATGTGCAGAAATGGGTCTTGGCCAAGTAACATATCATATAACAATGGGTTCTTAAAAGACCCGTAAGTGTGCGCGAACGCCCCATCGTTACCTGATGAAAAAACTCATACACCGTTCGATTTGTCACCGAAAGTTACGAAAACTCAATGATAGGACAGATTTCTAAGGTTTTCTTATGTGTGAGAACCGGTTCTGCGTGTCCCACGATCACGCTATTACTCGATCAGGGTTAAAATACGACCTTGCACCCATTCCAGCAGTCGCTTACACAGCGAATTATGTGAAAAGAACCCCCGTTTCGTTGCAAACATAGAAATAAATTGGAGGGTGCATGCTTCTAATCGCTGGATGAACACACCCTCTTCTGCCCAAACGTTAGCAAAATAGCAGCAGTGGGCATGCAAAGAAAACATAGGGCGCGGGCGTTGGCAATGCATCCTTTACAGTGGCGCGTAAACAACCGGAAAAAGAGATGGCGTTCGGCTGACGCTGCACTTTCCACAGCAAAGCGGGCGGGCTGATGGAATTTTGCTGCACTCGACGATGGCACGCACCTTGAGTTTGGTGTCTTTCTCGAAGCTTATTCCGTCCTGGATGTCGGCGCTGAACGTTGCCGTGGCAACGTAGTCGTAAATCGGTTCGCGCGCAGGTGAAGCGGTCGGCGGGAGGGGAGGCGGGACGCGCGGTTTCCGAACAGTTGAGTTTCTTTTCACCGACGACCTCTTCGGCGGTGGTTTGATCTGGGTGCCCGGTTTCGGCAAGAACGGCTCAGCTGTGAAAACAGAATGGTTCGATTTACAATGCTGGTCGCAACAGCACTAACTCCTTTTTCTTTGGCATCGGAGATTCGCANGGACGTCAAAACTAAACAANAAACCGGGTTCAGGGCAGATGGTTAAAAGCTGCACTTACGTAAGCGTCGCTCAAATGGCCCGCACGCGAAATAAAGTGTCTGAAATCAGCCTTCCACAATTCAGCCAAAACAACTTAACGTGATGCAGCTTCGAGCAGGTCATGTTGCCTCAAACAACGTTTTTCATTTTTGCTGCAACTGAATGACTGGCATAAACGTAAAACTACCTGCNAGCATCAAGTCANGGTCAAAGTCAAGCTGGCGTGAGAAACTCTCTTAATCGTCTAAACATGATCGAAACATTAACTCGGACTTGATCTCTGACCGAACCTGGAGAAGTGCTCAGCTTGTGCCGAACCGTTTTTGGTTGCGATGAACCACGCACTTCACAGCAAGGTAAAGAACCAGCCGTGCAGACGGCGTGGCTTGGTGCGCAGGGCCTACAGCAGACGCTTCCTGAACATGTTTGACATACTAAGCGCTTTGACTGACAGCAGTCAAGCCGAGGCGAAATCATTCAAGCCACGGTAACTGTTACAGAAAGAAGAGCGTCACAAAAGGTTAAATGCACGCATTTCGGCCTGTTCCAAAACATCACGTTCAACACAGCGTCGCCATGGCACTTTTGTCTCAAACGCACTTGGCGAAGCGACACGTCAGCCGAAGTACCTGACGATATGCAGGCAGAATGGCAGTCTTTGCTGCGGCGGTTCGCGGCCACGTGACGGTGCGGACTCGACGAAGCGGAGTTCGACAAAGCGGACGGAACAGCAGGCGTTGGAAGCACCACAGCGTTCGTGATGGCGGACGGCAAGCTTCGCCGATTGTTCTTGATGTCGTTGACGGAAGATATGATTTCGACTCCATGCTCGTTCTTGAAGCCCACCCGCAGCACGGCGTCCGCCGCTTTGTCCAGATACGAAGCTGGAGCCCAGCCCTGGTTGCCTTGGTAACTGCGAAAACGGCGGGATCAGTATTCAAACTTTACATGGCTTGACTTCGGATGAAAACAAACGCTGTCATTTCAAAGCGCATCGAACAATCATACCTTATTAGCCACCAACCCTCTAAGTTTTTCTGCAATACTTCCACAAGGACCCCGACACCAAAGCTGACCTCGTCAGAATTGCCGGCATCAAATTTTGCGGTGGTGATGTACTTTTCACCTGTATAAACAGAAGTGCAATTGGACTTGGGCGTTTTCGTAACAAAACCACCAAATCCAAACAATACCGACGCAACTTTTCATAAACGAAACCACACATGTCTTTATATGAACACGCAATAATTTCGTATCTTTTGAAAAAAGTGCATGGTAAAAAGTTGCTTAAATAAAACGCTCACCCTGTCCTAATTCTGATTCTTTCGTAACTAAATTTTCTTGCGATCCATCCTGTTTCTCTAAATAAACGCCGGGAACCCAGCCTCTTTCGCCTTCCTCGTCACTGACGAACCACCAACCTGTGAAAACGTGCGAATCAAAGCTTCTATGAACGGCAAGCGATAAAATAGTCAAGAAAGCCAAGCCGGAGAAAAGTATGTGTAGTTAACACGTCTGCTCACAAAAATTCACTACAGCTAAGTAAAGCCTTGTCATATTTAACAAAACAACCAGTCAACGCCGAATAAAATCCCAGCACAGTATTTGTGAATGCTTCACAGGACATGCCAGCAAGCCTAGGGCGCGAAAAGCAAATACAGAAGCTCACCTGCACCAGTCACCAGCAGGACAAACAAGCAACACCAAATAATATAAGAGTCCATAAACCAATTTGTCCAAATGTATGCAGGCATACCAGCAAAAGGAAAAGCTGAACTGTACTACTTGTGAGGACAACAGCAGCCAATCTATCCAGTTTACAAGGATTAGCAAGATCAAAACAGTGCAGTGTAGGAGGTAAGATGCAAAATGTCAAAAAAATTCAGGTTCTTTTGGGTTTTCAATTATTTTCACCTATTCATTGTGATTTATGAAAATTTGCACCGTCTATCAAGCTTTGCCAAGCTTTTTATTTTTTTATTTGCAGCACAGCATTTTGATAATTATTCGTTCATGTCAAAATGGCAAGGTTTGCATTCATGATAGTTAACGAGAGATAAACTGTTTGCAAGACAAAAGTTTTATCACGGTTTTTAATTCTCACCACAAACTTTAACCTCTTTTGTGTTTGTTCTTGAGCAAGCAAGCGAAATGATGTATTACCTATTCCGTAATAGTCGTGTCGCAGACAGGCTTTTGTACAGTACACCGTGTTTCCCCGATAACAAGACCTCAACAGAAACTAAGACGTTGCATGATTTTCCAGGATGCTTGTAGCACACGCCCTGTTTACTTGAAATAGGCTCCACCTAAGAAGGTCGGCCAGACGTAAGCAGCAGCAACCTTTTGGTAAATGAGTGTTTCCACATGAATTAGTCGTAATAGATTTGGGAAACACATTTCGAATGAATGTGGAGTGTTTACGTCACATTAAAAATAAAAAAAACATAAAACAGGCAAAGGAGCATTATTTCAGTGTGAAAATAAAAATTATCCCTATCATGTTGCATGGGACACGCAATTTTTGTAGGCAAGTATGAAACGCTTTACTAAAAGTACCGAAATTACACCTACATGGCATTTCGAGCTTCCTTTACGATAGGCGCAATTGAACGCACACATTTACCCGACTACCCAAAAATATGCAAGTGATTACGACCTAAAACCGTGCATTGTGACGATTCGACACTATTGCTCATGTACTCGATCAGGAGGCGTCGCATTACACGCTGGTGATTCATCTTTCTGTTAACTCAGTTTAACTTCCCACCGCTTTGGCCTGCTGGATTTGAGACTTGATACATTTTGTGTTTACATTACATCGTCGGAACTGCCACGAGGGCCTGGTCAGACTTTTTTCGTAGGCTTAGAAGATTGAGACTGTCAGTTAAGTTTAAACTTGAAGAACCTTGGGTTCGACATAAAGGCTTACAGCAGCATTAGAATTATGTCATCTTGGTTGCGTCATTCATCTGCGCTTTCTCGGTGGGGACACTTCTCTATTGTGCGTCAAGACAATGGGGGCTAAGGTGCAATTATAACAACCCTAAGGACGTCCGCGCGTCATTCGAATATCCGGAACTGCGAAACTGTAGCATGGTGTGACTTTGGTTGTGATGATTCAAAACAAATCGAACTTACGATTGAGTTTGCGAACAGGAACGGACGCAATGCGCAACACGTTCACAGCGCTACAGCAAAGCCTTGATCGCAGACAGGCTCGCTTGCGCGCACTATTTTTCGTGTCATATTGAGGTTAAATGCACCACTGTCATCGAAAAATGCATTTGATGTACACAGAGACTTAATAATACCACATGAGATAATGACATTTGATGTTAAACTTACCGGATACAGCCAATACCCTACATTATTGTCATTACTTTACGATTGTGCAGAAAAGTATAGAATATCCTAGAATTTTAGTTAATTTTCGTAACTACCAAAGAAAATTTACACCCATAATATTAGTAGAAGAAACAAGCTGAACTCACAATCCGCACTTGAAAGCTCATAATGTTTCACCACAATAAGCACACAACATCCTTTCTTACAGTGCACAAGTTGATGTACCTCAACAAATGACACTCAGCCAAAACTATTGTCATCATTGTTTAATTTCTATAGGCCACACTCGCAGATCAACTGAAGAACTACCCTTGAGTGTGACGACACAACGGTATTACTACTTCCCTCTTTCAGCACGAGAGAAAATATTAGTGGCAATCATTAGTTTGCGAGACGTACTTCTCCGTATCCACTAATTTAGAAACTGCAGCAAATAGTCTGTGAAATAATTCAAAACATGCTGTAAGAGCAAGCGAATGTTTCGCACTACGTAAAGGGCAACATGTTATTAGAACAGTGGTTCTCAATCTTTTCGCAGAAGGGAGCCAAATCCAACCAGCAATTTTGTCAGAGAGCTGCAATAAAAATTTAAGACAAGTCATTTGACACGTTTTTTTTATTGTAGAACGAAGCCTGTTACACAAAACATTACAGGTCTCATCAAAGACTGCTGAGATCCGCACAAAAAGTGTTTGGGAGTCGCGGTTGAGAACCACTAGATTAGATGATTTTTATCCAGCGCTTTACGAGCGAATACTTCCAATAAACTACTGTATACCTATTTTGCTTAATGTGTGCAGGTGACTTTTGCACTCTCAGGACTCAAACAGCCTGCTCTGATTTTTGCGCGTGACTGCAAGAGACTACTTCGCTTCTTTTTCTGGCTGAAGATTATGACGTGCATGGGCGAACACAGTCATCCAGCTTGCCAGCACACATACAAATGGAATGCAACAATGTGCTCTGACAACAGCGAAAAAATCGTTGCAGTATGAAAAATAAAGTTTGCATGGATTGCTTGATTCATCTTTTTTACAGCATCAGGTTATTCGGAAGGTTTTAGCCTTAAGAACAATCCTACAATTCAACGACTGCGGTTCAACAACACCGCAGTACTACAGCAGATCAAGCACTGAAACAGATTTAATGCAAAAGTAATGTACCATTTTCGTGCTTCTCGATGACTTCAACGTGCTGGCCAACGATGATAGATAACTCCTTCGGTTGCGATCTGGTGAAGTCAGCTACAGCTACATACTCCTCCAGAGTGATGGGCCCAGAAATTTCACCGATTTCTGTTATTTATTGAAACAATCATGGAACACATTCGATGCTTTTGTGGACACGTCAACAATTTTAAGGGCAGCTCGGGCTCCAGTACTGTTTATTTGTCGAAGCTTGCAATCACAATAAAGTCGGGAACGGTATGGCGTTTTAGAAGTTTTCATGTTAGCACGCAACGGAGCAGCTTAATTTTGCCTCTTGGGCAAGCAACGTAAAGCTGTTTCACGCAAAAGCATTCTGTTTTGGATGATCAAAAAGGTTAAGTTACAGTTAGGTTAATACCACACGACTTGTTCAATAGTTGAACTTCATGCATTATTCAACACTGCTAAAGGAAAGCGCAGATCGATTGCGGCAAAGCAGGTTTTGCGCAACGCGCAAGACACAGTCTTCACTTCGATAAAAGTCTTGGTGGTGGAGGGTTTTTAAATTACTTGACAAATTAAGTTCCTTTTTAAACCACCAGCTGCTCACAGCAATACATGACAGAGCACCAAGGAGGGACGCATTTAAAACCCTGTTTTGTAAAGATGAAGTTCAGTGTGTCTTAGCGTTAATCTGTAGCGATCGAAACACTGATCAAAAAAGACAACAAATAAAAAGAAACAACAATCCGATGAGCCAAGCACAACTCTAAACAAATGGCAGTTTTTTTTCGAAATTCAACTCTGCAAAAACTTTAGAAACAACTTTAAAAGACGTCAACAGTACAGCTGTGAGCAGGTTTAAAGCGCAGGTGTCAATCGAACGTTCGGGGGTTGAGATAAATTTGCGATTTGTATTTGGAAATGCACGTGATGTAACTCTGATTGTTCTATGTTCGTAATTTCGTCAGGTTACACGGGGCGATTTTCATTAACTGTTTTTAATGAAAATCGTTGCGTGTGACCTGGGCAAGTTACGAACCAACATTGGCTGTCATTCTTGCATGTTGGAAAAGTAAATACTGTATAAGGAACCGTTTTGCATCTTCTAGCAACTAAGTACACACTATTTCCCGCAGTTCTTACATAGTCATCTTTTTGCTTTCATTCTTGGTTAGGTTTTGCTTTCTACATGCTCAGACGTGAGGGATATCAGCGTGCATCAAAATCAACATACACTGCGCCAATGCAAGCAACGAACTGATAAACGTAGATCTAATAAATTTTAAGGAATTTGGTTTGGAATCATTTGTTAAAACGCGCATAATTAGCAGGTTTCCCATTTTGACTTTCCTCTGAATTTGGCAGCAACTTTGAAAGGTTGTCTTCACACACCTCCAAAAATGCATTGAAACAAAATCTCGTTTTTTTCTGAGATGAAATAACTAAGAAAATATTGCGCAAGTTCATGAAACATCTCAAAAAGGTAAAAAACGCAGCATCCAAACAGAACGTGTTTTTCAGCCATCATGCACACACAATCACCCAGTTCAAACATTAATCAAGTAATTCGTTACGCAAACATGCATACCAGCCGTATGGTAATTTGCGATTCACAGCCACAGGAAAGCACGTCAGACTTTGACGTCGTCAGGGTAGCGCAAGAAAGCTAGCAAACAAATTTGCGTTGACGCAAAAGAAAACAGAAAACGCTGCGGGACGAGCCACTCTTAGCAGCACGAAAAATCAGCCTTTCCGCACAAATAACGAAAAGTACTTGACAAGATTTTATAATAGCAGCAATATGAAGTATTTTCGATCAATACATGCTAGAGAAAACAGCGGGTCAATTCACAGGCAGTAGCATTGGTTGGAGTGCAGAAACAAATCCACAAAACATCGCAACAGCAAATTATTTCTATGCAAGCAGCCGTTGTCGAGGAACAGCCCGAGGAAAACGGCGCAGGCAAATTGCACGTGGCAAGCAAGCAAGCATGCATGGTTAATACAGTACACCGATGACTTCACAACAAAACTCACCAAGCGACTTTGTTCGTCTTACAGGCCTGCGCTTCACTGATGTAAAAGGACCATAAATAGTAAAGAAAACATCGGAACACTCTTTCCGTTTTTTTTTGTGCTGGCGACGACACAGACACGCATTTTGGGTCTCATCACGAGAAGCGGCGGTGACACGGCAAGTACTACACACGTGACTTATCGCAGTGACGCGTCGCCGAATCAACCGGCAAGCCAGACGCAAAGTGTCTCGCAAGCGTCAAGGTCCGGATGAGTCATAATAACGCTAATCAGCTTCTGAGCGCAGAAATCAATAAACCGCTTACTTCAGTGATCGGACCTACTGACCTGACTCATCTTTTCTTCTCCTTTTGCTAATGGCTTCACTGAAACGATAAAAATCACGTAAACAAATGTGTAACGCGAGACGACAAGAAACTAACAAAATCGCCAGTGGATAATCACATTTCGCAAGCGACTGGCCAGCGTTCCCTGCGTTCAGCTGTATGCGCTGTCGATAACGTGCACTTTGCAGCAAAATTTCGGATCGTTGATTGAATCGAAATTCAACTATTTCATTCTACGGACTGCGCCAGTAGTCACGAAAATACGTATTTACCACCGCGAAGTTTGTTTTCTTCAAAAACTGTTTTTGCACGAGCTGTACGATCGTTGTGCGGCTTCTTCAGGTGCAGTGTGTTTGATGGCATATAAACACAGCTGTAAAAGGCCTATTTCACCTCATTAGGTCGGCTCGTTTTTCAGAGAGCATAATGAAACAGTGCAACGACCTACATCAAATAGATCGAGCTTCTTTCTAATCAGCAGCATTACTCATTGTAGCTCTGTCCTTAATGACCCGCCATTTACATGAATTAGTGCGTTTCACAATTACTGAACAATTCCGTCGCCAAAATGGAGGCATTCAATCATATCGGTACTTACTCCGTTGGTGGGTTTATATCCTCTGGCTTGCTTTCAAAGAACTCTAGCACTTGAGCACTTTGGGATATATGGGATGGCAAGCGGACCAGAGCCTAAAACATTAAAAAGAAGTATAGTAGGTGGTAAGCAATGTGGGTAGCGTGGCTTTGGACTTGTTACATCATGAATGATTTAACCACCAGAAGAGCGCAGAATCACCGCACGGTCATGTCCCGAAGGAATTGCTGCAGCGATGATTCGATGACGTGACAGCTGACATTACAGAATGAACGCTTAATTTCTAAAGTCGGCGCTGCTAATCAAACTACATTCACCAGCTTGGGCACTAGCATGCTGAAAGAATTTCACAACAGCGTCGACTGCAACACATTTCCACCGACACGTGGGGCTGCCAACACGCACTTCAGATTAGGCAATTAAACTATACAGTTTCCGGCGCAAGTTTGGGACTTGTATTGAGCATCACTTTCTCATAACCGCAAGGTGCTCAAGGTCATAGACGGATTACGTGTTAATATCCTATGCTTACGACCAGTGCATCTCCGGAAAATCAACTCTGCGTAAATTAGCATTACAAGTATTTATCTGGACAATGCGGGGTTAATTCATTTCTGTTTTGTTCCCAAAATATGATGCAAAGTTTCAGTAACGTCAGTACGTACTCGACAGTATTCATCGATTGGCCTGAGTCGTTTCATAGCAACATCACGAATATGACTGCGGCGAAACAGAATCTTGCCCGGAAGAAAAGGAATTGTACGTGCCGAAGGATCTTTCAAGCCACCTTCTTTCGGAAATGACTCAAGCAATCCAATCTATACAAAGTGTCAACAATCCAGCTCTTGAACCAAACAGCAAACTTGAATAAGGAAAAAAGGACTTTTCATGCTATAAACTTGACATGGTGCAAAATAGTCAATGATCTTTCATGAACAACATTAAATGCAAACACAAGGACAAAGATAATCTACCTGAAGATCAAAAAACTTGCTGTATCGGCGAAATATGACTGTTTGACCACCATCATCCCATGTAACTTGAATCACATATACCTGAAAACACAAATTTATTAATGGATAATCAATGCATATGCACCTGGATTAAGTTAAAGCTTTATGTAGGCAAATTTCACAATTTAAACTTGGAATCATCTTTGCAGCATTTCACAGCTGTTCTATCACACATGACCTATTGGCAGAAAACCACAGCATCACTCATGAAACATTTTTTTTATGATTTATGATTTCAATTAAAAAGAATGATAAATATATACAGTAGGATTTTAATATATGCTGGACTGGTGATGGTCAAATAACTGTGATATGAATACAATACACGAAACAGACAATTAAATGCGGCAAAAAAACATGGGCATTTTAATGTTTTATATCCTAAATTAACTGAATGAAGCACAAAAAATTTGCACTATGTAAATCAATCTCTTTGACAGCTTTTTATGCACAATAAAAAGTCAATTGTTAGTTTCTAGTGATATCATGCACTTAATTATGAATTTGTAGCCTAGATCAGATCAGATAGGTCAAATCAAACCCTATCAATTAAAAATTGTTTAGTTCATTTGAATCCTGAAGAAGATAGTAGTAACTTGGAATCAGTACCTTTGAAAAGAAATTTAAATCTTTGGATGACAACAAAGTTGCATTTGGTATTGCAAAAATTGTTAAATAAAAACATATTCTGGCCGTAGTATCAAATACAGAGAAGGTTGTAAAAAGTCAATCCTACTGTGATAATGCAGACTACAGCAAACTGAAATGTGTGAATGACCAAAATCACACAATGTGTAAGAGTTCACATTTAAAAAGTTTCAAAATAAGTGATTATAACCTTTATATCACTTTGTGATGTTACCGCATACAATTTTCAGGTAGAGAATTTTAAAAAAACTGCATGCCAAAAGAGTTCAACATTAGTGTATTATTTGTCATGGTTGAATAATATTGAACAAACCAACTTGGTCTGAGCAATTTCACTGCATGTTTAATAGATTGCACACTAATGTAGAGTTTAATAAAAAGATCTCCAGAAAAACTTACATCATCCTTTTTTTTTAATTTCCTTTTATATGTAAAAAATGGGTTTTGACCAAGAAATAATGCAACTAACATTTCTTGTGTTACAGAAAAAAAATAACAATGAGTTAACATTCTCAATGGATTTGCTGTTCCTATACAACAAACCAAATGACAGACCTAACACATTCATAGCAATGCGAATCCAACAACCTAGAATTTAACATCAGTAAGATAAGGAAAACCATAAAACTGTAGCTTTAAGCAAACCTTGCTTTTTGGATAGCACTACAAAGCTTGACTATTAGACTGACCATGTCGTATGTCACACAAGTTTTTTGAAGCTAGCTTTTTCTCTTGATTTTAGGTCTGACCAGTTAAGTTTGATTTTGTTCATTGCCTCTTTAAATTTGGCTTGTCCTTGTACTATAACAATGACTTCAGTAGTGTGCAACACATGATGTGTCTGATGAAAGAATAGTTTATTGTCATGGCTTACTGAGTCTGAAAACTTTGTGTATTTTGACAAGACTAAAAGTTAAAATGGATGTTCAGTTTTGGTCAGGTCAACATGAAGTGTCATTTGATGACAAAGCTTACACTGCATTAACTGTTAGTCCTGAGCTTCCAAAATAACTTCATGAGAAACCAATCCCGCTTTTTACAGTAAAAAGATTCAATAGTTTATATATATATATGTGAAAAACTCTAGAATATTGGAAACCAGACTGTCCTGTAATCACATTATAAAATCTTGACAACAATGTATATACTGCAAGGAAAATTAAAGTTGACAACAAAAACTTCAGACTAATTGTGTCTTGTAGAGAGAATGTTACAGTGATTAACAAGTGAGCACCAAAAATAAAAAAACAATTACATAATGCTTTGAAGGATAACGTCTTTTCAACACATCAGTCACATTTGCATCTACAAGCTTTCTTCTTGGGGCAGGAGCCATCTTTCAGTTTGAAAACTCGACAGCTACATTTTAATCAAGCTGAACATTTTTATTGAGCATAGCTAAGATACCAATGGCAAAAAAGCTGCAATATACAATGAACATAGAATTAGGGTTAAATAGTCCTAACGTAAAAAGATGCACTACTCAATTTTTCATAATGCAATGTATTCGAAAGAAGTTTCCACTCTTTCATTTCTAGCCTAAGACACACTACTAAATGCTAATCTTTATTTTCATTTTTAAATCAATGATTTAAATCAAACAATAAAAATAAAAATCAAGCAAAAAATCATATGTAGTTTTAAAGCTTTGTGTGATGTCTATGATACATTTAATTAGCATTCTAATAGGTTTTCACTATATTAGTATAGAAGGCAGAGTTCTTATGATGACACAAGTTAAAAGCAATTAAAGTTCTATGTTTTATCAATTGTAGCTTTTGTAACGTCACACATTTTGTCATCTAACTGTGAAAATGACATGTGGATTGAAATCACTAACCCTTACATAATCAGAACTGTTAGAATGTCACAAGTTTGAAAGTGTAGACTGTCATAAAGTCAAGGTTGCATCTAAATTCCATCAAACATGCAGGCTGCTGACTGTAGACGTAGTAGGCATAGAACATAATTTTGATTCATAATAACAGATATATTATAGGTTTTTACTAAAGTTAGTTTGGATAATCTGGATAACAGATATTTCTGTATATTTGTATTTTAGCTAAATGGTTAACTGGATAATAACCACCATTTGTTAGACAATTGATTTCACACGAATCATGACACAGTTTTATGGTAACTATACACACGTGCACTGTACAGGCGTATATGCAAAAAAATGCTTTTTTAATATTTGTTGCTCCTGCAATGCACGTCCTATGAAGCACAAGGTAGATTTCACCTTACAACATGAAAGCACTTTTCTGTAAATATAATAATTGTGTGGTTTTAGTACAACTTAGTTTGCTCGCATTTGGAAACAAAGAACATCTAAACTTACTAAAAAAGCATAAAACACCTTTTAATGATACTTCTTAAATCTGGTTAACCAACTGGATTTTATCCAGATATCAAATAGAAAAAACTCTGGGTAAATAGTTAACCATTATTCGGATAATCCAACCCTAGTTTTTACAATTTCAGGCATGCAAGTTTTCTTCTTTTTGTAGAAGCTGAAAATTGCTTCTGCTAGTGAAACCTGCATTACAATAATTACTTTTAGCAACGAACCTCACACCAAAAATCTGGCATGTTTGTACTTATGTATAAGCTTCTTAACATGCCGTGAGTGTCAATGGATTTGCTAAACTCATGGTTTGAATATGCCCATTTCAATAAGTATTTTGTGTACAGGTATTGGTGTTATGAAATGATTTGTGTTAAGGAATATTGCATATGGGTAAAGAAAATTTGAATGAAAGTTCAACTGTTTCTAGTTGCTATACTTGAAGTAAACAAAGCACAAAATAGCTTTATGACAATAAATTATTTAAAATTAAAATTTACAAGGATTAGCTGGGCACTCATTAATAAAAAATCATAAAAATTAAATCTGATTTAAATAAAAACAGATTTTTTAAAGAAATCATTGTTTTTATCAACCTTGCCCTTTGCATACTTTTCTTCTCACCACATATCTGAGCCCAAGAAAAATGGTTTAACATTAGGTAGTTTTCACCTAAGCACACAATTCTCAGAGTTTAACTACCATGAAACATAACAAAATCTTCAGAAAAAACAGTGTATTTGGTAACGTGTTGTTGCAAATTGTTGAGTAGTATTGTAAATAGGGATGTGCATTATGGAACAGGGGTTACCAACCTTTATGTAACTGAGAGCTACTTCTTGGATACTGATTAATGTTAAGGGCTGCTAATTTGATACACACGTCTGAGATAAAAATTCACCGGTAGTTTAATTTACATTTAATTACGTTAATATATGTGACGATACTCATCATCGTAATGCTATTTTCAACACAGGCCCACGGGCAACCAACACGGTCCTCGTGGGTGATCTCATGCCTGTGGGCACCATGTTGGTGAACCTCGGACTATGCAAACTGAATTACCATGATTGTTGATAATTCATTTTGGTTAAATTTAATCAACCGAATCAGTGTGTACAGACCCCTGATTTAGTGTGTACACATTTGTTATGGTGTTGAGTAATGCGTTCGACTGGCGTGCTCTTTGTGTGATTTTGTAGCAGCCCATTCGTGATTAATGATAAGTGACGCTTATGGCCTTAAGCCTAGATTCGTGTAATTGGTGTGGAAGCGTTGATTTGCTGTCAAGCATTCTTATATGTTGTTTCGGTTTGCTTGAGTCATTCTATTCGACTGCAATTTGCATTTGGTCTCTCAAGTGTAAGAATACAACAGAGATTTTGGTGATGAGGATTTCTCCATCGATTGGCTGAACGAGATAGCACTAAGTTGCCGCAGTTTGATCGATCCCACGTCATACTAGTCATGGAGTCGCTTCTTGAATTACTGAAAGAGCAGCTCGTAAGTCAGGAACGTCATCATGCCGAACAAGAATGTCGTCATGTCAAACAGGAACGTTGTCACAAAGAACAAGTACGTTGTCATAAAGCGCAGATGGAGGCATTGATAGCCGTTATGGGCAAGCAGCAAGTCGCTGGTCAGTCATCGTCAAATGCTTTAACGACACCGAATTTCTCCCTGTTTGATTCTACGTCAGAGCTATGGGCCGACTACTGGTCAAGGTTTAACACATTCATCAGGGCTCACTCTGTGCCTGAGGAGAGGAAAGCGCAAGTTTTTCTAACGAACCAATCTTCCATGGTGTATAAAATGCTTTCCAATCTGGCAGCTCAGGAATCGCCAGCAAGGAAAATTAATGAGCTAACCATGGATGAGATTGTTGCTTATATGAAGCATCAGTTTGACCAGAGGCGTTTCGTCATTCGGAACATTACAAATTCTGGAGTGATATGGAGCAGTAGCCTGGTGAGACTATTCCTGAATTGGAGGCGCGAATTTGTCAAGATACCGCCACGTGTGATTTTGCATCCATTTGCAACCCCTTGGACGAGGCACTTCGCACATGTTTCATTTGTTCTGTAGACCAGTGATTTTCAACCGGTGTTCCGCGGAAAACTAGTGTTCCGTGAAAGATCGTCAGGTGTTCCGCAGGAAATTTGATAAGTTTGACTAGT
>JGI24158J21664_10002735_pt1 | contig 21691 bp, 13 predicted proteins | sample Ectturendosymbi3_FD_21664 | JGI IMG/M metagenome (IMG submission 21664)
ATATTAAGTGATATATGTGTAAATATTTGAAAATAAACAACATGTAAATATATTTTTGCCTTCTATTGCTAACCTTAAATGTACTCCTTCGGATAGGCAAACGTACCCCCAGGGGTACATGTATCCCAGGTTGGGTACCCCTGAGATAGACCATCGAAAGACATATCAAGACACGTTCAGGTGCTGAATCTATGTTACCAGTTGTAGTCAAATGTCTTCGCCTTAGTTGTTTCTAATGAAAACCAGACTCGTAGCCAGAACTGTTTAGCCCAGAAACATTTTGTTGAGGCCTTCTTTACATCAAATCTTATCCATAGTATCGGAGAACAGAGATGCGACCAACAATAATTCGAGTTCAAAGAAATTTATCCGAACTGGAGCAGTCTGTGATGATAGTCACCCAGACACAGTGGCGTACGCAGACAATTTTCATGGGTGGAGTTTCACTCAGTGGCATATGGTGGTCATTTGTATTTGGTGTGCCCTGCTGGTGACGTCAAAATTTGACGTCATATTCATGTTTCCAAACCAACGTTTTTGTGAATTTTTTGACACAATATGCATGCTCTTCTACACGCACTTCCCTTATTTTATGTGCCATTGCACTGAATATAAATTATCAGCGCTTCAGGTTAGGATATCGGAGCAAATACGCTCAAATCTATGACACAGCAGTTCGTAACTGCAAAAATATCAGGCTGCGCGTAACAGGGAGGAAAAAACGCACTCATCACTGCGTCAGAGCAATTTACAACTGCAAAATGAAGCTATGTACGTAAATGTCTTGTAGAATACGAGCAGTCGAGCATAGAAAGTGTGCGGCTCGACTGTTTAACGCACACTCCGGTTTGCAAGATCGAATTTTGCTAAACTACACAAGAATTGAGAATGCCCATAAAGTACGCAAGAAAACTTTCGATTTTTTGTTATGTGTAGACGTCCAGCAAATTTTTTGTTTTCCTTTTTCCCTGCTGAGACATTGTCAAATGTCTGAATGCTTCTATGTTAACAACTGCTGTTTTTGAGTTCGTGCAACAGTTCTATAATGCTACAGCATTTTTTTTTAAGGAAAATGTTAGATACCCGGTATGGACCTGTAGGGACCCGATTTCTCTGGTTCTAGGGCCCCGATTGTCTTTGATTTTAGGGACCCGATGATAATTTTCGCTGATTCTAGGGACACGATTTTCAATTCTAGGGACCCGAATCGGGTCCCTAAAACATCTTAAAAAACCCTGTGCTGCAGAAACTGGTAATGTACCCAATGCGGTCAGCGCTTGCGCTGATCAGCCTTAGCAGACAAAATAAAGACAAATGGTTTCGGATGAAGTGAACTGTCACGGTACATAATCTTAAACATGCGTAGTGGACGAAAGGTCTGCAATAAGTGGTGAGATGGTTTCTGGATGCAGACGATAACCCAGATTCCCACCAAAACCTAGTTATTACTTTTTGGTCCATTTGCAATGTTCCTTGAAATTTGCATGCAAATTCATCCCGCGGTATTTGCATTAAGTCGACATATTAACAAGCTAAAAGCATGCGAAAACAATTGAACTCCTTTGCGCAGGTAATAAAGTTTTGTAAAATGTCAAGCTCAAGGGGGAGTTTTAACATCAACCCCCCACCCTTTGCGTACGCCCTTGCCCAGACACAGGCTAAAACAAATAAAGTTTAACCTTGTGTCAAAAATATTTATTAGGTTATCCGATAACCGTAGCAGAGTTGTAAACGGGCTTCATTTTGAAGCCCGAACCCGGCCCGACATTTGTTTTTGAAGCCCGATTCAGGCCCAAAAGGCACTTTTATCCAGTGAGCCATGATATGTGCAACTATGGGGTATTGTTGGCATAGCAAAGTAAAGATAACTAAATGATTCACAATTCATCATTTTTATTTAAGATATAATCAACTCACGATCGCTTCAACAGTAACTGGCGACAAATGTGTCCGTCATTGCCAAAATATTTTTCGTGCAGGCCCGAAATTGGCCAAAAACCTTTTGACAAACTCAAGCCCGAACAGGCCCGACACCCGCCCCGACTCAAAATTCCAGCCCGATTTACAACTCTAAACTGTAGATCAGGGCTGTCCAAAGGTTTTTTAAAGAGATGGCCAAAGTGGGTTATGTGAAAGTGCCTGCGGGCCAGCAATTCTTTCCAACCTTTTAATTGTATAAGGTTCAGGTTAGCACAGTCCAGTCCTTCACATAGGGTTTGAAGAAGAATCCCGTCATCGCAAGGGCTTGCACGCTTTCATGTTCGTTCTCAGCACATCAAAAAACAATGCGAAACGTCTGAAGTAGCAAGAAACCGCCGTCGCTCCCACACAGAAGCCTAATCCAGGCTGTGTTTGGCACATCTCTGTCGAAAATGATTAGTTAGTGAGATTTTAATTTGGCAAAGATCTTGTTAAACCTACCACTTGCGAGGACTATTCCTACAACTTTTGTGAATTTTTAGCAGTTTCATAACGTATTTTGACGTCCTCTGTGTTTTTGCACAAACTAATCAAAATGTATGAACCGACTAAAAACGTTTGGTTGAAAAACTTTTTAGGAAAGCAAGCCGGCAACAGTAGGTAAGTCTCACCGTACTAAAGTATAGCCCTACTGTAAAAGTCACAACTACATTGTGCAAGAGGCATATGTTTGCACATCTCTTGGTTGGACAATGGGTTGCCTGTTATCTTTGTTACAAAGCAGTATGTGCTTTGTTACAAAAACGCTAACAGAGCTGGAACCTTCAAACACACGCCAGCTTTGTTGAACATGTGGTAGACTTACAACCAGCGTCAAAACTCGAATAACAACGTTTTACTGCAGTAATTAAATTTTATGAGCAATTTCGTTGAACTTCTGACCAAACCTGTGTAGGTGGCAACAGGTGAGTTGCGAATGCAGCAATCTTATCTGACTTCGTTAAATATAACATAGCTTTGAAAGCATTCCGATAAAAACCTATTTTGCAGATAAGGCTGACAACCAACTTTGGAATGACGATCTTTTGCAATGTCGCATATCTGATAAATTGATTGTCGGGGAAAAAATGATGCAACGGCAAAATTTTATTACAACACAAAAATGAGTTTAACATTACCTTAATGTGACTCGTTTCAACCACAGTTTTTGAAAACGATTTTTTCGGATAATGCTGAAAATTGAACGTATTCTTTTTGTCTGTGCAAGCTGGAATTGATTGATATTTATTAGTACGAACGACGAGTTGAAAACCCTTTTCAAAACGCTCCCAGTTTGTCAGGAATAAAGTGTTGCTGCAGCTATAAATGTTGTATAAATGTTGATACGATAATGAAAACAATGGCAGATGTTTCACGAGTAAAACAAATTTTGAGTCTTGTTTGCTGATTAAAAGCTATCACATTACTTAAGTGGCTGCAAATACCTGGTTAGGCTAAACCTTCATATTCCAAGATGTAGAAAAAGACAAATCTTGTCATTCTCAAAAATAGAAATGATCAATGTGCTTGCTATATCAAACGTTTGTGGAAACAAAAGAAGCAAGCGAATCTCTTTTGTTTGGCAGATGTTTCGAAAGGTACTTGTTACATTCTAAGTTTTGCAGAAATCGTGTGTAGTCATCATGTCTGCCCCACCATCGAACTTGTCTCCGGGAGATTACGCCGTTTTTGGTGTCACTCTTGGGATTTCCGCATTAGTGGGAATTTTTTATGCCATTAAAGATCGTAATGCTAATGAAGAAGAGTACATGATGGGTGGAAGGTAAGTTGATGGCAAACAAAATTTCTAATGCTTCGGCGTAACAAACTATCTTAACAAAAATTTAATGATTTGTCGGCTACAACAGAGCCATCAGATTTATACAGCATGCTACTATCACCGTGACACTATTTTATTATTATAATGGTTGTTAGTTTGGGATTCTTGTTACTTTTGTTGTCACTTGTAACAGGTGAAACCGTTAATGAAGTATTTCAAACTGCATTAAGCTATATTTTGCTGATTCCAAACTCGCAATGTTGCAAAGTCCTCCTGGACATGCCGCTAAACTGGAACAGGTGATGGGTCTGCAATTCCGGAGTTCTGCAGTTTGGGAAAAACTGGAATACCCTTTAGCCATCATTACCCAGGTCCACTCTCGCCCACAGTGGTGACGCCTGACAAGGTTCAAGTTATGGATCAGGTAGTGTCTTTGGAAAGGTAGATTGAGCTCATCAGCCATGTAAGGCAACCAATCCAGGCATGAAGAGCCGATAGGCAGTTGGCAAACATTTTCCCTCTCTGGCATCCCTTGCAGTTGAACCTGAACCTAATATATATATCAGGTCCTTCCTTGGGTCTCTCTGGGATATGCGAAGTGTAGTCTGCTGATGACTGGGGAGCTCAGAATTACTACCGCTTATCGAGCTTGCTGTGGAGAATTTTTTTCACCTTCTCTCCTAGAGGTTCTGTCATACACACACCAATCGTGCAAAACGTTGTGAGATGCGATGTCCTTTACAGAAACTTTTTACGGCGCAGTTACTTCCTGCTAACAACCAGTTCGTATTTGTATAACAACCAGTTCGTATTTTTTTGCAAAGCACCAGTATTTCTTCGTTTCCGTAAACCGTCTGCTTTTGCTTTCAGATCCCGTATTCATTTTCCTCTTATTTATTATGTATTTTCAAAGTTATGCCGGGAAAGGGGATTCAGAAACTTTGGTGTTGTTTTATTCTTACTGTTTTTGACATCTCCAGCGTCACTTTCAAGTTTTCCGCCTGATGTGTTGATCGAGACAACCAGCAAAGCGTAACATGCTTTGCGAAGTCTTACGACAGGAATGCCACTGCACCCATCGTTAATTTTCTAAAATTGACGGTCAAAACAATTTTTACTTTTGCAACACAGTTGGTTTTGATGAATTGCTTGAATGTTTTCGAGGTCACTTGCTTTTATTGAAACGAGAAGTAAGAAGCATTCGCTGAATTCGAGTAAATTTTTCGAAGGGCGCAAGTCAAAAGCAAATGTGTTTGTCTTGACAGAGCAGACGACAAGCAGCTCTGTTGCTCAGCCTAAACCAAATCGCATGCTTAGCTTTCTCTTTATCACTGCACGAAACTGGAGTTTCACCCAAGCATGCATTTACGACGGTACACTTTGTGAAGTTTAAATCGGACTCTTTTCAGGCAGATGGGTATGGTTCCTGTAGCTCTGTCATTGGCGGTCAGCTTTATGTCCGCAGTGACCGTCCTTGGGACTCCATCAGAAGTTTACAGATACGGAACAATGTACTGGTGGTAAGAGGACTGGCATAATATAAACAATTTAGTATGCTTTTTCCTTTGTGTTTCATTCCCTGCGCTTTTTCAACATTTAGGGTTTTGATCTCAGGTTTTCTGCTTCAGTGATTTCGACGCAATAAATCCTTATCTTATTGTTCTAGGTTTTTGCTGGCCATGTTCATGGTCGCAGCACTTACAGGCGAGATTTTCATCCCAGTTTTTTATCGTTTGGGAATATCCAGCACCTACGAGGTAAGGAAACTCAAAACACGTAATGAGCAAGTAGCATTTTTACTTCGTTTTATTTAGTTCCAGAGTCATGGCTACAGCTTGTCATGAGTTGATTTTTGATGCACGCTCTTGCTTTTGCAAGGTTGTTGTCTCTGCAGAACTTGACCAGATTTTTGATACAATACTAGTTAACTGCATTGTTCTTGCATTTCAGTATTTGGAAAGGAGGTTCAACAGAGTTATCCGAGCTTTAGGCACGCTCACATTCACTTTGGAAAATATCCTCTACGGTGGAATTGTCATGTACGCTCCTGCTCTTGCACTTAGTCAAGGTAAAAAGATAATTACGATTTCAACGGTTAATACTTTGTGATAACAAACAACTCCTGATTTTGGTGTGTAATCTTGATTCGTGCTGTTGTTTGTTTATTTTTGTGCATGGAAAAGTAGCACTTGCCTTGTAAGCGCAAGATATTTGGATTTCTTGAAAACGATCTCACCTATACGTTGCGGCAAGCAGAGCAGTGACTGCTGATCGTAATCATTATTTTTCAGTGACTGATCTTGGCTTGTGGACTGCTGTCATTGCAACTGGTCTAGTCTGCATTTTTTATACAACTCTGGTAAGTTATTTATTGGCAGTTGACAATACGTTCTCTTACACAGCATTATGCCTTTGTGCTCGTCCGTATTTGCATTCTATTGCTGCCTTGCGTCACGTCTATATACATCCTCATTTTTTCCAAAGCATTTTAGGTGGCTGTTCATCAAAACTCACATGCACTGACATTTTCGGAAGGAACATAAGCCAATTTACCCTGGGGCACTTGGAACAGGGAATATTGTTCAAAAAATGAGTCTAATTATAAGGTATATTGTTCACAATTTAGTTCCCACAAACAACGTCTCATTTGCGCAATGAAAGCGACGTTTATTAAACCTACATCTTAATTTTTTATGGAAATTCAGGTTGGCAGTACTGACATCTGGTGATTTTGGTAGCCCATTTTCTAGTGCTATGTGCAAGCCTTTTGGGGGGAACAATTTTACTTATTAAATCGTATGTCGGGCTTAAGTTCTTCAGAAATAAAAAGCTGCTATTTCACCTGAAGTTTGGTAATGAGCGCATGTGTGTGTTGTTTAATCGCTGTGGCGAGTCGTTTTTGTTTTGTAATCTAGAGTAAGGTAAGGTTTACGTTGTTCATTGGCAACCATTTATTTCAACAGTGAATAGACGCATGAGGCGATGCCGTGATTTTGTGTCCATGTATTAAGTTTTTCAAGATGGTTGGAGAACAATTTATCATGTTTCCAGACGCTGTTGTATTTCATTTACACTGGATGCTATGCGAAAGTGAAAACCACGAACGATGGTTATAAACAATTTTCAGGGTGGTCTGAAAGCTGTGATATGGACGGATGTCTTCCAAGCTCTAATTATGCTTGCCGGCTTCTTGTCAGTGGTCATCAAAGGCTCAGTTGATGCTGGTGGATTTTCAAAGGCCTGGCAGACTTGTGCTGAACGTGGAAGAATAGACTTTATTCAGTAAACTTTTTCCTAGTTGTTTGCTTTTGTTCTGAAAGAATCTTAGATACTTTTTTTCTGACCAGATTGTAAAGTTTATCTCTGGCCTTATCTACATCTTTGTATGTTGGCATAATTGAGATAATTATGCTCTTCCTATCATGCTGAAAAGCTAAATTTTGTAAAAAATAGCAACAGTGTAATTTATAACTTGTGTTCGATTTTACACTCCACGTAGATTTTCTAAGCATTCAAACTGCGAACCGAACCGAAACTTTTGACCGCATATTTCTAATCGAAGAAACTGAAACCTAAAACATTTTAGAGGCTCTCTATAGTGCTGTTTGTAAAAAAGAGTTGGTNCAAAGCAAATTCTTTTGGTAGGATAAGTCTGTAAANCAGGGATAGGGAACTTATTTGCTATCACGGGCCGCATAAATTGTGGCTGCGAGCCACAAATAACATTTGATTCTATCTTGCAATTCTACCTTTATCTAACTATGAGGAATAGAGGCTTCTTATGACATACCACCTAAGTACCTGCTTGTCATGGAGATTCGTTTTGACGCGATTTTGTATTCTTAATTGGGGAATGAAAATTCTGATACGGGCTAGATCAAATGTTCACACGGCCGCATTTTCTCCATCCCTGCTGTGAAGGAAGCACTGCTTCGTTGGAACGTTTCAAATAGGTCCTCGAACAAGTTGCGTAACAGAACATCTTTATGTNGAAGTAGACCTTGCTACCCGTNCTCGTTTCAAATTGTGCGATGAACCAACTTGTTTCAGCTGTTGCAGGNCCTGATAACTGCAAAGCAAACTGATCTGATCATGCNACCCACTCAGGCACTCCCCGAGGAACAAAAGACCCTTTCTAGCANANAATTAGGAGTTGAGAAAAGTNAAATATCTGCTTCTTTATTATTTGAACGCTCTTGCCACACCACGTTTACCTCAAATATTGACAAGCACTAGCGCACGGAGGGGAGGTGCACTGTGCCATGCCCCCCCCCCACCTCAGACCTTAAAAATAAAAAACTTTACAAACAGTATGCGTATTTTTTGGTGCAAATACGTATTTTTAGGTGTAATTTGCGTATTTTTGGTGTAATATTGCAAAATTTTCCCGGGGGCGTGCCCCACCCTCGGGAATTTTCTGCGCACGCCACTGTTGACAAGTTCCCAGTATTACCTATTTATACGTTCTGTGTCAATAGACACCATGCTGTTCTTTTGTCGCGTTAAGGTTTTACGCATAAGGTTTTGTCGCTCAGTTTAGCACAGAAAGTAGATCGAAATCTGTAACCAGCACTCTCGCCTCAAACAGTTTACCATTTTTAATACATTTTAAAGCCCTGTTTTTGCTACTCATCGGATATTCTGTTCACCTATTAATAACGGCCAGGTATGTCACATCATTTGGCAAAAATTTCAATATTTTAATACTAAACCATATGTTTATATTTGGAATGTATTGGCCTCGTAGTTAATGTTTGTGTATATCTTCTAAAAATTATTGTAACCACCATCAAAAGTTGGCTCTGTAATCATGTAAAAATTTGACTCTGTGATCATGTACGTTTTGGTTTTTCCTAAACAATATACACTAAATCTACCCCACTGACTCACCACGTGGTCTAGGTAGACTACTGGTGCTCCACCTGGAATATCTAGTGATGTACAGCGAGTTCCATAAGTCCTTGATAAAACGTTCACTGACCTATGTGCAATACAGTTTCGACTATTCAAGTAACTTCACTCCACAGATGAAAGAAGGAGGGAATCAATTGTACATTTTTAATAGGAGATCGATTTCACGCAACATTACGCATCGTCAGTCCTATCATCTTATTCAAACAGTTTTTTTCTATTTGAATGAGATGATAAGGCTGACGATGTGTAGTGCTACGTGAAATCGATTCTCCATTAAAAATTTGCGATTGATTCCTTGCTAATTCTTTCACCTGTTGAGTGAAGTTACTTGAACACAGATAAGTACAAGTTTGAATTATCGCAAAAACATTAAAAGCAGAGCCCAGTAGGCGGATTCCTCGAAAGCTCATAGAAGGCGGTTACCACGAAAGTTCATAGAAAACCTAGAGCTTTTATTTGACAGTTTCGACTAGTTGTTCATGAGATGTCAGCATAGCAAAGTAGTCCATCGGATATTTTTTAAAAAGATGGTCCACGGGCCAATAAATGTTGAGAACCACTGATCTAGTCGGTTGGCGGTTAACAACGACCTTGAAGTAATACAGGCTTTTCTTGTTTGGTAATGAAGTGGTCTTTGAAAAAAAGAGGGAGCGTGGGATATTTGCAAAGATACTTTGTGAACGTCTATTGCAGTATTTATGCGTTGCAAAAGTTTATTATTTTTCTTGTATTTTACAGTTTTGAACTTGACCCACGTATCAGGCACACGTTTTGGACGATATCGGTCGGTGGAACCTTCTTGTGGCTTGGCATATATGGTGTTAGCCAATCGATGGTTCAAAGATTTCTTGCCTGCAAAACGTTAAAACAAGCGAAGGGGTGAGTGATCTCAACAGTGTCTAAAACGTGGGCAAATATAATCGCTCTGGCTTTGCAATGCATGAAGAGAGCATCTCTGGTTATCTGCTTAACTTATTGCCCAAGTTGAGAGTGCTCTAAATAAAGGGGAAAGATATTCCCCGTAACTAGTGAGAAGAAAATAATTTTGCCGAATGTAGTTTTCTTCCCAAAAGTTTGATCTATGCATTTTGTTGTGGGAAATTTTGTGTCATTTTTTTCTGCTGCTGATCTAACTTGTCATCTAAGGCAGGGCTTCTCAAACTATGGGTCTCGACCACATTTGGGGCCGCGAAATGTAATTTTAGGGTCGCGAAAAAAATTGCCTTGGCAAATCAGATATAAATGTTTTTGTAAACTTTACAAGAAAATTAAAGGTAGGCTTGCATTGAGTCTATTTCTACTGCATTTTAGGGGCAATAGCGTGCTTCATTCTGTCACTTGTTTACCAGGGTGTCTGCCCGAACCATCAAATGATAATGATCAACCAAACACAACAAGTTATGCGTTGTTACGTCATGATATTTTAACGTACTGACCAATATTGACCTTATAGCATTCATTCCGAAATGAAGGCATGCTTTTAGCGCTCTAGGTCTAGTCTTCTAGGTGTGAGGGTAACTGCTTTGAGACCACACCGAGTAGTTTTAGACTAAAGTTGAAAGCTTCATACGCAGTTTCAGAAGTACTTTGGACTTTGATTCAGGAAAAGTTGTATACACAAATTATACATATCTGAAATTTCAGGAGGCCACACCCCTGCCACACCCAGGATGAGTTTGCGGAGTTATTAGACGACAAAAATTGCAGTTGGAATTCTCAAAACAGAGTTTATGTCATTTTTCGATAAGAACAAAAAATGAATGCCCAGTCATTTCTGATCTAGCCATTCATAAACTCTTAGAATTTTTCGTAACAAATTTTTTGTTAAGCGGCATTTTGAACTTTGACAATCATCAAGTCCAAAAACCAATCCTTTTTGAAAAATGTTGAGAATGTCCTTCGTCCTGCGTTGTCTTGTATCAATCTACGAATGGATGATCTGTGCAAAAATCATCAAGTGCATCCATCCCATTCGTTGTGTTTGATAACTTCTATAACTTCAATTGTTTCTTTGATAATTTTTTCGCCTTACTGTTTCCATTACTTGGTAGTTTTATTACCGCATGTTATTTTTGTGGATTGTGTGCATTTGTATGATTTCGCCTAGACAAACATGCCTCTTGAGATGTTTACACGTATCATTAACATCTAGGGCTCAAGGCTATCCAGGGGCCACATAGAAAAAAACATTTCTAAAGTGGGTCGCAAAACGAAAAATTTTGGAAACCCTGATCTAAGAAACAATCTCTGTGCTTTGCTCTCGCTCTTTTTAAGGCCGTTTTTGTTGCCATGTTTTGTTGCTGGAGATGTAGCGAAATACTTTGACGATATCGAAAGATTGTTCGTTCTTTTAACTGAAATCACGTGACCAATTGTTGCAAAACCACAACGCAATTTCATTTCTAGTGCTTTGTTCCTGAGCTGGTTGGGCTTGGTGGTGATCATAAGTCTTTGCTGCATGATGGGTGTGCTAATTTTCGCTTATTATGCGGATTGTGATCCCCTCACAAAAGGCGACGTTGCCGCAGCGGACCAGGTAATACGGGCACGATATACTTCAAATACGTGCGTGTTAGCTGTTGGTCTCACTGCAATCATTCATTGGCATTGGGTTTTGCTGGTAGGTTTGGCAAACGTGTTTGGCCGTTGAGAAATTTCTTGATAAATTGTGTGTAACATTTCTTAACTGCGTGTCGTGAACGTTCCTGCAGAGCAGGGATCTCCAAAATTTTTTGTCAGAGTTATTAAATAACTGTTCGAGAGCCGGACATCTTATGCAATGTCATTGATTCCGGGTATGTTACATTCTACCAAATCGACAAATGTTTCGTAAACATTATTTTTCCGTTATTCACAAAATGTCTTTGGGGCCGGATGAAATGGCTTTGCGAGCCAATTTTGGCCCTCGGGCCGTAATTTGGAGACCCTGCTGCAGAGAAAACCAGCTTGGAAAGAACTGATGAAAAATGCACTGTTTTTCATAAAATGCGTTCATTTAGCGGTAAAGCTTGACGTTGATATCATTGAAAAAATTGATATGAATATTGAAGTTTTATGCTCTCTCACCTTTACTATATATGGGCTATACTTGCGAATGGCAAACAATACACAGTGTCAGAACGGTTGCAAATTACTAGGTTTACTAATATGTCGAACCAGTAACATATGTNTTTTTTCTATGACAACAAATATTTCAAACGAAATGCGAAAGTAAGGCAACTGCAAAATTTTTCCGTGGCTAGATGTCCTGTGAAAACGTAATTTGAAAAAAATGTTTATTACGTTCAGCAGAACCTGCTTCTCATCTCCTCACCGTTTTATACTTAACTAGTTTTTTGTTGTAGCCAGTTTTTTGTTTATCGGATTAAAGAATGTTCTCGGACATTCTTCAGTTTCATCTTTCAATGAGTGCTTCCATTTGGATCGCAAGGCAAGTATAGTTTGGTCCAAATGTGTAAAACTGGAAAAAACAAGTCAACTTGTGTGAACCTTACAAAATAAGCTTGAAAAACAGTTCAAAAGCCTGAAACATCAAGTAAAATGTGTATTACAGTTGCTTCCCTTCTATTCTCTGGCTCTGTTTCAAAATCTTCCTGGACTTACCGGTCTTGTTATTTCCTGCGTTTTTTCTGGAAGTTTAAGGTGAGACCTGTGTTAGTTTAACAGAGCTTCGATAAGACAAGCTGACCTAATGATAAAACTCATTAGTCATGGGCGTCGGACGAATTTTTTCCAGGGGTGGACAATAGTGGATTTTTCCAGGGGTAGTAAAAAAAGATCTTTCCAAGGGGGGAAAAATTGGAAAATTTTATTTTAACCACTCGAAAGTAAGAGAGCAGCCTTTTTTGCTAAAAATGTAATGGAAAAATATGAAATTTCAAAGTCCAAGAGGGCGCCCCTGCCCTCTTTCGGAGGCTCATATCATCAGTATTGCTGCGCAGAAATGTGGACAACGGCAGGATGAAGGTTGTTTTCTATTTCCGGTTGTAGGCTTGCATTCCTCGTTTGTTTGCGGGTTGTGACGAAAAATGTGTTGTTCACTTCTCTCACGCATAAAGGCAGCAAACGTTCATTTGCAATTTTCATTTCAAATAAATATACACATTGCGACCTAGTTTTTCGGANCGAGTTTCNCGTGTTAATATGTGTTCAACTTGGGCATGCCTCACGCCTACTTTGATGAACCACATTACGTCATCTGATGCAAAAAACTCACAGCTCGGCAATGACTTGAAGGTTTTGGGAAAAAATAGTTTGTGAGAGCAAAACCTTCAAAACTATCAAAAAGTCTGCCAAGCCTGAAAGATTTTGATAAAACGCTGGAGTTTTTAAATTTTGAAATGGGCTAATGTTATTTCTCCTCCCTGATTGCAGACATACATATCCATGTTTGTCATGTTTCTTCTCAGAACACCAAGAACTTGTACAAGCTTTCAAAAGATCGACTGTGTTTAGCTATCTCGTTTTATTTATTTAAGAAAATTATCTTCAAAAAGCGAAAACAAAGCAACGGTATTTTTGTCTTAGATTCATTTTGCTTGGCCAATTATGAGGTTCGGAAAATAATTTACATCGAATGGCTGTCATTGCGGCTTTAAAGCTTGAAAACATTAAAGATGGAATTCAGGATTCGCTTTTTTAAACCATTTTTAGCAATTGTTTCTTGCATCTTTTGTGTCTACGTGAGCTATTTGCTTTTCCGCACTTTGCCAACAATGAATGCTTGGTGAAAACATCATCCCTGAAGCAAGCGAAACTTTTTCATCAACTTATTTCCTCAAGTCTATTTCGGTTGTAAAGTTGCCACTTACGGGTGCTAACTGCTGTATTAACAATTCTCTAATGAAGCGTAGATAGCCCACTAAGTTTCAAATTTCCATCGGGGTAATAATTTCGAAATTTCTTGAAACACTTCGCCTACCCTACAGCAAATCCTTTTGCATGCCCTGTGTAGTAACTATGTGTATTCACGTTAAATAATTCGAAAAACTGTGTACCACACAAGCAGGGAATTTCTAAATTAAACGTAGCACACACAGGTACACCGCATTATTGCGGCAGACCGTCAACTACAACGGCAACCATCAATTTTTCTTACTGTTTCATGGACCTGAAGGCGAAATATTTGCAATGTTGATTGGCGTGATTTTGCCGACCGAAGCACTCGCAGTTTACATGAGATCAGCTTAGTCGTTGTAAGAGCACGGTCTTGCCCGCTGAACTGTATATGACTTGACACTCTGCATTTGCTGCGCCGAAGCATGGCAGAAGAATAGCTGTCGCCACTGGACATTACAAGCTCTAAAGAACGACGTCTTTTTCGGATTGTTTTTCTTAAGAATATTCAGATGAAAAGTGAACGCGTTTCGATACCAAAGGCATGAATGCGAAGCCAAGAATTTAGCAGTAGCAACAGAATAGAATGACCTGATCTCGCAACGGAACTTTATTAATTGTGAGTGTACACACACAAAGTCATAATGGAAAAGAACCGCCAATCTCGAAAACGAGACCACGCAGTGGTTGCCAAGACGCCCTCAGCTTAGTGCGAATAAGATGCGTGATAACCATTTTCGCTTGCACGTATTCGCAAACCTGAAAACGCATCATTTGAACCAAGGGCGGATCCACCCAGTACGTTTAGGGGGGGGCGATTTCAGTGATATTTGGCAGTCAAGTCTCATTACGGGTTGACTACTGTAAAGGAGATGAAGTATACTTCACAACACTGCTGTGACAAAACAGTAGAAGGCAAAATGGCCTTATATCGCGAATGCTGTTTTCCGAATTGTTCAAAATCATGGTGAAAAAAAGTTACCTTCGTAGGTTTTAGGGGGGGCGATCGCCCCAATTGCGCCCCCTTGGATCCGCCCCTGATTTAAACTGCTAAGAATGCGTGGAACCCTGAAACCTTTTTTTCCTCTATGTTAGAACTTCCCCACTCGAGGCAAAAGGTATGCGCGTGGATTGCTGTCACTCAAAAATAACTCAACTTTTTCGAAAGGTTTTTGTATATTTAAAAGGTGTGCTCTATTGTGATTAAATGCATTTACTACAAAACAAAGACACTTAAAATGACCTAAAAAGGCTCCAGAACTTACTTTACCTAACAATGCAGCCTGTTAGGTTACCACTAAAATAGCGAGTTTTTTACGCGACCAGTTTGTTCACCTGTGTTATTGTTGATTTTATTCTCAAATCAGTTTTTTTCGTGTGGAACTCAAGTAAATTGAAAAAAATCCTGAAAAAATGCATTTTTGTCGTCATTTTTCTGTAAACCGGCTTATAGGTGCTTGTAAGTCATACCCAGTAAGCTTTGAAATTCCTCCGTCAAGTCAAATTCCTTTGTTAAGACACCTTTGTCAAGACAATTTCATTGTTAAGACATTTACACAGATGCGATTTTGTCCGTTTCATTACTGTTTGCGAATCGGAAAAACATGTGCCTTCCTTCCACAGCACTGTATCGTCAAGCATCAACGCTATGTCTTGTGTTACCGTCGAAGACTTTATAAAACCTGCCACCAAGTGGAAGAGCAACCGTTACACGTGGGCTTCGAAGAGTAAGTGATATACGTCCTCAAAAGAAAGCCATGTTGATTTCGACAACACCACATATCTTGTAGGTTTAATTAGAACACAAACGGTAATTGTTACAGCATCAGAAAACTTCCACTCAAAGCGTTGCAAAACAGCTCTTTTAAACACCCAATTCGATTGCGAAACAGAAAATGCATCTTTAAACCTGTACTTTAATTATATATAAATTTGTGTCATCAATGCATTCTTGAGCATTAATTTTTCACCGTTCTTTAACTGCACCTCACAACTGCTGTCAGTCCTTGTTGACCAAAGTATAATTACGCGTGACTTTGTTATTCTAAGTACACGCTTAAGCTGATCTAAAGAATTAAACCTTCTTAACCAAAATGAATTATAAAGCTTTTTATCATCAAGGTGCGAAACCTGCGATATAGAATGAATTAGTAAAGAAGTTTGCAATCGGTAAAACGTGCTTTGCATCTTGCCATAGTGGGCTTTCGCCATTTTTGAGAGCTTAGGTTTCCAAATAAAAGCCTTAGGTTAAGACTCACAGTTTGTTTTCAATTGCAATTGTTTTATTGTAGTTATTTGTTCTCTAGTCAAACAACCCGACAGAGCTTCTATTAAAAAATAAGCTGTTAATGTGAAATGCACTAAACATATTTCCTTTGTTTCTTTACAACCAGTTGCACTCATTTCCCTTCTGCAACTTCATCAAAACGTTGGTTAAAACAAGGGCAGGTTGAATTTTCTTCAAAAAAAAAAAAAAACTCAAAAGTATTTCACGCTGATGTTAGTCTTGCTGCCGGAAATAGAAATGATCCCGTATCGGAAACCGTTGGGAGGCTATTCTAAGAGTAGTAATGGATTTGAGGTTTAATGCGAGATAAATTTCAAAAATGTATTTCACAGTTGTGTTATTGTTTTGTATTTAATTTCCGTGTTCTTGCGCAATATGCTGCTCATCTCATCACACTACAGTCTTGTAATGTTTAATGCACAGACGGTAACATTTAGAAATTATGATGAATCATGTAAACGCATTTTTTTCAGTTGCAGCTGTAATTTATGGTGGACTTTGCTTGGCGATGGCATACCTGGCTAGTCAACTTGGCGGTGTGCTGGAAGCTGCCCTCAGTATTTTAGGGTTGGTTGGCGGACCTCTCCTTGGACTTTTCACATTGGGATTTATGTTTCCATTTGTCAACTCCTGGGTGAGTGGAACAAAATCATTTTAATTGTTTGGGGCTAAGTTTTCTCAAATACCTATATATCGAAACATGACAGACTGTGATATAAAAACCTATTTTGAAGAAAACGTTGTGACACATTTTTTGATCAAACCTTTAAATCACCATGAAATATAGCAAAAGATATTTTAAAGCCAGCATGTTGATTTTTCTGTCAGGTACGATGATGTCACTGTGCATCAAAAAGCAAGCATTCAACTGTAAAGTTAGATACGCAAAAAAGCACAGGCTAATTTTTAGAATCGCGCTGCAACTCGCCTTCCAAAATGCTGCACCAAGCAAACCTTTCAATTCGGTATTCATGACGAACAGTTTCCTTTCACGGACTGCAAAGGCCACTGTAGCGGCTTTGAGGCAAGTTTCGATCATAACTCGCCGATCGATCGCGCTAGAGAGCAAATCAAGACATCATAACATATGGATTTTCATATCCATTTTTTCTTAACAAAATGGGTAAAATGGCACTGGAAATTTGAAAAACTTCGCACGTGTCCCAGTAACATCACTAGGTAGTCTTCCTGGCGTCATTCTGTCAAAAATATTTTCAAGTGCCAATTTACGCGTTTTATTTATACGAAAGAACGTAAAAACCAGGATCTTATAATGTCTTCATTTGACTCGATCTGTCAGCGAGTTATGAACAAACTTGACTCAAACCCATTACAGTGACTCTGGCGATCTTTAAAAAGACGCTGGAGCAACAATAGGGTCTTTTATAAAAAATAAAGTAAAACTAGTGCATGGCAAGAAACAAATCAGTTATTTAACAAAAAACGTTTTGCCTCTATTAAGGGTGCTGGTGCTGGACTCCTGTCAGGGCTTGGTTTTTCCTGCTGGATCTATGTCGGAAGCAAAGTCGTCGGGACGCACAAAGAGTTCTTGCGCGAACTTGACTATAGCACTTCAGGACCAGGATGTGTAAGCTTTTTGCTTGTTTGTTTTTAAGTCAACTACGAGTCGGGTCATCACAAGATGGTTTCATCATGTGACTTTAATCGAGTGACAAAAATCGTGACTCGAGTCGCATCATTGACTCAAGTCATGCCATCACTGATAGCACTACAGTACAGACCACATTTTCATTCTCCAGCAAAGTTTCGAGAAATCGTGGGAGTATGCCAAGGAGTTTAGGCTTGCTCTGTCAACTTCAAAAAAGCTTGCGACCGGATCAGAACCATCGCCAGAAAGTCTTCCATAGGAGGTTTTACGTTTTTTCAGAGGGGCTTGAACGTTTGTGCAGGGGGGCTTGAGCGCGAAAACTCTATATATTTATAGTGTTTCGTATTTCAATTTCGGGGGGCTTGGAGCTTTCTTTGGGGGGCTAAGCCCACCAAAGCTCCCCCGTGGCGACGGGACTGGACCGGATTACCCCAGCAAGGTTTTTATGAGTTTCTCTTTAGAAGTTTGTGTTGGCGTCCGCCTGTTCCTGGCCATCAAGTCTTTGTATTCCTGCTCAAAGGTTTATGTCCGTGTCAGCTAGGGTCGGATTCAGCCAGTAAAGTTAGGGGGGTGGCGATTTCAGTAATAAATGGTAGTAAAGGCTCATAACAGCTTTGCTGCTTGAGGGAGATGAAGCATACTTCACAACACTGCTGTGACAAACGACAATGCACGACAAAATGGCTGTATATGGCGAATGTTGTTTTCCCAATTGTACAAAATCATGGTCAATGAAATTACTTTCTTAGGTTTTAAGGGGGCGATCGCCCCAAACGCCTCCCCTGGATCCGCCCCTGGTGTCAGCGGCGTTAATCCAGAACCGTTCACCGTGGGTGTAGGACTTTGACAAGGGTGTGTGCTGTCACCAGTGGCGTAACGAAGCTAAGCGCCGCCATTTCTACCCTCAGTTTAGTTAATAAAATTTGAAATGGAAGAAGATCCTGTTTCGTGCTTATTAATGATATAAGGAATAATAAAGTTTCTTGAACATTACAGTAAAACACGCACAAACTGAATTGGGTCTTATTTTTCATTGTTGATTATGAGTCTTGCTTTTTCTGTTTGTCGCCACTTTTCTTATCTTAGTCTTCCTATTTCTTCTACTTTCCTTACATATGCATATATCGGCCCGACATATTTCGTCATATTTTCTTCCTTGTTGGCTTTTAGACTCCGGTAAGCGGTATCACTTGCTTTTAATCGTTTACTCATTCCAAGAGATCAAACAAAAAAGTTAAGAGAAGTGATGGCGGCATAGGCTACCTACTTTACAAATGTAAACATTTATGCAGGCTATGTGCAACAGTCATCGCAAAGCGATGCCCGTCACATGTCTCGAATGAAGCCATAAATAAAAGGCACAAATCCTTCTGGAGTATATACGCGCGCGAAGCCGAAGTAGTAGTAGAGTGACCTCGGCGAAAGAGCTGTATTGTTACTTGGTGCAGTAAAAAGTCAAGCCTCTCTCACTGAAACGACCGCTGCATATCTTAATATTTCGTAAGGCATCTTATACTCGTGAACCGTCTTATACTGCACGTAGCAGGCTAAAACAATTAAATAATATGCGCCCAGCGACATGGAAATTACGCGCCCAGCGACATGGAAAGATTTTGAACAGGAAAAGTGTTCTGTCCAATCTACTTTCTTAAAATTAGGATTTAATTAAACACAGGGCAATTACTCAAGAGAGGCGTGGTAAAGAAAAGGTTAAGAACCACTGCCTTAGACTATATAACAAGCTTCAAACGTTAACTCTTAGGCACTTGCGCGAGGTCCTCAAGGTACTGGACCCATTTTGATAAAATAGGTCAAATATGCTTAAGATCGACTCTGGTTGAGAAGCGTTAGCTTGCAGCCTTCATCGTGAATTGCAAACCTGGTTTAGCTGTTGGGTTGGGCTCCTTCCAATTACGCGTGCATAGTTTTATTCCTTGCCTTCTTTCGTTACCAACAGACGTTTATTTCGAAATTTGTATTACCAAACCCTGCCAGGTGGGACATCTGCCCTGTTGATGCTCACTAGTGATCACAACGTCTAAAGTTCAACGGTAATCGCTCTTAACAACTTTGTTCAGTACAGCCCTTGCCAAGTTGCAGGCCCGTAGCCAGGTTTTAAGGTTTGGAGGGGAAAAATACATTTGTAAGAAGGCAAGATTTTTGTTTTTATTACATGTTAAAAAAGATGTTTCTGGGCACAACAAAATTTGGGGGGCCCTCCCCCGTATGCTCCCCGTGGCTACTGTTTTGCCAAGTTGTGCAACTGTTGCGGCTAACATCCCTTATAATAAAAGTCTGAAAGCCTTCACCACGATCACACCCAACCATATAGCTTGTCTTTGCGTTAGGTTTTCAGACTAAGATTCATGCCCCTAATTCATCAAAATGAGAGCAACACCTTTTGTAACCTTTTCTTGTTGAAATAACTTTTTCTATGACTGCAAATGTTACGTGTACCACTGAAGAAGGTGACTCCTACGAAACCTACGTTGCCTATCGGCTTGCTCTTATTCACTCTACTTGCAGTTCATGCCTACAATCCGAGCTCTAAATTTCCCACACAAACACGCCAACTGCACTATCTCCCTTCAAGAACGTCATTTTCGACACCATTACGTCATACAGGAAAACGTCAGTTCCTTAAACTGAGCAATGTTACCTTTGCAAAATTCTTCAATTCACCAACCAAAATTTTAAGTTGATAAGCCCACCTAACGACTAGGCTATAGCTTGTGGCACTTGTTGAAAATATCTCACTGAACATTAAAAAATAGCATGAGATATGCGATGGTGACAGGTGATGTAATGATGTGCCGTTAGAGTGTTGCTGAGGATTGAATGACAGGAAAAAATGGATCAATCTACACGTGACTACTTACCTTGATTTCATTGATTTCATGCAAAGCTTTTTCATTACATTTTGAGTGTATGGGCAATATGAACCTCGAACAACCGGACCAGTAATGTTTGCTATTCTGCGGTTGAATCTCATCACTGTCCTTAGTTCAAAGGACTTTTGACTGGGGTTGTTTTGGCTGGGGAGGAAGGTGTAGGGACTGCAGTCCCTTCTCCGCGGGGGGCTTTTGGGGGCTTAGCCCCCCACACAAAGCTCCAAGTCCCCGCACAAACCCAAAGCCCCCCTATTGAAAAGTTTCTGGCGACGGTTCTGAGGGACTAGGCGACAATTGCCTCGCAAGTAAGTATGTTACGAAAGCCCTGATTTCAAAATTAACACTGGGGTACGTTAGCACATTGGATTTGCCCCACACTTTTGAGTAAATATTATATAAATTTGCTCACTCCACAGCCACATTTCTAGGGCTGCTAAACGCAAAACTTGAAAATAGTTAGAACTTTTAAAACTTTTAAAAATTTATTTAAAAATAATAAAGAAGAGTTAGAACTTTTAAACTACGTCCAAGATTAAATTTTTTATCAACAAATAGCCGCTCTTTAGAAGGTGCCGCCCGGGGGGCAAAGCCCCCACACACACACACACCTGCTATGCCACTGGCTGTCACCACTCGTCTTAATGTTTATTATATGAATTGAACAGACAGTCACAGCCAATGCTAAAATGATGACACTGTTGGAAGCAGCAGATTGAGCTGATTGCATGTTGAACTGATGAAAATTGACTGCAGAAATACAAAGGTATTATTTCTCTCCAGAAACATAAGTCAGTGCACGCCATTGATGTAGTAGGCGGGGGTGGCACCCCCAAAGGTTTTGATTTGTCAAAAATTCGGGAAAAATCCCTGAAAATCTGGGCAAAATCTTTAAAAATCTGGGCAAACTCCCTAAATATCTAGGCTCAATCCGGGAAAAAATTGCGCCCAACTTTGTTTAACTTCACAAAATGACGCCCAACGTTTGCAGAATACAAATGAGAACCTTCTTTTTGGAGGCCACACGAAAAAAAGGCCTTCATGATCTGTGTGGGAGAAAATTTGTAGGCAAAAGTCGCACAACAACTCTTCGGGCAAGTTTGGGGAAATTTAGGCAAAAATCCTTCGCAATCCCGAAAATTTGCCTGCTCCTTCACCTATGGTGTATGTTGCAGGTAAGCAGCAGTGCACTGAAGTAGGTCGCGAAGTTCCAGTACCTTGGGGTTGTACTGTATTCACAGTTGACCGAAGACAGAACAAGGAGATCGACACAGAAATTCTGTGAGCGTTATCGTCATGGTCGTCGGAAAAGGGGGAAAGGGGCCCAAGGCCCCCCTGAATTTAAAAAATTTTAGCAAAAAAGGTTGTTTTCTTAGTTTCGTGTGGGAAAAAGTAAATTTCACCACTTTTGGCCCCCC
>JGI24158J21664_10002737_pt1 | contig 21685 bp, 16 predicted proteins | sample Ectturendosymbi3_FD_21664 | JGI IMG/M metagenome (IMG submission 21664)
CGTTTCTGGTTCAAAAGTTATGATCTAAAATAAACAAATTATTTAATTATCTAATTAGCTAATTAGTCAAATATTTTTACTAACTTACATCATAATTTTTGAACCCGAAACCCCAGCAGGTCATCCAAAGTATCATAAGACTTGGATTGTAGCCTAGTTTCTAATAAAAACTTCAGTGAAATACTACCACCTAACGGTTGGCCTCCAGGGCCAGGCAAAGCGGTCCAAGGTGGCCTAAAAGTCCTCCACTTATGACGTCACTCACAAAAAACCTGCACCCCCAAGCAAGAAATTTGTTTTCGAGTGCAGACTAAAGACTTGCCACGTCTTTTGACACTTCAACCACGTCTGTAACCCTACAGGAGTGGAGATATTCCCGCGCAAAGCCGCGTGGTTTTGGCATTTTTTTCCAAAAATCCTGAAAGCAGCCGGACTCCAAGTGTTAAGAAAGAGTTCATGGATTTCACCACTGACATGCTTTTTTAAAATTTTCCCTGCATCGATTGGAGTGCAACGTATATGCGAGTTTTATGTCTTGCCCTGGGACTTGCTGTTGAGACTGGGTTCTTATAAACTTTCGCCACCGTTGTAGATGTTGTGTTGCAGATCCAGGTATCAGGAAATATGCACTAGTGCTGGTTTATTAATGCAGGGGTTCTCAAACTTATGGTGTTGTGGAGCCCATGAAGAGATTGACCATAATTTACGGAGCCCCACAATAAATTTCTAAAAATAAAAACAAAAAAAACATTGTTACTTACCGATTGATGTTCCTGAGTAAATTGGAAGAGCTTTCTTTAATGACTCGGATATATTTGAACTAGGTTAGCACATTTAATTTGCGTGACTTTGTGATATGCTACTTGGTACATTTCAAAGTATGCTTTTATGCCTCTAGTGCAGGGATGACAAATCTATTTGCTACCGTGGGCCATTTTGTCAGTTACTGCTGAGTAAGCGGGCCGCACAACTTTTTAGTCATACTATGAAACCTGTTAAAAACGAAACAAATTGTTCATGTTTCCCCTGTGAAAAAATTGTTCATGTTTCGAATGCTTTGCGGGCCGCATGTTCGTCACCTCTGCTCTAGTGAAACATCTAAATATGTGCTACTAATACTTTCCAAATGTGCATGTTTGCGAAGTAGCACCAAATGTGCTAAAATGAGTTCTACACCTGTTGAAGAAATTGTCTTTGAGCAGCATCACACCTGTAGACTGGTTTTGCTTAATAATAAAGAATTAATTGCAAGAAAGTGTCACTGCTGTCCACCAAACTCTACTCATTGTTTTGTCATGATAATCTTCAAGTGCAAACTTTCACTTTTTCTTGATTCATTTGATGCAGGTCAACACAAAACTCCTGAATTTCTAAAACTCAATCCTCTCGGAAAGCTTCCTGTTCTTAAAGATGGTGGTTTTATTCTTACTGAGAGGTTGGTATTTTGTACATGTCATTGCCTCATTCTAACACATACCATAAAGATTTTTCTCCTATGAATGTAATGTAGATGAATGTATTATTATTTTGAAATTACAAGTAAAGCTAGCACTGAGATAAGAACACAGTTTCTTTGTTGACTTTACACACACTTGCTTGCAGATGAAGCAAGCTATCTGTTTTCTCTTCATCAGATTCTCATATTTCAAAAAAGTGTTTGTAGGGCTTTGGAGATTGTGTTTTAATCATATAAATTGTTGACTGCTTTGTTACTTCATACACAACTACTACACACTTTTTCAAGCAGTTTTGTTGTGCATGCTATCAGAAGTAAACAAAAACAAAACTATTAAGCAAATTGACATAAAAAATTAATCATCAATCCTCTTTCATATAATGCTGAGAAAACATTTGATGTGAAATGTCAAAATACTGATGTCATTGTAGCTTTAGTTGTAAAATTTGATCTTCTCAAGCTCTGCTGTTTTTTTTCAACCTGCATGAATTTTTGGTGATGATGATTTTTTTTTGATCAAGTGGGTTGCACTTTTTTAATTTGTGAAGTGCATACCACTTCGCATAAATTGCTTTTTTCATATGTATATTGAAGCACAATATTCCTTGGGATTTACATTGGATAAATAATGGTATAAAAAACAAATAAATTTGTTTTACCAGTGATCTATGGTATTGTGATATTGTTTCTAACAAGATTTTGCATGACTCACAAATTTTCTTGATTTCAAGGTCAGGACTTCAAACTTGGAAAAGTGTAAAAAAAAGTGATGCTTCTTTCAACACTTTGGCGTCCGGCTGCTTTTGAGGATTCTCACACCAAAACAATCGGAACACACATGGCTTTGCGCACGCGTATCTCAGGCGCCAAAAGTCGCAGAGAGCTGTTCAAAGGCTCAAAAGACACAGCAAGTCTTCTCAAACAAGTTTGCACTCGAAAAAAAATTTTTTGGTTGGGGGGTGTAGTTTTTTTGTGAGTGACGTCATAAGTGGAAGAATTTTAGGCCATCTTGGCCCACTTTACCTGGCCCTGGGCACTAAACCGTTAGATGGAAGCATTTCACTGAAGTTTTTACTGGATACTAGGCTACAATCCGAGTCTTTTGATACTTTGGATGACCTGCTGGGGTTTCGGGTTCAAAAGTTATGATCTAAACTAATAAAAATATTTGACTAATTAGATAATCAATTAATTTGTTTATTTTAGGTCATAAATTTTGACCCAGAAACACTAGAAAGTCGATCAAAGGCTCAAAAGACTCGGACTCGAGTATAGTTTCCAATGAAAACTTCAGCGAAACACTTTGGCCTAGCAGTTGGGCCCTGGGCCACGTAACATGACCCAATTGACCCAAATACTATGACGTCACTCACAAAAAATCCGCAAGCCCCAATCAAAATTTTTTTTTTCGAGTGCAGACTAGAAGACTGGCCAATCTGTTTGAGCCCTTGAACAAGTCTCTAGCGCAATCGGCGGAGAAGCTATGGTGTTGGTAAGGCAACCGAAAACTGCTGGTTTTAGGCCGAAATCTAGGTACGATATACTCATAGACCAGCTCTCAAAGTGTTAAGCAGACCCATTTTCTTCTAGCTTTTTTATAGATGTATTGTCTCATCCTGCAAAAGCATAGTCACACCTAAAAATTGACACCAAGAAGTTTAAACCGTATTAAGACTGCACTTCAGGTAATTTCATCCATAAATAGCCCACTGATCATGCTAAAGAGTCAATGAAGACATCATAAGATGCAGGCTTTTGTGTACTTTCTTTTTTCATAAAGCAGGTAAATTTGCATTTGAAACTTTTTGGGTTAGTGTGATGTCATGAGGTCAACCTTGTGATATTATTGAGACCTGTAAAACATGCAGTAGCATAACTAGAGGTTTGAGCCAAGGTAAGAAAACTTAGCTGAAGGGGGCCCACTAGCCGACACTCAGAAAAAAGTTGACAAATGATAATGAATCCGGTTATGAATATCTATACTAAAACCTGAAATCATGAGAAAATATTCTAAAAATTGCCAAAAAACAACCTAATGAAAACCAAAAGACTGCTAACTACTGAAATATAATAATCTACATGGAATCCCGGTTTTTATGTAGTTAGCTTGCCAGAGGGCCAGTTCACATGCCCGCCCCTGTCAGTTAACACCACTGAAAACAGGACCTCATACCTGTGTTATTTCGCTGAGACATTTTGATCATTTGTCCTGTGGTAGTATTACAACTCACCGAAACAGTACTCACTAGCCTAGGATGGGCAATTAATTTGGCTCAGGGGTCATTTCAGAAGCCATGTTTAGTGGAGGGCCATGCCCTTTAAACATTAGAAGAATCTAATACAGTGGTTCCTAATTAAATGCATTTTTCAATATATCATTAAAAATAATATTTTCAAAATATCATCAAACCCTAAAGGAGGTTTTTATTAAGGAAAATATTAGGTACCTAGTATGGACTTGTACGGACCCGATTTCTCTGATTCTAGGGGTGTAACGAGAGGGGAGGGAGGGACACAATTCGCCAGATGACGAATCACTGCAAGGGGCGCTGAAAAGTCTCAACAATGTCACAAGTACTTTCTTCAATACAGTACATTTATTTTCGTAAAACTTAATGTTCGAACACAGGGGCGCCAAACTTGTTTCTTGCCCCGGGTGCCATCTAACCTTGCTATGCCCCTGACAGCACGGCAGTCAATCCTCACCAAACCCCAGAACCAGGTCCATAACCAGCTTGGAACACCAAGAGGGGCAAAGAGTTTTCCGAGAGGGGCCCAAATTTTGGAATTATGTCCAATATTTTTAAATTACGTCCAACACATTTTTCCAGGGGGGCAAAATATTTTCTAAGGGGTGATTCACCCCCCCTGGTTACGGGCCTGTCCAGAGCCCACGGTAAGGCTGCAACTATTGCTTCCTATCGCGTCTTTCACATCCTTGGTAAACACAATGAGCCATCTGAAGATAGCAATATTTTGAAGGAAGCTTTTCTCGAAGCAGCAACTAACCTTTTTGAAAACTTCAAAAATAAAACATAGATCGTGAAAGCCAAAAAGATGTGCAACTCTCCCGCAATGCTTCTACAAGGCAATGTGAGTGAATAGCTATGTATGTGGAGGAGCAACTGAGGAAGGATTTTGAAACGTATGAGTGCTTTCCCCTCCAATTTGACATGATGACTAATGTGGTGGATGTGGAGTAATTGTGTGTTTTCATCAGGATGGGTTTTAAAGACATCAGTGCCACGGAAGAGCTACTCACCATTTGCCATTAGAAGGACACACCAGACGTGCGATTGAGGATTTTTTTAATGCTTTTTGTGGAACTTGTTAACGAGACATAACTGCTGTTCTTCAATTGGTGTTGGTGACATTGCCACCAAAGTTAAGTCCCTTTTCGACTTGGAAAGCTCCCCTCGTGAGGACGAGAGTCTGACATTGCAAAATGACATTGAGGTCAAAGCCAGATAAATATCCGCTTATACTATAGTATACAGTGCACCGGGAGCTACTGGTGGCGGAGAAGTATCCCAATTTCAGAGGATGTGCAACTTATTTGTGCGAATCTGCTTTCTTGCACATGAAAATCAAGTCCAAGTACAGATCAACGATGACTGATAACCACCTTGCAGCTTGCCTACACCTTGCAACCAGCTGCTACACTTCCGACTACGAGAAGCTAGTGTCCTTCTCCCAGTGCCGTGGTCTCCTACTAAGGCTGGAAGCCATCTCAATTTTTCAAACTCAGAGATTCACCTTTTTATATCTGATTTATTTTCTGTTTGGTTCATATCAAGGTCATTGCTTATGAAGCAGATTTATGTGTGTGTATGTATGTGTTTAAGAAAGGAAAGGCTTGTGATGTAACATGTGAGGTCTGGGTGGTTTTGCGACAGCTGGAAAGTGTTGTGAAGTTAGCTACTGCAGGCTGGAAACAATGTGAATGAGTATGCGATGTTGACACTAGACTGGTAGATCTCGGGAGGGTGGCTACTTGAAAAGTAGACCTTGGGACAAAAAAGCTTTGGCACCACTGCATTAGAAAATTAACAGCCTGTTCCAGGCAGTTATGAACAATCTTAAGTTCATAATTTAAGAGTACCTAGCTGCGAAGAAATCTGGGGTTTTTGACAGACGCAGAGATTTCTACGACTGGTCCATAAACAGTTCTTCTATTTGGAAGGTAATGCCCTCCAGACATACCAAGTACAATACACTCAGGTGCACACTCTACACCAGGGGTCACCAACACGGTGCTCGCGGGCCCCAGGTCGCCCGCAAGGACCACGTTGGTCGCCCGTGGGCCTGTTTTGAAATAGCATTAAGATGATGAGTATCGTCACATAGATTAACATCATTAATAAGTTAATAACATAATTGAAGGTGAATTGAACTAAAATTTTATTTTAGAAGTGTGTATCAAACTAGTAGCCCTTAGCGTTAATCGGTACCTAAGAAGTAGCTCTCAGTTACATAAAGGTTGGTGACCCCTGCTCTACACTGATCAATAGACTGAAACCATGGTACGACAGCGTGATATTCAACGTGATATGCTACGTCTGTGTGTGACCTAATAATCGTTTCTACGCTCAGTCGAATGTTGCGCTCAGTTGCAGCCATTGCTATCATAATTCTAAACGTTCGTTGGTGATCGTGAGCACTGAGCACGCTTGTGTTGCGTCGAAAGCTGCCGAATCTTTCCTGGAGGCCAGTCAGTGCATTTAAGAACACAACAGCGTGGAAGTGCAGAAAAATCCGGATTACGAGATGTGAAATTAGCAGATTTTATCCGGAATTGGCAAAGATCCGGATTAAAAAATCCGGATAAACCGAAGATTTTTATAAAGAATAACCTTAGAAATCATTTGTACCACCAGTTTCATCCGGTTTTAGTGAAGATCCGGATCAACCGAGGTTTACTGTACTTAAAGGGGGCGTGGTAGAAAAAAGGTTAAGAACCACTGCTATAAAACATTTTATTGTGGTTTGCAGGGGAGGATCCAGCAAGTAAGGTTGGGGGGGCGATTTCAGTAATATTTGGTAGTCAAGTCTCATACTATCGAGAATTGTACAAAATTATGGTGAACAAGGTTACTTTCGTAGGATTTAAGAGGACGATCGCCCCAGTCAACCCCTGTTGGATCCACCCCAGTGGGTGGTTGGAACATGAACACAAAAAACTCTACCCGTCGCACATGGATAGACATGGCAGAAAAGCGTTCATTTCATCAGTTTCACTTCATGTTCATCAACTGGATTACTTAACATTTATCGTTGTTCTGTATAGGGAATCAATTTTTTTTTCAGGGTTCTATCAATTTGCTGAACAGCATTGAAGCAGCCTGCTGCACGTGCCTTATAATTTCATTTCATTCATTTTGTTAACCAAATTTAAAAACCAGTTATTGTGTTTTTTGCGTAGTGTGGCAATCATGCGGTACCTTGCTTCCAAGTTCAAGGAGGATAAGTTGTACCCATCAAATATACAAGCTCGAGCTAAGGTTGATGAGTACTTGGCCTGGCAACATCTAAACACTCGGTTCGTACCAGTACATGTCCATGCTTATTTTGTGCTTGTTTGTTCATATTGGGTATGTTCTGACGTTCTTTTTATTGCCGATGTTTATACCCAGTATCCTGATACCAACAGATACAGCACTTTTTTTGTAAATAAGCGCATTTTTGATACAAATAAGATTGTTTAATAGGTCCTGTTCTTCTCTGTGTTATGCTTGAAAAATGTCTCACTTGACTCGCTTCCGTGCAGAAAACGTATGAAAGAATTCCAAGTGTATTTTTCAAAAAACGTTTGTATGATAATTGTTTGCTATCGCGATTTTTACAGCAGCAAATCAGTTTCGCAACCTTTACATTAAAAACGGAATACAGTACATACCAATTGTTGTTTTCACATACTTGCTGAATTTTATAACACGCACACGTAGATATAAATCAGCCAAAGTTTTTCTTGGAGAAGTTGTTGTCCGTGGAATGGTTGACATACCCCAAGCTGTGAATGATATGAACGGAATGCTTGATGATCTGGAGATGATGTTTCTAAAAGACAATAAATTTCTTACAGGTTAGCCGTGTTGTAAACATAATTCCGCTTGCAGTGTCACAAACATTCAGAACTCCGACCAGTTAAGAATAATGTATACACACTTATCATGTAAATCGCAATTCTTTGTATGAAATCCATAAAATTGGGTTATCCTATAACCAGTAGTTGTAGGCTGAGTGTCAATGTTTCTCGTGTCTAACGGAGATTCTAAAAGTGACTTGATCTAAATTTATACTTCAGATCTACCCGTAACTTATTTTGGCTGTGTAGTTTTGATTGCACGTGTAATCAAAAACATTGGCAGAAGTTTGACACGCATCGCGTTTTCAAAAAACACTCGATAACTGCTTTTTTCATTTCACACGTTAACGAAAAGTTTAAACGACTCTAATTTAATTTGTAAGAGGCAACGCCATCCAAGCTGAACGCAGATATCCCGAATCGATCCGATGTATACTACACCTTACTCATGGAATATGAATCTTCCATGGGTAAAGGTGACATGGGTAAAGGTGATAAAGGGTAAAGGTGATAAACATGGGTAAAGGTGATAAAGGTGACATGGGTAAAGGTGATACGGATGTCACTGGTAGTTAGCCCATTTTGCTAAAGATTATTTAGAAGCAACTGTAGGTAAAGACTTTTAAGATAGGCCACCTGATACTTCTGCATGAAACGCTGTTCCCATCCACTTTGCTGGGCTCTGGTGTGCATGCGCCATGCCGTTCCACAACTTTCATTTAAATTGGCATTCCGATATAGTGTCTCTTTCGGTGGCTTGTGTGAGGAGAGATCCGACAATTGGTGTGAAGTGTAGATGAGGCGATCAGGAGTCTACCCGTGATGCCATTGCAAATTAGACGCGATGCCGGACTCGAAAAAACCTATTACTATTTTAAACCTATGACCTGGTAAAGGCTTTGAAATAGTTCCGATCGATCGTAAGTGCTCCAACATATTTTTATTGCATTTTGACGTAATGCCATGAATTGTCTGCATATCAAAGGTTATGTACGATTTGTGATTTAAAGAGAATTGCACGTTCGGATGCATTCTCTTGGGAGTAGTTCTGTTTTGGTGTAGGTGAGCGGTTGACTGTGGCGGATATCTTCGCAATTTGTGAGTTAATGCAACCGACAGCCAGCGGAAGAGATGTGTTTCAAGGCCGTACAAACCTTATCGAGTGGAAAGAAAGAGTGGAACAATCAACAGAACCTTACTTCGGCGACGCTCACTCGGTTCTTTTTAAAGTTCGAAAAAACTTCATGAAAAACAAACTATAAAAAGTTTTGTTTCACTAAAATTTGATGAAGTCGTGGAATTACTGCAGCTGAATTGCATTCGTCCTGCCTTTTTTGTCTCAGTTAATTTTTGGCCCAATGACGGCAGAACAATGATTATTGCGGTTTAATATACATAAAATTCATTGCTTACGTCATCCACGCTGATGAAGTGCGCACAGAGTTAATCGGCAAAATTACCAGAAATTATGAAAATTGCTGCCAAACCTTTTTGGTTAAGACTTCGCGTGCAGGAAGATTGCCTGATAGCCGTATTATTGTGGGGTTGTATTGATTTGCTGTCACGATTAATGCAAGGAAAGCAGAATGTTGGGACTGCGTTGTTGATGTAGCCGTACGACGAATAAAACACGACACTCGGCAATGTCGATTGATGCCGTAATTTGACTTGTCAAAATAGCCCAAATTAATCTGTTTTTTCAGACAGCAAAATTTGAAACGCATGTACAGAACTCGTAAAGGGCTACATTGGTCGTACCGTTTACCGTCATGTTCCAGAATTTAAATTTTTCTCGACGAAATTTTATCACTGTATCTGTGTTATACCATTCGATTTGCTGTGTAAGTGTAAAGGTGCTTGCAAAGGGTATGATTCTCATTTTATTGAGAAACAAGTACCGGCTGCTTGAAAAAAAAATGGAAACGTCATTTGTGAATGTATCCAAACATTTTACGTTTCTCACGTTGAATTGTAAACTTCAGTAGTTTTGTCACTCGAACTCCCACTGCGCAACGTTAACCTTTCACTACAATCCCCACCAAATGTCATTTCTGCTAATTCTTGTGATGTTAATTTTATTTCGCTCAATCTATGCAAGAGACTTGCAATACATCTGCACCGCCACTTTTTACAAAAGTTATTTACCAGTGTTATTGATTGGAATGCACTTAGTTGGTCTAGAAAGATCAAACCGTTGTTGCATCGATTTCGGTAGACTGCACTAGAGAGTGCCGTCTAAATACCGTTTGCCGTTTGGTTGCTGAAAAAGACAAAAAGAATGTTTGATTGGAGCAAAGTGTGTAGAAACGTTGTTTAGTTTGAGGTGAGGGAGATATAAGATACTTTTGACTACTTCGTCTTAGATTTGATAAATTAATGTTAAGGACTGAAAACAGTGGACTGCGAAAAATTACAGATTATGCGAGGAGGCGTAACATTCGAAGTTGTTCCCCAATTTTAATAATCCTGCGTATTTTTATACGTCAGGCAAACCGGACAAATTCTTGTAATGCGCTCAAAATTGCTTGTACGGCACAAAAGCATGTCTCCTTTCGTTGAAGACAGGACTCCAGACCTGGAATCACGGCTATTGGAGAGGTAGCTCCGCCTCCTGTCCCTTTCTAGACCCTAACAGTTTTGCCACTGAAAGGTAGACTTCACAGGAAACAATGCTCTCTAAAGCACAACTAAGCGCTATTGCTGCCAGTTAAGGCACCAGGCTGCAACAATGGATCATCGAGTCTTAAGATGTTTCTGTCTTGAATCATCGCTAAGGCTGTGGCATCGTAGCTGAACAAGCGTGGTGTTACATGTAGAAGTAAAAGAATGTTATAAACTACCACAACATCTTACTTTCTAGTCACAATCCTCAAACCGTTTGGTAAAATGTAATATATCCTGAAATAATCACATTACAAAGGATGTCCGGCCCTTGAACTGTTGTGTAGTGGCTTATGTGGCCCTCGGGCAAAAAGTTCGGCGACCCCGGATCGAATGTTTGCTGCGGATTTACGTATGTTTGACCCTAGCATTAGTGGACTTCGATGTTTTCTGAAAATTTGTGATGATTATACTGCTGAACACGAAATCGCTTTTAATGGCAACAAAGCAAAATTGGTGTATGTTTTCAAAAATTATAAACAACTTGCTCCATCGAATGTTTTTCTAAATGGCGTAGGCAGTGGTATGATTCAAATATTTTAAGAACAGGTTCTCTCACTAACAGCAGGTTCTCTCATCACAGTCTCCAGAGGCAAACCATGCTGGTTGGCCCGATATGCTGTAAGTGCCAAGGTTGATCTTTGTGTTGCCAACTGGTACAGTCTAGCAAGGGAGATTATTGATATTAGTTTGGGAAATTTCGGGATTTAAGAAAATCCAAGAACACGGTCTTCCCAACCGGTCGAATCCCATCACTTGTAGGCTGCGTGTACAATTTGCTGACCTAATCAAATACTGCATCTCGGTGCCTATAAAGACCTAATCAAATACTGTATGCCTATAGAATGTGTCTGTAACCCTATGGTTCTGTCTTCAATGCAGTTGCAAAAAGTGTCTGTAACCCTGTGATTCCGCCGGCTTCAATACCTTGTACTACGTTCTGTATTGTCTGTTTTTATCAACCTGCGTTCTGCAGAGTGTGTGTGTTCATGTTATGGACTTCGTGTCTGCTCATAAACAAATAAATTAAATTAATAAATGTCTCACTCATTGACGTTAAGAGACAAGTGAAATCGCTGTAGACTACTGTGAAGCAAATAAAGAGGCTTCTTTGCTCTGCAGTAAAAAACAGTCCATTGCATGCCAATGTATGCTTCCCAATTGTGGAGCAAATACACACTGACTAGTATGAAGCGCTTACGGATTGCCTACAACAACCTTTCCTACCGAATTATGTATTACATACCCAGAAATGTTGGTGCCCATACACGCCAGGTTAACCATAATGGAAGGACCAAAAAAATTTAGATTCATGCCAAAATGTTGCATATTTGGCCATATCTTCTGAACCACAAGCGCTGGATGGCCAAACAAGGGCCCTAAAGATACAAATTTTTGCTTAGTTTTAGCCTACATAAAAAAGCAAAAAATTGCCTCTTGGGGGCTGGTGAAAAGGGGTCCCCCAAATCTGACTTGAAGACCTTTGTTTAGAACATATAGACACCAGAACAGATTACCCCTTTCAACATTCGTATTTATCTAATACAGTGTTTCCCAAACTTCTTTGAGCCGTTACCCAAATCAAGATAATGATTGTCTTATTACCCTCTCTATTTTGTGTCATAAAAATAATAATACAGAAAAACATTGTTTTGTTTCTGCTTTACCCCCCGAAGAATTGCATATTACCCCTGGCGGGTAATTTACTTCCAGTTTGGGAACCATTGATCTAATACGTCAAAGAAACTGATCTTCCCACGACCCATAGCTTCCTGTAATCTTAGCCAATTATTGCGAAATGCCTTGTGGATAGCTTCGTGGTCAGCGTTTGCCCTGGTAACCTGGCAGTTGTCCGTGTAGGTAACGTTGCTGAACCCACGTGGAGCATTTTTAGTGCAGCCTAATAAAAAATATTCAGGAAAATTATGTCGCAGACCAGTTGCGTAACTAAACATACCTGAAGACATGGGCGTCGGAAGGATTTTTTCCAGGGGGGCTATTTGGGGATTTTTCCAAAAGTGGTGAAATTTGGTTTTCTCCGGTCCCATGAAGTTCTACGTTATAGGACAATTCCACTGTATTACTTTACAGCTGAATATACCGGGCCGGTTTAGGTAAGGTCTTGTCATGCGAGCAAGATCGATTCAGTTCTACACCAAGCTTGTCGTCATTATCACCAGATGTCTTAAACTCGCGGGCGTAACGAGGGGGGAGCAATTGCCCGGGCGCCGAAAAGTCCCAACAATGTCACAGTGACTTTCTTCAATACAGTAAATTTGCTTCCGAAAGACCTCAGGTTCGAACATGGGGGCGCCAAGCTTGCTTCTTGCCCCGGGCGCCTTGTAACCTCGTTACAACCCTGTCTAACCCCGGCAAACATTTCCCACAACCACCTGGCATCAGAAGATGTGCTGAGAGCTAAGCACAGCGGCTGAAGCAATTTTTTGCCTAAAGACACCCCTTACCGTCACAACCACAAGACTTCAGCTTTACTCAAAAACGTCTTTCCTTGGCTACGTCGTTCCCATTGTCGGTTGTAGGATAACTGCCACCCACAACAACTGGGTGGCGTCTATCGCACTACGAGGTTTGCCATACAAGCGTTCATCTAAATTTTCTTTCAAAATGCATGTACGTCCGGAAGTGCACGTAGCTTCTTCAGAGTTTTGTAACGAACCATCCCCTTGATCATTGACAATCAACATGAACAATAAGCGTGATTGAAAGACACGCGTGTGTCCTAGGAGTAGCACAAGTAACAGCTTTCTTGGCATCAGTTCCAACGTGGCTACAACTCCGGGGCGATGCAATTAGAAAACCATGTGTTTCACGCATGATCTTTGTGGCCATGATTGCTTGCGAAGTGAAAATCTTTTCTGGAAGGTACCTTCCAATAATAATCAAAAAATCTGTCGACAATTTATTATAGTACCAGTAGCATCATCGAAACTAAAATCAAGACCAAACGATGCTTCCGTAAGTCAATGGTCACACTAGAAAGTGGTCTCAAGACAGATAGCACCATTTGGTACGAAGACAAAGGGCTATTAGACTGTCGCAGTTGAATGAAGATATTTAAACACGACAGATGAAACAAGAAATCCATAAAGAGGACTTTATTCAAAATCATATAGTACCACGAAAAATGATGATTCTGTGTTGTCAACTCCGACATTCGGGCTACATTTTTAGACAATTGCTTCGAGCTGAGCTGCCCCGTTCAGCAACCTGGACCACTACTCACAGCAAATGCATCGCGTATCAGTGGGCAGCAACAGTACAACACTGAGGTTTTCACCTTTATACTTACAAGCCACACCGGTGCAATGCTCTATCATATATTAGGAGTGCACTTAGAGCAAATTGATTCATAACTGATGCTTCTATGCGTTGCGGGTCGCACCTACGGACCATAAAAGCGACAACTTCGGTTGTACAACTTTTCTCACATGCACCGAGAAAAGCTTTTCCCGCAATGGAGGGCATATTCAACGAGATTCACTAGTCGACAAGAAGGCACCACCCAAGCGACGATTTGCGATCCTAAAGTGATTAAGAACTACGAAAAATTGTGATTCACTTCTGGCGCTTCTGTAGCGTTATGGACCAACAGAACTATATCCGATTTCAAGCTACACTCCAGTGGCTAAACAGCGCAAATAATAGAAAGCAAAACGCAGAGCAAGCTGGCCGACAAATATACAATTCGTTTAAAGCAACGGGCAGCTCAACAATCACTTTAAGCTTTTCAATGCGGTTTGTGTTGCGGGGGTCTATATTACGGCATGTACAAGGAACGTAGTTATTACAAAATCTACGGAGCCAAATGGCAGCAGCACTTAACCACAAAGTTTAAGAAGTGTCTGTCTCAGTCAGGGGCGTAACGAGGTTAGATAGCGCCCGGGGGCAAACAGCAAGTTTGACGCCCCAATGTTTGAACCTGAGGTTTTTCGGAAGCAAATGCACTGTATTGAAGATAATAGTACTTGTGACATTGTTGGTATTTTTCGGAGCCCCCGCAGTCATTCGGCGCCCGGGGAATTGTGCCCCCCTCGTTACGCCCCTGGTCTCAGTCGCTTCCTCGTCAATTGCATCCACTCGACGTAAGAGGTAACTGGCGCGTAAATATGACAAGCTGCTACCAAGTGTCAATGGAATGTGTTAAGTCGTGGCGAAGTAAATTATCGCTTGTTCGCTAACGATCCAAGTGTGTAGAACCGATCTGATACTATGTACAAACAAGCTCCAACATTATTTACATACATACGTCTATATCAAACACATTTTAGCAGAATAGCGGTGAACGATTTCAGCTACATTGGAAATGGCGCTACAATGGCGTAAAGTATCTGTACAAGAGTTAGGTACAACAAAACGTGGAAGACTTTGTGACCTTGTTGCGTTTGACACTTCAGAATTAGGGCAAGAAAAATACTCACACACACATATATAATATATATATATATTCATCGAAGAACGCACAAAGGAAAACGAACGATGGTATTTTACTTCGACATGTTGCAAAGTCGTATGACAAAATCTTGGACGCGAAACCAATCCAAAAGTGCGAGAAGGGAAACATTTAAAAAACCTTTAAACACGGCACAGCCGCATTAATGCATGGCAGCGCCTGCACTTTCAACCTCTACATACGGAAAGGGTTTGGCTGCTGCTGCAAAACACGCAACGAAGCGGAAGCTCAAAATAGTCGGCCAAGCTTTAGCAAGTAGCATTTGTTAAAAGTCAAAGCGATGACCTAACCAGCGATTGTGATACGTGGACATGTCGCAAAAGAGCTTTGTGCAGAACGTAAAGGAACACGTGGAGTGAATGACGGAAGAGCTAACACTCATCATGTGGACAGATTTTGATCTCTACGCTTTACTAGAGAATGTCAAGGAAGACAGTTCGGGAAGACGTGGCAAATAAGTTTGGTTCGTAAGCATTTGTTGCAGGAAGCGTTTAAATACACAGCAATCATCGTAAATCTCACGTAACACACTAATTGCATTCTCCTTCCCAGCTGTTGGGAAAGCACGCGTTTCACAAATCAACTATTCACAGTTCAAAAAATTGGAAATCTGCCAAAACTTTAGTATTGTACCGGTTGTTACCATTGCGAAGACCAACAGTCGCCGGATAGTGTTTAATTAAAAAATAACACGAGAGTACGTTTTTTTTCAGAAAAACGAAGTGCACAAGTGGTCCGCGGCCGCATTATTTTCAGGGAAAATAATATTTCATCTGCAAAACTTAAGGCGGAAAAAGTCATGGACCAGTCATGAGAAAGCATTGGTCACAGAAATTCATTGCAATATTTTCGGTTCAAATGATGATAATTCGAAGACCACTTTAAAATCATCCGCAATACATCTCTAGAGGGCGTATAGGGCATTGCACGCTATCAAAGTGTCACATTATAGAAACTAATGTCAGCAATGGGGGTGCCAATAGAAAAAAACATGGAACACTCAACAATAAAAACGCCGCAGCTGCTTCTCTGAACACCCCACACAAAATGAACGATGTACTATGCATTCCAATACGCAGCACGAACGGACAAGACAACAGCGGCTGAGTTTACTGACATTCATCAGCCGTCATCTCAACGTGAATAAAATGGGTCAAGGCAGAAGCATCAACCACGCTCCACAAGACATGTACGAGTATGGTGTGCAAGAAACCACAACATCGTTTCTTTTCAATAGGTGTCTTAGATGCTGCCGTCCATTGGCGTATATCTTCGGCCAAGCCGTCGTTTAAAAGAAAATATCACGATGCAAAGCGTTGCGTAACCCTGCCCCCCCCAGTTTACCAACAAGAAGAGACCCCTGTCAGATCTTCAAAATTTTCAACCTCCCTGTATTTTATCTGTCGTGTACGTGCGCAGTCAACATATCTTCTTCGCGCACATGCAACAAGCTATTTAAGGAAAAAGTATCTTTATAAAACCACCATTCCGATATATGCATTTGCAAAGAAGCCGGAAGAGAACCAGAGGTATGCGGTACGATCCCAACCAGTCATTTTTAGAAACAGGCATTAATCACCAATGTCCTCGGATTTTCCACCGATACTGATCACTTCGTGACTTTTAAAATGCTTGTTTCTGAAAACGTCGGATCGAACACCACGTTTCACAACAGTTTCTGAACATGTGCGGCCTGCGAACAGTATCGGAACCCCGTTACTCGACACTGAAAAATTTCAATTCTTCGGAGGTGAGGTAATACACGACGCAGCGTTCGGAAGACAACCATGATATTCCCGCAAATAGGGATTATCTAAATCCCCGCGGTTCGTCCCAGCGTTCGCACCAGAAGTCGGACCACCGGTGTCGCGAATACACGCGCATCGTGACTCTGAGGCGCCGGGAGGATGATACTGACGAGGCACGCCGGACCAATCTCTTTCGATGCCACCGCTAAGAAACAAAAAGCGTCCATGAAAACCAAAATCTGCACAAAGCTGAATTGCGTGGGTCGTACCGCCATTGATATTAAAACAGCATGATTTGCTGTATCAGCTAAGTAAAATGCAAGTGTTCCTTTTCTCCACGTATCGACAACCAGTGCAAGTTAAATCGCCTTCAGTAGCTCTCTGCTAGAGACTCTTCGAGCATGAGCGCATTCATACTAAAAGACGAACCGGCTTTGTATTCCAACGCCAGATCGAGGTACTGTCCATAACAACTATAAGGAATTATGATCTATTACGTTTTCCGCCTAGGAAGTCCATACCAGCTCCGCCAGGAACAATGATAAGCTAACAAATATCTGCATTGTTGTCTTGTGGTCACTCAGGTAGAAATATTAAACTAATTGCACTAATCATATCTCAAGTAGGTTTTTCAAATAATAGCGACCTGTCCATGTCCAAAGGAAAGTTTGGGCGGATAAGCGTTCATGCTTGTGGCGTAACGTTTCCAAAGGAAAAAAAACTTTTTCTTTACAGGGTTGCAGTTTTCTTTAACGTTTTGATATTAAAGTGACACAACTGTTTTTGTTAATCATTCTGCCAAGTAAGTACTCTCCACAAAGGGGTTAAGCAAGGAATCGATCCGCAAAAATATTTGCAGATATTGATTTCTTGCTTACCCCTTTGTGGAGAGTACTTACTTGAATATAGGTATGCGCAAGTTTGAATCATCGCAAATAGATGAAAGCAGAACCAAGTCGGCTGATTCCTGGAAAGATTACAGAAAGCCTAAAGCAGGGGTTCCCAAACTTTACCTGACCATGTACACCACCAGCATTTCGGTAAATTAGCATGTACACCTAAAATTTCTTATGACAAAAAGGCTGAGGAAAATAACTAAAACACGTTTACCAATAAGCATATGTTTTTTGAAAATAATGTTGGTGTTCTTTATTTCTCAAAATATTATAAACAACCTGCTCCATCAAATGTTTTTCAGAATGGTGTACGTGTGCAACTTTTTGACCAAGTGAAATACTTTGGTGTGTTGCTAAATGTCTCACTGAAGGATGATGGTGATGTTCAGAGACAAATGTAATCGCTGTACTGTGGAGCAAACAAACTCCGAGGCACTTTCGATGAGTGCTCTCCTGCAGTAAAAAACTACTTCACGAGTATTTCGTGCCTATCTCATGCCAATGTATGCTTGCCAGTTGTGGAGTAAATACTCACAGACCAGTATGAAGCGCTTACGAGCTGCATACAATAATGCCTACCGAATTGTGCATATACCCAGAACTGTAAGTGTTCGCCCACACCAAGTTAGCCATCGTGTCACGACTTTTGATGCCTAATTGATCAATATAATTTGTACCGCTTTTTACGTAGTGCATCTTCATCTAACTTTTTTATCCGATCTCTTCAAACGTACGATGCTTTTTACACATCTTCGTTTTTCCTCTAACGCTCCTGTATGACAGTGACCAACTGATATGTTGTTGATGCGTTGTACCAGTGCAACGAAAATCTTCCGTGTGCTTCGTGGCGCCCCACGATGTCTTTATTTACTTGTTGCAGTATGCAGACAACGTGTGTAAACCAAGCATACAAAAAGTAGAACATACAACTGGTAAAACGTTAATCGCTAAACCCTGCTTTAAAATTCAGGAAAATTAATTGTCTGTCGATCTCATGATAAATGCGTTGCAAAGCATTTGAAACTTTGATCAGAATAGTTTGTATGCCTCTGAGCGCCACTGTTCACCCCCATATGACTTATCTTTTACTTTTTTTGTTTTCTCAGTTAGCTGTTTCCCTCAAAGTTTTGATGTTAGAATGCCTTCATTTCTCTCACACTACTGAATCCCTGTATTGTGATGGGTGAATGACGCTACAGTTGGGGCGCTGTTAAAGTGTTATGCTCCTATCAGTGTTGGTACAAACACATGTACTATAATGCCATTTCTTGTGCTCTTGCATTGTTTGGTTGTGCCTGTGATATAGACCACGAGTCTGTAATAAATCAATTATTATAATATCCACTGATACATGTATAAATAATTAGAAATTATAATATATAAACACATTTTTTTCTCTTTTATTGCTAACCTTAAATGTACCCCTTCAGATAGGCAAATGTACCCCAGTTTGGGAACCCCTGGCCTAGAGCTTTTTATTGTGATTCTGCCAAAGGTCATTAAAATTAATCTAAGCTTTAAATTGCAACAATTTGCAGCGCAACCATCACAGGATCCATTTAAACTAACAAATAAGCTCATTAAAGTTCAGTTTGAAAGAATATGACAACTATACCTTCTGTTGGTGCACCACACTCTTGAGCCTTTTGCAGCAGAGAATTCAGAATTACAAGGAGGAAATTTCTTTCTATCATCATCTTGCTTTCTTTGGTTTTCTTTGGCAAGCTCTATTTGTTTTTGCACATGTTTTAATGCATCAGTGGGTTGACCATTCTTGTCATAGAAATTTCCAACCAGAAGACCTAAGATACAGAAACAGAAGAAAACGCATTTTAAAAAGTCAAATAATGATGGACATGCAAAAGCAGCGCAGAACTTTTTTCACAAGAAGATGCATACACATAGAACAAAAAAAAACAAAAAACTAAAAGAATATTTTGGTCTTTCTTTGATTTGAACAAGCCTAGCCTGATAGTTCAAAGATATGAATCAATGGAGGACTAATCCTCCAAAAGATACCATGTTTTTAAGATGTTTGAAAGTAAGTTGACTGAAGTGATCTGCCATGTGCTTATCTTTAACAGCCTTTAAAATTAATATTTGAATAATCTGATAAAAAAATTGGTTCTGTCAAAACAACCAGCTGCCATCTTTTTGACCATACAAGGTAGTGTGTGTGTGTACGCACATTGGCCAATATCTGACATTTCTTGAAATGATAGCCTGAACTCTACATACCACTGCTAGCCAGCTTACACTATAAATTCGTTTTAAAGATATATCTACTGCATAACTTCATACTTGCTGCATTGATAAACACAGTTGAGAATTAGTGTCATAAACAAGCACCAAGATATAAAAAGCAAGCCACTACAGGGGTCTGAAATATATGCACATAAAAAATGAGTAAATCCAGGGTTCTTACATTTTCCATACTTTTTCAATACCTTCACTTACCTTCTTTTTTCCAACATTTTATTCACGGAACACAATGCAAAAAACAACATGCAAAACTGTCATCAATGATGAAAAGCAAAATTTGAATAAAGAAATGGTTGAATTTGGAATTTCAATATTTTTTCAAAACTTATGTACATTTTGGCCTAATTCAATACTTTTTCAAGGTCTTGAAAACGGATTTCACAATTCAATACTTTTTCAATATTTTCAAACTTCTGTGTGAGAACCCTGAAAATCAGTGGAGCTATTTTTAGTAATTGAGTAAACTGACAAATCCCAACCATGCTTCCAACAAAACAATGAAACTTCACTGATATTTTGAAACCTTTTATTTGCTGTTCAACTTTTACAAATATATCCCCAGGCATCTTCAAAACTTTTAGCAAAAAAATCTTGCTTTTTTCCTTGGAAATAAGTTAATATTTAAGCTTTTCAAAATCACCGATAGGCACTAACTAATGCTACTTCTCATCAGCCATTAAGGTCTTTGAAAAATGTAAAAAAACTGCAATAAAACCACAATGAGTGCTGCCTGCAAACAATGCAAAACTGAGGTTACAGCTCTCCTTTGCTTCAGAAGGTAACTCAAAAAGAAAACCAACATTTTTGAAGTTTTCAAATACAAAATCCCAAACAGATCTACCATGCTGTATTGCATCCACACTCTTGCATAGCATGCAAACTTATTCAAGTAAGTCCCACAAAAACAGGCATGCTCATGGACATGACTGTGCAAGAATTATAGGACATAACGTCAACAGTAAACAAGACCCAACACTGTTGTAACTGTTTAACATGATCACAATTAGCCATGAACTATGCTGTGGTTAAGAATCAGAATTAGATATGTCTCAAGTTAATTTAATAAAATTGAAGAACAGGTGAAACAACATCTACAAATTAACAAGAGGAAGAATATTAACACAAAAGTGTAATACATCAATAAAATGATTGACCATGAGTGCAACATACTGATTACTGAATTTTACAGCTAGTTGAAATACATACCAACATAATTGTAAGTGGTTGCATAGAAGCTTGTCCATTCCTCAAAACCCAAAAATTGGCTGATTTCTAAACCATCCAAATTGTCTGTAAGACCTTCATCAGTGAAATCTCCAGTTACAAACCCTCGTGTCCCATCTCGTCCTTATGGTATCAAAAACAGTAATTGGATCACAACACATTGCACTTATATCTCTAAATATAAAGTCAATAACCTACTGTGAAGTAGGGATGAACCAGAGTTCTGTTCCACTTGAACATTAAGAAAAATTGTGACTTTAGTTTTGACCAGAAATGAGCTGATTCCAGCAGACACTCAAAGCTGTTCTTGCTTTATTACTCTGTATCATATTACCTATGTTTAAGTGGAAATGGTTTACAGGTTCTTTAATAGCAACAAAAGCAAGACACTGGAAACTTCATATCAGGAAAGACTTGTATACAGAGTTAAAACATCTTGTACAAAATGCTTCGCCCGCAAATTCAGTTTGTAGTGTCAAATACAGTTCATTAAAGAAAGCACGTTTCACATAAATTGCCCTATATACATCAAATCGCAGAGACTGCTTGGCAACTAATCATATATACGAATTTGTGTAAACACATTGAAACAAACATTAAATATAAGGCAACAGCTTGTTATCAATTTGAGATATTGCTATTCAGTTAGAGCCACACAAAATATGTCGATGAGTCACATGTGGCTTGCAAGAGGCAGTTTGCCCACCACTGTTCGATTTGTTTCCAGCTAATTCTGACTACAGCCAAAAATTAAAATTTTGCTTATGCTACAGCATTACTGCGAAGAGGTTCAAATTAGCACCTGAGAAATTGTTAAAAACTAGGTGACCAGAAATGACTTGATGCACATAATACTAGCTGCATCACAATTCCAATCTATAT
>JGI24158J21664_10002738_pt1 | contig 21684 bp, 10 predicted proteins | sample Ectturendosymbi3_FD_21664 | JGI IMG/M metagenome (IMG submission 21664)
AAAAAAGTAAAACAGTAAAAGTATTGCAACTGAGGCGGGGCCCCTAGACATGGCTGGGGCCCCCCCCGGCCGGGGGGCGGTTCCCACGGCCCTGAGACCAACATAGATAAAAGGTGTCGCGAAATGATATATTTGATGGATAGTGGGAAGTGTGCAAAAAAGTTTGAGAACACCTGATCTACACACAAACGAAGTTGGGCGTAGGAAGAATTTTTTCCAGTGGGGAATAGTGGATTTTTTCAGGTGGTGGCCAAAAACATTTTTCAAGGGGGCAAACAACTGTTAAATTTTTATTTTACAAACTTGAAACTAAGAGAAAAATATTGTAAAATTTCAAAATCCAGGGGCTCCAAGGCCCCCATGCACCCCTTCGGACGGCCATGAAAAGAAGGATATTATGTACACGTACGGCAAGCAACGCTCGTCCCACAATAAGTTAACTCGCTTGCCACAGAAGGACTGTGTAACCGGAACCCAAATTTCAGGCTCCACCATGTAAGAGGTTTCGGCTTCGGCTCCAGCTGCAACCATCCAAAGTTGCTTGGGCTAGGGCTCCAATTCCACAGCCCATTTATCTATTTCATTTGGCTTTGCCATTATTTTCCAGCAATAATACAATGTTGCATTGTAGTTCTTGAATGATGTCCTGCTGCAACAATTTTCATTTGTTGATATTTTGTTGCTGAGGTGTTATATCTTATCTTTGCTGGCTGAGTATATCAAGTGTTGCAAAATTTAAAAAAATTCTGCAAAAAATTCTGTGGGCCCCGCAAAAGTGTTTCCAATCGGGTCCCGCACTTGCTAAGGCCGGCCCTGCGTAAACTAGAAAGCTGTGAATCCACGTTTTTGTGAAAAAATGGAAGTTACTCGCGCACCACTAGGAAGACCTTCACCACTAGGTTGGGAACCCCTGCTATAAGGTCTCTGCGATATAAGATCGTCAGTTTCCAATTCTTCTATTTTAACAATGCTTATTAAAATGGTAAATGAGAGCTGAATTCAACCCTAAACGATGTATTTGTCCGCAGGCAAGCGTCGAAAAATTGAAGTGCCTGCAAGGTAAGTAAATTCTAGCTTAAAAGCTGAGCGCTGTGTAATAACACGCGACAAACTTGTTTTGTCGCGTTCAAGTTTCAGAAGTGTTCCTCATTTTGCCGTTTCTCCTCAAGTAAGACATTCTAAACCCAGAAACTTTCACAAAGCTCTCAAAGCTTTTGCTTGAGCGCTAAATGATGGAAGTATAGAGTGTTGTCAAAACATCTCGGTGTAGAGCTGAGAAAGAACCTAGATTGCTAACTCTGCCTTTTTCTTGCGAAGGCAAACGTGACACTTTTTATGCGTGTTGGGGCTCGCCGCTGCCCGGCTGAAACGGTTTTAGGCGAGGCTGTCGTTGTGTCTCAGTTGGCACACTTGCCGCCAGCGACTACTAAATTATTCACATGTGGCGGTCTTGTGGTAGGTGGACAAGTCGGTAGTGGTATTAAAGCCAGGATGTTTGGTGATTTAAAGAAGAGTAAGGATTATGACGCAGGCGGCGTTTGCATATGAGCGCAATCAGGGCAAAACGCTGCTTGTTAAGACGCCCTGCCAACATGCCAGAACCGCTTCATGTTATCTGATAGCTGTCTTGCGGAGAAGTGTTTTTCCACATCCAGCTATTGTTTAATTTAGGCTAAAACCACGGACACGAATTAATTCACTTCGTCTGGTTGTTCAATGAAAAGGTCTATTTTGATTCACTTAAATCGGCCAGTGACATATCTTAACGATATTTTTTTTTCACCATGCTAGTGGTCTTTCCTTGAGCTTAAGCGAAATTGGAGTGACTGCTACTCTTATTTTTAAATTGCGATGAGTTTTTCAAACTTCATGAGTTCGTTGATNAAAAGAGGTAACTTCATTTCTTTATGTTTTACCGAAAGGGTTGTGATGTTTTTTACAGCAACCTATCAATCGAGTTCTGAAGTGTTNATGAACACATATGTTGAGTTGCTTGACAGAAAGTTAAAGTTCACAACGAAATGACCTTCGAAACTGTTAAATACGAAATTTGCGTAACACCGTTACCGGGCAAACAATTAACAACGTGAACTTTGTCCTTCCCTGCTGAACGTGTAGTTTGGAACTTACTGCCCGACAAGAGAAAACCAGACTGTTTGTCTGAAAATTGTATCAATTCATCAGCAGTCGAAAATAACATCCCTAAACTCGGGTCACAGTTTGTGTGAAATTTTTCTTCTGTGCAAGTTTCCGCAAACTAATTACCTACGGATTTATCACGATGATCGTCAGATTGCAGGCAAACCAACGACGCAGCCTCCTACTACAAGATCTGATGAATCTTTGGGCAGAAAGTTTTAAATCAGATTAAGCGAACCGTTAGAAAAAAAGACTAACTACAAACGACAAATATCAGTTGTTATCAAATGTGCAGTGACCATCTTAAACAAACTTTAGCAACCTTATTGGATTTTTATTTTGTGTTGATCTTTAACACTTCTTATATTTTGTAGACATGTCCATTGATTTGTATTCCTAGGCTATCCCGCCGTATCTATGAAAACGTGAAACATAAAGTTGAAGCTCGAAAAACGTAATTCCTAGACGCAATTCGAATATGTTGTACATGCTATGGAAACTACGCAAAAGACGCATAATGTGGAATATGCAGAGGACACAAATGCATTGTACTTCTGGCACACACCGGTGCTTTGAAGGCATAAGTGTGGTAGAGTGATGAACAACTCTAATATGTGTACCAACATGAAATAGAAATCTTTTTTAGAAATTCTAACATAGAGAATTTTAATTCTAAGACCAGGTACGATTTTCTGCTGTTTGCAATACTCGTCGGTGAAATGACTTTTTGCCGTCAAGGACCTTGCCGACCGAAATGCTTAGGTTAGGAAGATGCAACACGCCAAACGAAATAAGTCTGTACCCTGCGTATAAACACCAACTGCTTGATGTTCGAACAACTAACAGCATGCGGCTCAGCACATATGTGCTTGATTGAAATTGGCATTTAGCTTCCAACTATGTAACGCAACCATTATTTCTCAACCGCATCGCTCAACTTGGGTAGCATACTAATTAATTGTTTGCACCATAAAGATTTGACAGTTAATTGACTAGGATGATGCCAAGGCCAAGTGAATGCAGACCGGTCAATCCCTACTTGAATTTCGGTGCATGGCACAAAAAACAAAGTGATATTTTGTGAGATACCGTGTGAGAACTGATTTTCGGCTGTATATAAATCATATCTTTGAGCGTGTGAGAAACCAGCTGTTGCCTTAACGTGCTAGGTACGTCTCAGCACACTCCTCACAGTCTGATTTTAACAACTATGTCTAAACAGCATCACTACGCGCAAAGCGATGTCACCCATGATAGGCCTACGTTTCTCGTTCTTGCTTGAGAGCTTTTGCCTTTTTACTCAAAAATATGGTCATGTATATTCAAAACCGATGGTGTCAAGAATCTTTAAATTAGATTGCAGTTTTCTCGTTTCGTTTCGCTGCATTTCTGTACTTTAATGATAACCTCATTAAGAGACCTAATTGGTGATTTGTAGTGTCTTCTATTGCATTTATTTTTTCCTCAGGTGTTTTCCTGTTAAGCATAGAATGTGTCATATGTATTCACAAATAACTGAAACTTGAACACAACTTTTACGGTTTTCATCTATCTGGATTTCGCGACGAAAACGTCGTGTCTTGCGACTGAGATGAGGTCATCTGCCGTTGCAAGGAGTTGGTTTGCCGGGAGAATGAAGGCTACTAATAAATCTCTTGCTGTGACAGTATTAAGTTTGTGGTTTTTCGTCCAGACAGCTATGTCGCAAGGTAAGACCAATTTCGTTTTGCTGATTTTTTCGGTAAACGAATGCTTGTCTTGTCGGCCCATTGCCGCAGCCTGGAACGTTTCTTGTGTAAACTCCTGCACATCGCAAATCTTTCTGCCCAAATACACAGTGTTCATCGATGACGTTTGTACTCATTGTTTCAAGTGAACATTTCTAAGCCTAGTTGACATTCGTTGTAGATCTTGTGGGAGCCTTGTAAGCTTTCAAAATTTGTAATAATATTTAAAAATATGGTAGAATTCAGTCACATTGGCCTACTCTTGCGCAAAGTTTAATTAACACTTACCGGCGATAAGACTTGAAAAGGATTTGCTAGTGCAAATAGAAACTGTAAGTGTTTAGACTCTTGCAAATTTTTCAGCACACTGCATTTGTTTTATTTTAAGTGTTTTAGCGAACATGCGGCAAACACATGCTGCTGATGATATTTTTTCCGCGCAATCCCATTCCACTTGCACTAGAATCTTGCTAGAAATTAAAATTTAATTTTTCGTAAATTGAAAATAGGAATGATGGACGCTTTCACCATCTGCGAACTGATAGAACGCCGCGTCTCGCAGTATTGGCAGTTGCAAGTCATGCCAACTGCAGTACAACCTATTTAAGATCCACGCTCGACGGGTCATCAAACGCCGGCGGTCTGCTGTACGATCATGGCGAACAATGCAGCAGCTGGATCGTAAACGCAAACGCAAAGTGCACTGCAGTAAAATCCTGCTGTGCTGGAACCATCTCTGCTCTAGCGAAACCCTAGACACCGCTTTCCAGCATCTTACCCAACTCTTGCCGTAATGCGCTGTGTACACACAGACGCTGTTGAGACTGGCGCACGGAAACTATCAAACGCAGGTTAAAGCTTGCTCCACAAAGCTATGTTTGCACCGGTACTTGGGGTGTTCACGGTGACGCGTCACTTGCTGCCCGCGACAAAATTTGTATGAAAAGACGTTTTTACAGCCAGGTTGAGAGACGCTGTGGCATCATGAGCCCATTAAGTGCACTACTTCGGTCGCAAACTTTTCATTCGCTCCTAAGCTTCTTGCAACAAGGTGATGTCATCTTTAAGCCTTCAGCTTGATGAAGAAACTTCGGAAACGTATACGTTTGCTTCGTGCTTTTCTTTCCGGTGTCCATTGCCCAAGTTCTTATGTATAATCGTTGTCAATATGTTTGGTGTTGATTTCCAGACTTCTCAGTATGTTACGGTTCCGAATACGGTTTTGTGTTTTTGGCTGCTACATACCACCACCCGATAAGTTACTGTTTCAAATTTCTGCGTATTTACCAAGTGAGTTAACGTGCAGCCGAAGATCAAACATTTAACATACACCTCCGATTCTTATTCTACTAACAGCAAAACCTGGTAACGCGCCTGGACGTACCAAATATTGCCATACAGAACTTCTTGTGCCCCTATGTTGTTGCACCATTTGCAACCACAAAAATTATCTGGCTAAGCAGGCGACAAAGTTGGCTCAGCTTGAGATAACGATGAATAGTCGCTGCTAATGCTTGAACCACTAGAAACTGTTGACCTCTGGTCTGGAAACGATTGACAACAGTTGATAAATATCATTTGCTCGAATCGGAAAATACAGCAGAAAAGTATTTGAGAGAATATCAGAACACCACTGTGAAATTGTGGGCGAATCACTGCTGAGCGATCGGCGTAATCCTCTAGCAAGCCAGGAGGCCGAACGTATCGTTTGCGGTTTGCCGTGGCGCCTGCGGCTTCAAGCGTTGAGTCTCGAAATGGAAACGAATTCAGCCAATCCTCAACTCCTACCTGGGAAACCGGGACCTCACAGCTCGAACACAGCCATGGCGGTGTTTACTTAGATATCCCTGATGGCGTACGGTTGTTGAAGGCACGACATCTTGACTCATGTCCTGCTGTTCGTCTATGGCCGTTGTGTGAGCTGATGTGCCCCATGTGGCGTCAGTTTGAAATCAAGGCAGGTAATGGCAGAGTAAGTCAATAGGTGAATTCTCGCTTTAAATGACAAGCCCGCGTTTGGTAGGAGGCGTATTTTGAGTAAACGTAAGTGAGAAAACTAGAACGCATAAGCAATCGCTATGAGTGCTGACCAAATACGGCTAGACAAAACTATAACTAGCTTACGTGGTCTCATGTGTTTGCATAGGAGTAAAACGCGTTAACATTGTCCCGCAGCGTTCTCGCCTTTTCACGGGCCGTTTGTCATCTTATGCCCGTGGCGGTACTTCTTCCACCATACAGCAGTTTACCAGTGCCACCCTGCACAATTATAGCCATTTAAAAAGATTATCTGAAAACTGTAAAAGAGTCGCAGTAGAGCTTTCAAGTACTGAAAACTGTGTTGTTCCGAAGATGTTTTGTTTCAGTTTCTTTAAAATTTGAAGTTTTATTGCAAGAGGAAATTTTAAACAGATTCACATCAAAACAGGCCATATAAGGCCAAAACTAGTCCTCTGCCGTTTCAGTTCCATTTTAGGAACAGTTGCGTCTTTTGGCAATTGCATTATTTCCTGCTGCCATGTCGGTGCAGCCGCCTGAAAAGCGATAACCCACAGAGTGCTCATAATTATTTTCGAGTGTTTTCTACTTTGTGGTATGAGTGCGACGGTCGACCGCAAATTCGTTTTTGAATCAAATCTGTTTGATACCTTTTACTTTGTTGCTTGCGCGCTAGTTGTTCTGCGCCCATGCACGAATAGTTTATCTTGCAGTCATGGGCGTCGGAAAGATTTTTTCCAGGGGAGGGGCAGTAGTGGTAAAATTTTATTTTACCAACTCCGAAACTAAGAGAAAAAAATTTTTCTACTTAAACGTTAACAACAAAATAACAAATTTCTATTTTGCAAATTTCAAAAAGCAGGGGGAAAGGCTCCCTTTCCCCCCTCCGATACCCTCACTTGCAGTGCAATGTTCATGCGACGCTGACGCCCAAGCTATAACAAACGGCTAGTCCAAAACTGCACCGAGAACGTACCGTGTAGTAAATCAGTTATTCTTAACGTGGTCCAGGTTGACCAACCACTGGTCCACAGAGGGTTCATAAATCCTTGAAGAAGCGGTCACTGACCTGTGTGCAGTAACGTTTCGACTAGTTGTTCATGAGGTGTCAGCACAGCAAGTGGTCCATCAGATTTTTTAAAAAAAGATGGTCCATGGGACAAAAAAAGTTGACAACCGCTGGTGTAAATTGTTGAAAGGCCAATAAGCACCGCAACGCACTCTCGAAAATCAATAACCGTGCAGTGCAAAATATCACTGACAGACGTTGCCTGTGGTTGTTGCAGATCCATCCTGTCCATTTCATCTCTGTACTCCCGAACGTTTGGGATGTCCCAACAGTCGCTTGCTTCGGAACGAAAGAGGATGTCTGGAATGTCGATGCGAAGGTACATTTAAACAACTGCGTGGTGCTCGACGTAGTGCTCAACGGACTAACTTCATATCATACACTGTGAACGTTTGATCAAAATTGCAAAACTGTGGAAACGACGTTTTTAGCATAAGGGGTAGGCCCTGTGATAGGTAGATTCAACCGGGACATTACACTGGCGTTCATCAAGCTTATCAAGCTTAAAAGGGGCTCATGAAGCCCTGGAAATCCAATTATTTTTATTGGGTGGAGCATTTATTAAACAGTGGCGGACTGGCTTGGTTGTCGTTAGATACTAGACTTTAGCACCCTGGGTATGCTATTTTGAAAAAGTGAGACGCTAAATTTTGTGTTTTATGGTGATTGCACGAAGGAAAGCCCGTTTGCAAAGATCTGAGGTGTGAATAGTGAATATCTTCATAGGTGTTGATGCGTTTTGCTGTGGTATTTGATTTGATCTTTTTTCTTTGAGCACAATATAACACTTTAAATGAAAATCGTAATAGTATTTTACGAAATAACGTGGCGAATAGCAAATTATTTTTTCCATTCTTGCGGTTGAACGGACTGTTACATTTGAATTGGTGTATGCAACCTGTGCACTGCATGTCGGAATTCACCAGATAGTATTTTGCTAAACCGAAAAAAAAGTTCAAGCAAAGACTTCACTTTCTTAGGTGAGAGTAAAATGAAGGTTATAATTAAAAAGTTTTGAAAAATATTTTTGGGGCAATATAAGAAGTTGATTGAAGTAACCTTTATTTATACCAGTGTCATTGATGGGCCCCAAAGCAAACACAGTCAACTTCAACTGAGGGAAAAGTATTTTTTCGCTCCATGTATCTCACTTTCATATACAGTCGTCCGCGTAAAAACGTTCCTTTTGAATTTAAAGACGGTAATGGAAATTCTAAAACGAAAGTAACACAGTGGCGTTCATTTACGAAAAGATTTGCTCGAAAGTAAAACTTGTGTACTCATCATCATATCGACATTGTGGTCTGCTGAAATTACGGTGGAGAAATTGACTCGCTTCAGTTTTATCGCTCTGTTGTCAAGCTCAGATGTTGTGTAGGTGCTGGTTTGGTGAGGTCGACGTACACTGAGTTAAGTTTTGTTAAAGTGTTGTTAATCATTTAACACGAGGCAATGACATCAACAAAAGTATGAGGCCTTTTTCTAGAAAACCTAGTCCAGGACCGGCCTTGTCTCTTGCACGGGTGTACTGTGGAGCTGTTGGAGTGCAGGAGTTCCAGACTCCGAAAAAGTGCGGATGGATGTACTCTTTGCGAATGCTATGAGCAAGGTTGGTTTCTGCTATGAAATTTCTGCAAAAAGATGAAACTTTCACTTAGTTGCCTTCTTTTCATTCCGCAATACTCTTCTAGCGGGTGTTCCTTGCACGCTAAGTTTAACTTGTAAGCAACAGTTGCTGATCAGTCGACGCAGAACGCACCACTAAAATATGTATTTACGAAACGCAAGAACTTGTGCAAACCTTGGAGATATTTCAAAGATTAAAAATAATGCAAAACCTTCAGGTTACCCGAAAACAAAGCAGACGTGACGTTTTTCAAGCAGCTGTTATCGTTGCAAACAAACGTTTTGTTGAGCAGAAACAATTGCCGACCATGAGTCAGTTGTTTTAGGTATGTTCAACATGATTATTTAAATCTGAGGTTTTACTTTCTTGCAACCAATGCACTGATGGAGATTATATGAGCTGCGTTCTTTTTCAACGTGAAACGAAGTGAAATATCCAGGCAGGTGCTTTTAAAATACTCGTATGTCTGGCAAGATTGGGGAGCAAATCCTCCATTTTTTACTACGATTTTCCTGGGCTTACTTCATACGCATTTTCCTTGCATTTGTTTGTAAACACGATCTATTTTTGAGTCAAAACTTTTATTTTTTATTCAGACCATAGTTAATCATTTCTGTGTTCGTAGTCGTACTACACCTATATTTTCCCGATCTACGCGACCGTGCAGATGCAGGTCGTAATGAAACGGTTCACAGCATTTCTTCTTCGCTGAAGCCAGTGCCTGCACCCCCAAAATAAATGTTAATGACACTTACATGATTAAAAAATGGATTTGATTAAATCCAAATAGCGCTTGCTAAATTTTTTCTGTACTAAGGTCATTGTAAATTTTTCTCGTAAAATTTTTTACAAACATTTTAGTATTAACGAGATTTTCATCCAAAAACCTTTCCTTTCGAAACAAAGNTACANCTGTAGCTGGGCACAGCTGAACACAGCATTGACAACGAAGCGAAATGTGTGTGTTTTACTGTTTTTACTCCAAAACATTTAAAATTCACATGGCTTTTAAATGGTTTGTTTTGTATTGTCTTTTCTCATTTAAATCAGAAACATTTAATATCAAAAGCTTTTCACGAAAAATTTACGAGTATGTATTTCGATAGACTTTTTGTAGGAAAACGTTTTCCAGTACGAATGTTTCAGTAGAAAGTTTTTTAAATATCATGTTGTTTAAATGCAATTGATGTTTTCAAATAACTTGTTAAATTCCGAAATACAGTAATTCAGGCTGGCATCAACGAATCACAATTCGTCTGTTCGAAGCCCTGGAATTGGGTAATACGACGTTTTATGATGACGCTGTGCGGTAAAGCCCAGTTCCATCACACAAGAAAATGCGCTGTTTAGACGCTGTTCGTTTTGGCGCACATTAAGAAAAATTGCAAGGATCATTGACCATCACTCGTGATCTAAAAGTGACTTCCAGCTTTTATACTAAAAGTGTGGCTGTTTGGAAACTAGCTTTTACCATCCCACTGTAAATATTGGACTACGTAAAACTTTGTTGTGACTGTAGTTTCTTCTCGTGACATCACTCTCAGCTTCAGGTTAGTTTAAGGTGGCACGTTTGTTGCAATGTTTAGGTCGTCGTGTGTTATTTTTGCGAATGACTGCTTTGTGACAACAAATATTTTTCGGCATCATCTGGAACATGCACAACACGCCACATACCTACTGTGCGGTCTTTGATGAAGATATTTACGCACCTTTGTTGAAACGNAATTAAGGTATCTTTGAGCAAACCTGATTCCGCGCACTGGTACGCTGGCCAGGCTTTTGATATCAGCTAGTGCAGGGGTCGGGAACCTTTTTGGTTAAGGGAGCCAAGAAACCTACATATTATAAATTGTATTTCCGTGAGAGCCATATAATATTTTTCAACACTTAATGCAACTAACTTACTAACTAACGTGTGCATTTTTAAGCAAAACCAACAATTTTAAACAATGGTAAATGTCTGAATTTTCTCTTATTAACATGCTTGTTACTGTTAATGCGACTTCTGGTGCTGCATTGTATTGTTGATGGCTTTGTAGTCTGGTAGATGGAAAATTGCAGAACAAGTTTCATTCGTAAGAATCGTGTTAAGAAAATATCAAGCGAGCCAGATGCCGCCATCAAAAGAGCCACATCTGGCTCGCGAGCTATAGGTTCCCGACCCCTGAGCTAGTGTTTCCAAAAACAAAACATGATCAACTGAAAAACAAAAGCACGACAAACTGTGCTGTCATCCACGTATGGTTAAACTTGAGGAAGGTATTGTTGCTTAAGTTCTAACTTGAGGAAAGTATTGCTGCTTCAATTCTCACTTGAGGTAAGTATCACTGCTTGAGTTCTTAAGTCGCACTAAATCTCATTTGCGCAAAGGCGTAGCTGATTGCGTTGTCAGGTCTCACGAAATATCAACAAAATGCAAGTGTATAGCTAGATTAGGACAAAAATGTTTTTTCTAGGTCTACCACGCTTGACCATGGGATGCTTTTTTCTGTCCTATCCCATCCCACGGGACTTGCGACTGTCCCATCCTATGGGATTCCCACGAAACTAGTAATGCGGAGTACATTGAATCATGTGCATGTCTAAAGTCTAGCTTCTACCAAGCCGTTGCTAAGGCACCTGAAACACCCAATTGGAAGGGCCAATGAAAATTAGGTGACTCCTTTCAGTTGTCGCCTAAAAAAGGTCCCCAACAACCTTATTTTCTGGAGCATCGCGTTACTACGCCATGGCGCTGAGCCTCTGCGTCTGTGACGGCAACAAAAACAAAGCAGATCATTTTTGCCGCAAAAATAAAGCGTGCCAAGCGTAGAAAATGTTTCTTGCAAATTAATTGCTGTGTTATACGCTCTGTACTATCGCGACAAAATATGCGCGCACTGAGAAGCCTTTCATTTTTGTCATTCCCTCAGAGGAGCGCTCAGACGATGTGATGTTGTTCAGTGCTCTAAGATAGCTGAGTAAGAGCAGGGTCTCAACAGCGCATCTGAGCAGCCGTGTTACTTTTGCAGTGAACTCGACCATCCTCCACGTGGCGGAAAAACCTGTGCGCGGGACTTCGCCGGTGAATTCGCAGCTGCCGATCTCGCCCGACCTGGACACGCGCGCGCCGAGCTCGTCGAACAATCAGCAGCCGTCGCAGCGGCCCCTCGAATGCGCGCCGGTCGCGTGCACCCCGGAGCAGCTCGGGTGTGATCGCTTGCGCATAAACCCGCTTACCGGATGCCAGATGTGCGAATGCGGAAGTGACATTTCCGGCATCTACATTTCCGGAGCAGAAGGATCGCTCGACATTCACGACCCTGACCCGACGATCGGTAAGAGCAGAAGAAGGCCAAGTGCGGANGTTTTAAGTCCTAGTTTCGTTAAGCAATCAGTCATGCGCGCATTTAAAAGGNTTAACCGCTAACGCAGTCGAGAAAAATAATAAAAACAACAAAAACATGAATCCGAACTGTACTAGGTCAACCTTTGGGACACCTCAGATCCACCTATTATCTGGGTTGACTAAGCTAGGAACCCTCTAAGCATCTTGAAACTGTTTTTTTTTCGACACTTGACTATTTTGCATGGATTGTGCACCATCTTACAACGCCCCATTGCAACAGAACGCACTTCTGTTAGTCAAAGCGAAATCCTTTCTGAGCACGTAGGACGCTCAAACTTATATTATCCCGACCGGATCTCATAAATTTCCTGAAATAAACTGATAGTCAAAATAATATAAAGAATTCAACGAGATGATTTCATCATTTTACTGACAACCCATATCGGACTTGGAAAACAAACGTTGGGATTTTTCAAGTGGAGCCCAATTTAGTGTTCTTAAAAGTAGTTGTCGCCTATAGCAGTAACGGCAACAATTGCGATTTTAATTAAACTACAGCAAATCTCCAATTTTTCCAAGATTCCTTTTGATTTGAGTTTACTTTTTCCAAATTTTTCACACTCCTCTGTTTAAAACTTGTTTAAAACTGTTGAAAATACTTTACTACAATTGACATTTTTTGCTTACTTTGCATCAAATTAGAATAGGAGGATGACGCTTATTCCACATGAAGTGCATATTTTTCACGTTTACCGTCTCTTACTATAACTGCAAGTGCTCTTTTGCACAAAATACACTTGAAGCTGTAGATATTGTTTGATCAAACTTGCAACACAGAGCTGTAATTTGAACGTTTTAAATTTGACAAAAGCGTATTTTAAAAAACAAAAATGTCTCTTAAAAATTTTAAGTCCTTGTCTTGTGACACGGTACAAAAGATTGCATCAACGGCGTCTTCCCACACTGCGAAAAAGTAGGACTTCGTTGGATACAATTTAGGCTACCATTACTGTCACAAAACGACTGCAGTTTTCATGAGAAAAGTCACCATTTTTCATCAAGCATTATAGATATTCTTGTATCTCAGCAAACTATTAAATGGCGTAATAGCGTTTATGAGGTGTTAAATATAGGCAAAGAATGTGAAGTTGCCAACCCTCCCAATCACATTAACGCACAGCATTTGAGCTTGCAAAGGCTATCGATAAAAATATGCCAGTAAATCCTAGGGTTCAATCTTTACATTCATTCCTTGTAGTAAATGTGCGCCGCATTAAATTTTATAGCGGTAATAACTTAGCACAAGAAATTACGGTACGTCTTGTTTGTGCTGCAAACGCGGATGTTGTATTATTTCAAGCGCAGAAAGGCATTTCGAAATTACTGGAACGTTTCCTTGTGTTTGTTATACGTCAACTTCAATGCAAAACATTGTTGGCTTATTTCATCTGCAACCTATTGCTGAAGACGTTTTTGATGCTTCTGTTCTGACTTGAAAATAAAAGCAGAAATTAAACATCACACGCTCGTATGTCGATGTAACAAACCGCTCCGTATGCACCTGCATCTTGCAACTTCGTGCTGCTTTGCTTGAATTTACTTTTCTTGTACCAAACTTTGATCCTTTAAGCTTGAAGCTTTTCAAACGAGATACAGTGGAAACCTGAGGAAAAAGATGTTTGGCGTAACTAGAGCAAGCCTGTAACCAGCTTGGGACACCAGAGGGGCGAAGAGTTTTCTGAAGGGGGCCCAAATTTTACATCGGGTCCCCCTCAAAAAGTTTTAAACTATGTCCAACACATTTTTCCTGAGGGTCGAAATTTTTCCAGGGGGGCGCAGCTCCCCTGCGCCACCCTTAGTTAGGGTCTTGATCTAGAGGTTTGAACCAGGGTGGGAAAACGTAGCTGAACAGGGCCCACTGGCCAACACTCAGAAAAAGAGTTGAGAAATGATAGTAAAGCCGGATGTGGATGGCTGCAGCAAATCCCAAAACCACCGGAAACACTAGCGTACGGAGGGGGGGGCACTGTGCCATGGCCCTCCATCAGACCCTAAAAATAAAAAAATGTATAAACAGTATCCGGCAGCGGTGTAACTAAGGGGGGCAAGGGCCTCAATTTTAAATAAACTGACTTTGTTTTCTGGTCACTGATATATGCACTATGCAAATCTTTTTATGACTACTGTACGTTTCCACTGCTTGATTTTCATTTTACGATTTAATTCTTTCACTGACAAAATTGCTTCACACGTGGCTTTTAAGTAACTTAACACAGGTAACAATGAACACCAGAAAAAAGCTTCGGTTGGCGTGAGATTTGAGCCCACAAACTTCAATAAGCGTCTTCGATAAGCGGTACATGTCTAAAACTTATAACATCCAAGCACGCATATAGGTTTATTTCATGAGCCTCAGACAACAAAAGTTCGGTTTTCTGTCTCACCGGCTAATAAGTCTCGTAAAAGCATTATACTAAAACTTGCTTCCAGAATGCACAAAAATACGTAATTTTAGGTATAATTTTGCAAAATTTATCCGGAGAATGCCACCGGACTCCCCTACAATGGTCGTGCTTTCGTCATTTCCCCTAAAGTTGGTTTGTGACGTCACACGATTGTGACGAAACTTTGCCTCCCCCCTCGGAAATTTTCTGCTTACGCCACTGACCAGAAAACACTCCGAAAAACGCAAAAAAGCAACAACCTACTGAAAAACAAAAGAATATTAAATATTGAAATGTAAACTAAATGGGGGCCCAGTTTTTATATTTGGCTTGACAGGGGGGCGGTTCGCACTGATCCTGTCAGTTACGCCACTGTTTGTCAGGCGTTTAATGGTGATAAGTGTTAATAAATATTTGCAAAATTTTTTCCAGTTTTGTTTTTGTCATCTTGCTTTTCTGAACATTTAATGAAAATGACAAAAAAAGCAAATATGCCCACTGCATTGTAGTCAGTGTCAGGTCGTTAAGTAATGGGGGAAATCCAAGGTGGAAACGGGAGCATTACGATGTCAACATTCGCTTGATCAGCAAGAAGGCAAATGAAGCTTACAGGCACACCAACGGTTTGCGTTGGAGTTGGGAAGGCCACAGCAAAACAAACGTGGAAAACAAACCATTTCTATGAGTTGAGAGCAAGCAAAAGTTCACGCGCACCATGATCAAAGATAGCCAAAAGATAGCATAACTTCAGACACACCTTACAGCACACGACCTCTGGAAAACTGCGCCTCTACTACTTTTGTTTTCTCAGCAGATGACCCTTGTCCCGATCCGCTAGAAATTGTGGAAGGTGCTGGAATGCAGCAAGGGATCAACAGAATTGAGGGTTCGAAGAAGCCGAAGTACAAACTGGCTTTAGGAAAACTGAAAAAAGGCTTCATTCCAGGAAAAAAGTACAAAAGTAAGTAAAAACGGAAATCATCCACTTAAATTAAAAATGCACTCAGTTTGTTCATGGCGCAGCTGCGCGACCGATAACTGAAAATGTACACAGGTTTTAGTTAAGTGCAAAGACTTTACATAATTGAAAACCTATCCTTGTCGGTGCAGCTGAAAGGGATGGAGTAACGTGGGAGCGTAATGCGCAGTCTTTAATTTTCTCAAGACCTTTTTAGTCAACAGCATAACGCTAGCACACGCTTTTGTCGGTGAGAGGTGATACATCTATCCGAATGTCCACGTAGTGTTTACCCAGCTTTACTATCGCTTAATAATGTATCGTCGATTTGTTGCGTTCACTTAATGACAACCTTCGTGAGGACAGACGAGCGAGATGTGTAAATTGTCTGTGCACGTGTAAGGCCATTCCACGTCGTTTCTTACTGCCTTGTACGCGCCCACTGCACCTACAGTAAGTAACCGCAAGTGACTATGTAAGCAAAAATGGCAAAAAAATTACTTGAAGAAAACCTTCTTTGGTAATATGGAAACCAAATGCAGAACTGCGTGGAAACGAGAACTGGCAGATAGAACATATTGTAGATTTCCTGTCGTACGTTTTGCGCTAGTCTGGCTTGTTTAGGGATAAACAGAAAAATGTTTCAGTAAACAAGGTTCTTAACTTCTCATACTGTTGAAGGCGGTGCTGAGAAATCGGTGCTGTCAAGTTTTATTTCTCTTCCCATAGCACCGTTAATTAACTAGCCTTGATAATTCTCTTCTACCAAGCAATCATGGCTCACCACAGTAGTTCTTAAATCTGTTAAAGAGGTATGACGTTTACAGTGAAGAATACAGATCGATGGGTTGTGGGCAATTATGGATGGCTTTTCGCCAAGTGGCAACCTCTGTAAATGTTATAGTGTAGCTCATTCTTCATTTCAAACTTCACCCTCAAATGCCAAGTCTGGATCCGCCCTTTTGTCAATAAACTTGAGTGCCTTCCGAAGACGTTAAGAAGTGCCAAAATGTCTTCTTTATGCCTTTGGCATGTTTTCTTGAATACAAGCTACGGCTTACTCTACACTGACATTTAAGGATCCTTTCAGTCACATCTCCGCTGAACAATTCTATGATGTCGTTAAAGCTGAACCTTCATTATTGAAGAAGGTTAGAGGAACTGCAAAATCTTGCGGGACAAAATTTGACCATTACATTAACAGCTTGCTTTTTGTGCTTTTTTGCTACACCTTAGCTACATTTCACCAGTACTATCAAAAACAGGCGTAAGAGCTCGTCTTAAACAACAATGGTTTTAATTCATTTGAATATCGATCAACTAGCGTTTTCCAAAAATTGGTGCAGCGGTTGCCGTCGAAAGGTGTCTTCTTTTTGGGGTGATGAAAATATGGCAGCCCTATACTTAAACCAGCAACCAAAGCAATCGCAACTAGAAGAAAAAAAACGCTCCTCTGCAACGTGCTGCGGTGTCACAGCATTGGTGAAAACTCTACGCAAAGGTTTTTTCAACCTCGTCGCTTCGGACAAACTGTTGATAGAAGTCAAGGCACAGCATGACCTGCTCAAGTATCAATACTATGGTTTGAAAGAAGGCTTGGAAAAAATGGCTGTCTTGATTCTTGCAAGACAGACCAACATACAGCATTGCTTTTGTATCAAAATCTTTCGCCAGCTGGACGCAGTTGGCCCTGTCTTGAAATGTGTGAAGGACTCATGTTACGCAGCAACGAGAACTCGTTGCCCAGCCTTCTTTTGACTGCTCACAGTGGTGTTGGATTTCATAAAGAATTGAGCAGTGTGAAAGCTGTGTCTAATTGCATCTATTTCGCTTCAAAGTGTGGGTGCTAGTTTTCAACAGAAATAGAGTAATAAATTCAGGATTTTCTCCCTTACCGGAAAATCACTGCAAGGCTATCTTTAGCGAAGATAAAAAATGGTTGCGAATTTCTGGCTTAATGGAAGTTTTGAAATTTTTACGAAGTTGTTCGAATTTTCTATTGTTTTGGAATGCCAGGCTCCTTTCCAGTGCTTTCCCACGTCGCGGGTACTGGGGACTGTTGGTGCAGCCGTTCCTCCAAACGTATAAAGTAGTTTGTCCTGGATCAACTTGAACCCTTCCCGTCAAAAATACTGGAAACATTTTGCGACTGAAGGGGGCATAAAGGTCATGGCTTTTATGCTCTCGGCAATATCGGAAGAAAAGAGAAAGTGGTGGGCAAATAATGTTGATGGTCGCAGACAATATTTTCTGCATTGTACGTCTCTAGATACCTCTTTATGACCCAAACGTGAGGTTCCGGAAATGTTTACCGCAGAATAATTTCTTGTCTCGGGTGACTCAAATCAGTGGTTTCCTTCTTCTTACGGACTTTAGTGGTTTATTGACGAAGTAGTGATAAATTACCTTGTTATAGCCCAATTAATAAGGTTGAATTGCATTTTGCAATTCAAGCAAGAGAAAGCGTAATCAAGTAGCGTAATTCAGTTCTACTTCATAACATGTGTTAAGCAGAGCCAGCAAAGAGGAAATTCAGTAATGTTCTTTCTCTTATGAAACATTGCAAGGAAACCCGAAAAGTTTCCTGAGAACTCAAAAGGGTCGGGTGCATTTTCATGTTCTCATATATAAGAGGGATAAAGAGCTGTTACTTTATTTGTTTATATGTATCAAGTATCGATAGTTGAGCATGCTGAAACCTATTCGCCTAATAAAGGCTCGGTTTATCTAACCTTAATTGACTTTGGTTGCGTGTAGCTCACTAGATTTCAGTAGTAACTCTGCAAATTGCAATGCTTCTCATGGTGGTTCTTGATGCCGGATCTGTATTGGCGTGTCAGCTGGTGTCCACGCGGCCGAGAGTTCTTTAAATTAGTGTTGATTTGATGGAAATCGTGGTACTGACCCGAATTCGGACCATGCTCAGGTAGGATAAAAATGTTTTACTGTTGGTAGTGGTGGTCAAAGTGGGCACAAGATTTTCCTAATATCACCGAAGCGAACGGAAACGTTTCAGGAGTACCGACGCATCTTTCAACAACTCAGCAATTTTTCTCAAGCTCATCTGGCCCGAAAAAGCAAGCTTGTTATATTTCAAAATTTTTTTATCTTTTTAAAATCAAACATAATTTTTTCCCCAAAAAAGGTAGGCATACTAAAGGCACCTAAACGGCAGGAAAAATAGAGAAATTCCGCCAGTAGCCTTTATTGGCGGTCAGTTGAATATCAAAATGGTATTCTGCTCGAAATTTGCGGTTCCACATGCAACGGACTAAATTATGTTGACACATGAAAATATGTTATTTTCAAGTGTATCTTGTATTTCACTGCCACCTAAAGTTTAGAGGTCCAAAAAAGACAAATGACAATTGCGATGACAAGTGCGATCACAAACCTGTGAAATTGTGTGCAGTGCTGTTCCTACATGTGTAAATTCTATTTTGAGCACAATCTGAGCACTGTAGCTTTTCTTGTCACACTTGTTGACTATTTGCCCAAATTGACCTTCTTGTTCCATGTCCGGTACGCAAGGCGAAAGTGGGTAATTCCCCGCTTTCTCAAAAAATGCAAAACTTATGCAAATTTCGAAAAGATTGCTCGACAGAGCGCATAGAAGAATCAGCTACTGGAAGAGTCAGCCTTAAACATTCATTCTAAGTATTAGTTTTGTCAGTATGTGCAGCACTCATCATAATCAATGATAGTTCGTGCTACTTTATCGTATATTTTGTTCCGGCAAGGTGGAAGCAGTACTTAAAGCTGAAAAAAAACGACTTGCCCAACTTAGCAAGCTGACCTGAACTGGGTAGAGGATTCCCTTTTCGGTAAAAAATGTCTTGTTCTCAACCACGGTATAATATTTTAAATAGAGCTGTTCTTCGACGTTCACATTTTGCATGTATTAGCAGTTCAGCCACAACATAGAGAAAGGCAAACCAGTAATAGAGAATGATAAACGCTTATCTGTACACTGTAACAGTGTGCAGTACCGTTGCGCTTTTCTGACTCAACGCTTTCATTTTGCTTTTCGGCAAAGCTCCAAAAGACCTTCTCAAAGCACATCATGACCTAATTAGGAAAAACACCTCTTTTCCTCCCATGATACTTCCTATGTACGCCGAGCACCTTCGTGAAATATCGATGTTTTCTCACAGTCCCGTAAGCTTTTGCAAGCAGGTTGCAACTTTATCTCTGAAAAAAGGTGTTTTGTGCAGCGCAGTGCGTTTATTGCATTGTCACTCTAAAAACAGTTATGTGCCGTCACTCGGTTACACCTGCATAGCAGAGATGAGCGGACTGTCAAATTTTGCGATCCAGATCCAGTGCTGATGTTTTAAAACTCAGTCCAAGTCCAACCACAGTCCAAAAATTTTTCTCAAATGTAAAGTCCTAGTCCAATTGAAGTCCAAAATATTTTTAAAAATGCAGCCTTTNCACAACAAAAATGCCGCATTTCCTTTCCATTAACTCAGTCCAAATCCGGTCCGGTTCCAAAATTTTGAAGAGATTTACAGCCCGGATCCAATCNAAATTTAACAAAATTTGCTATAGTCCGGATCCAGTCCAATCCAAGTCCAGTCCAATGCTCATCTCTGCTGCATGGTGCTAATTGTGCAAACGTCCCGCAGCGCTGCTTGCGTCGACTCCTATGGCGTTGTGTCGTGTTCGACTTCTGATGTCAGTGTCGGCAAGGCCTCCTAGATAGATGTTTTCTAGGTGGGCCTTGGTGTCGGGGACTGTCGCCTAAGCGCGAGAATCAGTCGTTGACAGGGCGTTATTATCAAAATTACAAGATCACGGTTTCGCGACGAATAAACTGCTTGTGTGTAAGTACAACAGCTTGCATTAGGTCAGACGTAACCTTCCCGCGATCTTGACAGCAGAACGGTGTAAACATTGCGGTAGCACGCAGTAGCGATTAGTCGCTCGCAGAAAGATGAGATCATTTTGCAACGTTTTTTCACTGTAAACAAATAACGATGAGCCTTTGAGAGAGTGCACCAGCCAGTGGCGTAGCCAGCCCAAAAATTTGGGAGGGGCCAAAATGCTTGATTTTAGGCGAATAACACTATTTTGTTTGGAAAAACGTCTCTCAAAGCACAAAATGACTATATTTTCTAAAATTTGGGGGGGGCCATGGCCCCTCTGCCCCCGTGGTTACGCCTATGGCACCAGCTCCTGCCTACCCGTTAATGCTTAGGCAAGTGACGTACCAACACTTATGATCACTTTTGGTTGCAGATGCTTTTGATTCTTATCCTGGTTGCTTCTTTTTTAAATAGTGTTCGTCCAAAAGTGTGCTACTGGGAATAGAGCAATATGGTCGCCATCAGTACAGTTGGCGGTACTATTTCGTGCATTTTATTTTTTGAAAGTATCGGCATTTCTAGTACACAGTCGTTTAGTTTACTTTGAAACGGTATGCATGGGATACATTTAGAAAGTATATCACCAGCTGCAAGCAAACAGTTCTAATTTGCGAAAATCGCTGATTCAACTCTTTGTGCATTTAATGATTTTATGAGGTGCAGCACAAGGATTTTCATTACATATTTTTTTAGAACGAAGTATTGGTAAACCTTTGCCAAGTCTTACTCTAGTTGTTTGCAATTCTTTTTTTCCGGAGAAATGAGAGCGTCACTACAACTACGTCAATATATTTGCAGTTACAACTTTACTGCTTAAACGTTCTCCGAATTTAAGATAATTCAATTTACTGTATTTTACTTGCTACTGCAAGCACACTGCCTGTTCCCCTTTTTTAGAACCCACTAACATACATACGTATGCATTTCCGCAATAGATGAGCCTGTTACTTTCCTTTCGATTTGTAAATTTTCTTGACGTCAATTACATGAAGTTTTCCAAACGTTGAATCACTTTTGTAAAGTATTTGAAACGTCAACGAATTCTACAAGATCCGAGGATAGAAACACCGTGTCGTCGGCGCCCAGCTAACAGCAGTAGACACGATTTTTTCGCAAGACAGACATAATGCGCCAGAGTTTTTTCCCTGAGCGAAGAGATGCAGAGTTTGATTGAAATCGACTGCATTGTTTACCAACTTTTGTCTGCTCCGCGCTTCTTCCCAGATATCTGAAGATGGTTTTCTCGATTTTTCAAGATAAGTCGCTGACATCGTTTTCAACTGTGTTCCGAGCCCATACTCGTTTCAAAATCCGTGACGGTCTCCGCGCGGCTTCCACGGCTTCGGCAGTCTAGTTCAATAGTTCTGAACCTTTTTGTTATGGCGGACCCCTTTTGCTGACCTCATTGTTTTCACAGCGTTTATTGGTATTTTCAAAAATATGAATGGTCGCTGCTTATTCAGAAATGCAGCAATGTTCACTGTATCAGATGATCATAAACACAACACCTAACCTCAAACTGAAAA
>JGI24158J21664_10002739_pt1 | contig 21684 bp, 13 predicted proteins | sample Ectturendosymbi3_FD_21664 | JGI IMG/M metagenome (IMG submission 21664)
ATTGAGCGTTGACAACCGGCGAAAATGTCACAAGTTCAACGCTGCAAAACAAGCTATTCGAGATCAGAGCGCAAGTTTTAATCAAGCAAAATATTTTTGGTGGCGTATAAGTGACCTATTTCAGTTGAAATTTTTATAATTTTTCCACGGATATGAGCGCAATATTCGTTTGGTTCAATCAGTTCAATGTGGTCACGCTCTCGTAACGCGTTTGCGTTTCGCCGACGTCCGTATTGGAGCCGACTGGCGGCTGGAGCAACTGGCGGCTGAGTTGACCTAGGTCGTAATAGCAGTAGCGAGACAGACGAGTAGGGCTAGGCCTTACGAAATTGTTTGAAATACAATGATTTACGGATTAAGCACTGACGAAGCATAGGTCAGCACTCTGATCTATCGCTGATATGTCAAGGGCTGCTTGTGCAAGATTTTGAAATGCATTTTTTTGTTTTGAAGGTGCTGTGGTTGAGAATCCGTTCATTGTTTTACAGGTGCATTGTGATACGAATGTAAAATTTTGAATGTTAAATTAGTAGTCAAATATTGCAATGAATGCAATGGTGAGGGTGAAAAGATAACTGTAAGACCTTAAATGTATCATGTAGATGTACATGTTTCAATTTGTGCATTTAAGTGAAAGTAAAGGAAAACATTAAATGTTTTTTCAGAAAAGATCTAACTAACTCTAGGCTACTAGCTTTTTTATGTTACTTCATACATTTGATTTGCTGCTAGCCTACTTGTGAATTGTCAGTATGTGTAAAAATAGACTTGAACTTGTTAGAAGTATGATGCAAATAATACATATTACCTTGATGTTTATGTGCAAGTACCAGCGTGCATTTCAAGTTCGGTTTTGACTTTTTATAAATGTTTTATATGTCTGTCTGAGTGTCTGGGGTTTTTTATTATTTTCTAAGGTTTTTTCAAGGTAAATTCTGTTTTTTTTTTCTTATAACAGAGTGGCAACACTGGACCAAACAGCACATATAGTACAAGGCGTTATAGCCAGTGGATTCACAGGGTTGCAGACACTTTTTGCAACTGCATTGAAGACAACCATAGGGTTACAGACACATTCTTAACACTAATGTTAGCTAACACGTAACACTTGTTACAAAACTACTCCGGAGCAGGGTGGCAATTCCTAAATTGGTTAAGTCTAGGTAAAATGCAAAAGCATTGTGGCATGACATGCCATCAATCAAACAGATACAGCAAAGTTTGATCATTCATTCGCAGAGTAAAATGTGATTAGGCCTATAGTAATAGTGCTCAAAGAATAAGGCAAATACAAACAATCTGAGTACATCAAAGCACATAACCATTATATGTTGTTAGATTTTCTGCATCTTTTGAAAAACAAGTACGTGTATTTTTGTAACAGAGCCTCAAATGTACGAATGTAACATACAAGTAATACATCATCTGAAAGCTCTTGTTAAGCGATTGTATAGTCACATAAGATATCCTCATGTTTGTTTTTGTTTATTTCTAGAATAAACGGGTGTTGAAGTGTTTGCATAAAACTTGAATGTAATTTTTTTATACAATTTGAAGTGAAGGCTGTGTTTAAAAATTCCTACACTTAAGTAGTGAAAAAGCTTATGCTTATACTGTACTAAAAAAGTAGAATGAGGTTAAGACCAGAAATACAGCAAGCATGAAGTCAAACCGTATCACAAAATTAGGACTCTCTAGCTATAACACATTCAAGTAATAGCACAAAACTCAATAATAGAGGAAAACTTTAAAAATTACCACCTCGGCAATGTTCAACATGAAATATATAACGCAAGTTATGGCAACCCCTCATATCTTGTTTTGAGGATCACATGTGCAGTACCATTAAATTTGTTAATAGTGACAGATCAGTTATAGTTGAAATCATGGTAAATATTTTAGTGTGTGCTGTTCTCAAACTTTGGCCTTGCTGTTGCAATTTTTTCTTTTGTTGCACTGGATAAATGATATTGCCCTTGGACTGTTGCGAATGTTGGTATATCTATCAAGCACAAAATATGTCACAGTTGAACCCAGCATGTGTCACTTTGCTATGGCCAGTGGAATGGCAATGCTGGTCTACTCGGATGCATGAACTTAACTAGCAAGTCAGTGTTATCTTTGTTAGTTTTTTTCCCCATACCATTGATGGTCATACACAGCACAATAAAACTTATTTTGTGTGATAGAAAGGTTTGATATGTATATCTGTAAATCCACAGTTAGAGAAAATCTGTATCATCACAGATAAACTTCATTTCTGGTTGACTGAAAAAGATTGGTTCAAAGTAGTGAAAATAACAGGTTCCTTAATTTTAGATGCTTTGCTAAAGTCATCAAGCAGCATAGGCTTGGTGTCACCCAAGTCTTCTTTTGAGATCAAACAAATATGATTGTTCATAGCATTTTGGTGCAGCGATCCATGATAGACATAACCTCTGTAACTTTTATGCCTGTGTTTTTGAAAGCTTCTGCAATTCAATGTTTTTCACAATTATCATTTTTACCAGTTTTGAGCAGTATCCAAAGTCTTTCTTGCAAATTACAACAGATTGAAATAGACTTGCAGTCTGTGAAAATCCTGTGTGTGCTTCTGTGACTTTTTTTTAAGAAATAAGTTGGTAAACTTGCCTAACTACCATTAAGCTTCTAATCTGACTTTGCACCTTTTGCAGAATTAATTCAGGATTTTAGCACTATGTCATCTACAGGTGAATCTGACAACAAAGTCCAGCTAGAGAATCCTTATTTAACTGATAAGGAGTTTTTATACCATCTTTTTATTTCGACATCAGTCAACCTTCCCCAAAGGTTTGGTGATGTGAAGGTAAGTATGAAACATCAGTTTTTATATGTGGTGGGGAAAGGTGACTTGTTTAAATGCATTGCTCTGAATACGTTTGGATACTCGAACGAAAAGGTTTACATTATTTTCTCTTCAGAACAGTTCTTTTTTTTCAGGAAAATGTTCAATATTGTTTTGTGTTTGCAAAACATGTTTTCTGTGCATACATTGGTTGTAACAAGTAACCTAATCCAGAGAGGGCAACCTTACTGTATTTTCCAGGTGTCACAGTCATAGTTGGTACACAAGACCACATTCCATAGTCTAAACTTTAAATCCTTAGATGATTATTGTGCAGGTCGTGAGTCCTGGCGTAGTTAATAGTGTGATTATACTTTTGCTATAAGCTATTCTTAATGTTTTGGCAGTATGTCTGCATGGGTGGGAAAAGCTCTAGAATGCGGAACTTTGCTGAACTTCTCTATGATGAACTTGGACAGCCAGATAACTCCGAAGTGGAAGAGAATTCCTCACATGGTATACACTTTCAAACATTTTAACCACTACCTTTGTCCAGCCGTTAGTCAACAGTAGGTTATACGAGGATGAAAACTGTTTTGATTGCTCAGCAAATATTTACTCCTTAAATTTACAATATTCCAGAAATTCTCCTTCAGCAAGGTTATTAATCAATGAGACATCTCGTGCCATGCTTGGAATGCATCAATGATGCATTGCATCATACGATTGATGAAGGCGATATACGGCCGAATTGTTGACTTATGCTTAACATGTCTCAAAGATGCGAACAAAAACAGTCCTTTTCAATCGAGATATATCTTGGTTGGTTGCAATCTTGTCAGTATCAGGTTTAGAATGACTATATTCACTCGGTTTACCACCTATGAACGTGTTACCAAGCAATTTGTTGCAAATCGTTTTTTGATTTTCCTTGTCAGTTCGAACGTAACTGGTTTCAGATGACGGTTCAATCCTATTTTATTAACATGAAAAAATGTTGCAGTATATCACAGGGGCGAAAAAATGCAGTCCACACATGTGCCGCGCGACCAAAACCCTGGAGCACGTGAATAGGATTTGCAGCAACGTAGCAGTCCGTAGTTCATAATTTTAAGTGTAATATTAGTACTATTAATAGTGGCAATAATGACATGCAGCATGCGAAAATTTTTAATTGCAAATTTTCTTACCAAAGTTGTTTACATTCTATATTTTATGCATTTGAATACTGTATTACAAAGCTTATATGGGTGCGCTACTAAAATTCAGGGGTGTGGAGCTGTTCTAAAAATAACACAGCTCCAGAGCTCCTGGTTTTCATGAGTGTAGCTCCGGCTCTGGCGCTCTTTCTTTTCATGGCTCTGGCTTCTGTTCGTTTGCACACATTAATATTTTCAAGTGTCTTAGTGTGCCTCAAGCTGAATGGAAAATTAATTATATCAAGTACAGAAAACTAAGAGAATATACCAAACTTTTTTAAGTAATTTTATCTGGTAGTTTTTTTGAAACAGCTTTCTTACCATAAGGAAATCAGCAAAAAAACAACAACCATAGGTTCAGAGAACAGTTACTAGTGAAAACATAACTCAAGGTAACGATAATATAAATAAATTCTGGAAAGGCAGTCACTGGTTTTGCTGTCAGTGCCTGGCGACCTTTTGTTATTTCTTACGACCAGAATAAAGAAAATGGCATTTGTGTCCAAGCATTTAACAGACCAGTCCCAATTGACCAAGTGTTTTGCAGTCATTGCATGCATTGCCTGTTGCAGTCTTGGTGATTCCAGCAAACAGCGATGCCCGCGCAAACCATGCAAAGAGCGCAGAAGACATAATCGATTGCCTCTCTCATGTGTTCTTTCTCACATGCACACATTTGCATTAACACAAATGCAAAGATGCGTTTAAAATCGCTGTGTTAAAAGAAGTAGTATGACTTCTAGCACAAAATTCACCTTTGACTTTTTAAAAATAACTAAAAACTTTGAATTCTTATCTTTTGCACTCAAAATAAGCAATGATGAATCACAAAGTAAAGCACAATTTTACCTGTAAAGCTTAGGAGAAAATAAGACTGGTTACCATGCTGAAAACATAAAATTTATTTCCACAGATCAAAACTTCAAGAAAGTCCACAGCTGTTTACATTGCTTTTTTATACCCTTCTGACAATGTACTGCTATGCAAAGTGATGCTAGTTCGCTACCAATTAGTTATGACTTTTATGTTATGCTGCTGCTAGTAAATGCAAAGTTTCCTAGTCAATTTTGCTGGTAATCTAGTAGACCCTGCTAGTATGCCTAATGGTTTTTAATAAAAATTCCTACTTTACAATGGAATGCCGTGCATTTCATGCATAAATCCACAATGGTGGTCTAGGCCACATGCAGCTCTTGGAGTGTTTGAGAACCATTGTTCAAAAAGCAACACCATGCCTGCCAGCTACGATGTCACAGTCTTAGCTACTGTTAAACATCAACGTCAAAGGCTTGCAGATCCATTGTTGCAGTCTGGGGTCGTAACTTATAACAATCGCGTTTAGTGTGCTATGAAGAGCACTGCTTTAGGTAAAATAATTGTATTTGGCAAAACAGTTAGTGTCTAGGAAGGGACCCGGAGCTGGAGCTACCACTCAAATGGCCATAGCTCTGGCTCTGGTCCCACATTTTAAACTGAGTTCTGGCTACAGCTCCAAGCAAAATTTCATGTTATGCTTACTGAGCTGGTAAACGTAGTGTTTCCTTGTGAACTTTGTCAGTAATCTTGTAAACCTTGCTAGTAAGCCTAATGTTTTTTTATGAAAATTCCTACTTTACAATGGCGTACCATGCATTTCACGCTTAGGTTTGCAATGGTGTCATATCTTAATCATTTTCCTTGCTAACAGCGTGATTACACAGCTACAAATGCTGTGGACATGATGTTATATACCTACTCATTATAGCTTAGTTCTTTTTAGATTGCTACACTACTACAGACTGGCTTTGATCATTCTGACTATAAATTAAGATGTTGTGGCAGTCAACATTTTTTTACTTCTACAACAGTGGTTCTCAATCATTTTGCTAAAGGAAGCCAAATCCAGACGTACAGCTTAGCTAGAGAGTCACACTAAAAATTTTTAATACAAGTTAATTGACGTACGTTTTTTATTGCGCTAAGTCTGCTACACAAAATATTAGAGGTGTTACTGAAAGAGTGCCAAGAGCTGCACAAAGGATGCTTGGGAGCTACATGCGGCTCTTAGAACAGTGTTTGAGAACCATTGTTCTACAAGTAACACCAACCCTGCCAGGAACAATGCCACAACCTTAGCGATGATTAAACCAAGGAAACAAAGTCTTGCAGATCCATTGTTGCTGTGTGGTGTTGTAACTTGCAACTACATCTCAAATGGCTATAGTTCCAAAGCTCCAGTCCTGAATTTTATTGTTGTTCTTCGCGCACATCCCATTCGTGGTGAATCACACATTCAAAGCAACGCCACCAGAGAGGTTGCAACAAACTGAGCTCCGGCTCCTGATTTTTAATTTGAGCTCCGGCTCCAGGCAAAATGCCCAGCTCCGGGGCTCTGGTTCTGCAGCCCTGCTAAAATTCACAGAAAAAATTTCACTCCTGGTATATCAGAAGTTGATGGATATCTGAATAATGACTGAAATGCATTCTCGAATAATGATAGGCAAAAGTTTTGAACTCCCAGTGACTCAAGACAACTTTGCAGTCAGAAGCAGGTCATTCTTGATTGACGTTTGAAATCACCAAATTTCAATGAAATAAATATTCATGGTCTCAGCTTATTTCAAAATCGCTTCAAACATAATGTGCAAAGTCTGTTTGAAACTCGAATATATTCCGTAAAAATTGCCAAGTATGTTACACAAAGCATTCAGTCAGTTTCACATGACAAGTTATTTTGCGTGGTTTTGTTACTGGAATCGTTTCTTAAGCACTGACTAGTAGGAAATGTCAAACTGTCGCCAGAGTCTTAAAAAAAATACGCATTTAATCTTTTGCAAATAAATTTCTGAACCTTATTTAGGTTTTTACTCCTGGTGTTCGCTGCAAATGAGTTGAACGAAACCTATGTGATCTTACTTTTGTGCTATGGTTAAAAAAAATTCCAAGTGAGATTTAGCCCTTTTTTTGTTAGTATTACGAACGAATTGCTTGATGAACTGCAAGTTTATAAATCTGCGTTGTGTAAAAGTGCATTTTCTTGCCCTAATATTGAGTCGCCGATTCATGTTTTAATGACTATATTTGTTGTTAAGTTTTTGTGATAGAAAAACCCTTGCCTCTGCCAGGAGAAAAATTGTGATAAAAAGGCATTAAGTGAGCTTCTTGTAACTGTCACGCACATTAGTGCCACCCTGTAATGAAGAACTTCTACAAATTAGCACCCCTAAACCATGTGTAAGTAATGGTCTGGACATCACACAAATTGATGTTGTGTGCGCTACAGTAGTGATTGTAGCTGTTGGTAGCATGCTTCCTGTACCACACAAATTTTGGTTATGACTTTTGTATTTGCCAAGTAAGACTTCATGATTTTTAGATTTTAAGCCATGTCTGCAAGGCGTTTCCAACAAAACACATTGTTTTTATGTATACCCAGTACTCCCATCTTTTCTACATCTCCTTACAAGCAAGGAGCATGTCTAGTGTAAGTGCTACAAATGACGACAGCACACATGCACCGATTGTAGGGTTATGCTACAAATCACCCTCACGTGCAGTTGTGACTTGCCACATATTTATTTGAGTAGATCTTTTCATGCAGCTCTGGTGTTCTTTACTTGGTAAAACCTAGAATGCCATCTGTCACCTATGCTCCCTGAAAACCTGTTCAATATTAAGGCAATTACAGTTTGACGAATGTTGCAACTGCATGATATGAAAATGGCATGTATGTTTTTTTGCCCTGTTAAGTAAAAGGTTTGTTCAAACCAAGTAGAAGGTGAAAACAGCTGTTTAAAAATTGATGTGTGTTTCAACGTTTTCACCTGGTTGCGTTTTGTAGGCTTTAGCTTGAAAGACATCGCTGCCGCTGGAGGGCGTTACTCCATGTTTAAAGTTGGTCCTGTAATTTCCGTCAACCACGGCATTGGAATGGCTTCTATGTCAGTTGTGTTGCACGAGGTAGATTGTCTGTTTTCAGTGTTATGGTTAAAGTGTTCCTTGTTTCGTCAGGATATTCGAGTTATAACCTCTAATTTTACAGAGATGAAAATTTTACTTTTGCAGATGAAAATGCTACCATAAATATTATCTGTAAAAGAGAAACAAGTCTTACAAGTTGATATCAAAAACCCCTACATTATCTGTCCGTTGCAGGCTTATTAAAAACAGGCTTTCTAGAAGGGTACAAGATCTTTATGTCAACTCCTTTGCAGAGTTTTGGTGGAAGATTTAGTGCAACTTCGTATTACCTTGATTCAAATGATTTCCACAAAACGTTATTTCCGGATTTTGACCTGCAAGTAGATGCACTCTGGAAAAGTGCACATTATGTAATACTTTGAGGTCTGATAGTTCTTAACGTTTGCATTATGGTACGAAGAAATTTCACTACACTGATTGAAGCACAGTGGAAGTTCTTTCAGAGCGCTATTAACAACAGCATATGTAACACGTGCAGATTCCAAGTCTAAGGTTTGTTCACGGAACGTGCTAGTACGCGAAAGTATCTCAGAGGCTTAGGTAACCTATGTTCAACTTCGACCTACAGTCCAATGTAACGGTAACATCACCGTATTGCTAACGTCAGTAGCAGTGACATCTCTCCTCCCGTGATACGTTTCATAACCGATCATCGCTTATATAGACAGCGAATACTTTAATCACTTGGCCTATTTCACTTTTGCGATATCTTAGCTTCACTGTGAGAAACAAAGTGAAGTAGCGAACGATTGCGTAAAACTGCTGAGGATTTTTAGTCTTGATTGGAGGTTTTCGTGAAGCTGTTTCGCTCTACAAGATGCACCTTGTGTAGCACGGATAGAACTAAACGCAGCAGTTTTTAAAGTGGGTTCTAACAACAACGACAGGGTTGAAAAAGTACCAAAGCACTTTTTGTGCAAGTCGTTTTCATCTCTAGCGTTTGGAGCTTCGCGAAAAATCTTAGACAAGCCATTGATACTTCCGGAACGAGATTCTAGCTAAAATCAGATTTCCTTGCGTTCCCAATGCCAAACACTCTGTGATATTAATAAGTCACGATGCTCTTGTGCGCAGGTGCTGAAGCTGGTACATTACGCCCGCTGCACTGATGTGAAGTTCTTCAGGCTCGGCACGTCGGGAGGTTTGGGTGAGGATCGGTTGATCGTGATGTTGCCTGTGACTGATTCAGTTGCACCTCCTGATGGGAGATGCGACCACACAGCGGAAAGAACGCATGGTCTGCCAGCGCAAGCAGCAGTAAAGATTTCCCGCTCGATTAGGTTCACTCTATTGTTGCTTGTGTGCAGCTGCCTTTTTCAAGCACTTCCTGATTGCGCACTCAGGGCATTTGACGGGCTGCGCCGTGACACTGACACGTACGGATCTCTAGAAATCCCAACTGAACACGCGATGGATAATTGTTCGTAGATGCCTTTCATTCACTTAATTAAGGATGTACGTTGGTAAACATTCGAATGACGCGCATTAACCATATATTCTTTTTAATAAAGGCTTGTGTTTTCAATGCTAAATTGTGTAGGTATTGATGGAGGGACTGTGGTCGTTACCGACAAAGCCTACAACTCTCTTTTGGAAAACTGCTACGTTCAAGTGAGTTCATGCACCCAATAGCGCCATGCGTGATCTTGTAACGCGTTTCATTTCTCTCAAATCCATTTGTATGAATCCTTCGGGATCTTGCGTTTGGTCAGAAATCTCGGTGCGGCTTGAATTTACTTGTGGCTATAGTTGCAGAAACTAAGGTGTGTCTATGATCACAGGAGATTGAAGAAATTAATCACCAGTGGTTGTTATCGCTGTTTATCCAAGTCGGCTTTTCCATAGAAAGAATTGTTTAACCTTCAGTCTGCAGAGAGAATGCAACTGAAGACAAAATTCATGAGACTGCGGAGTGCTAGCTTCTGAGACAAGTGCCACATTTAAACAATGTGACTCGCCAGATTAGATTTTTTAATTTTTAAAAGCGACGCCATTTAACGCTGAAGTTTATCACGGGCACTAAACACTGTAGCAATGAAGTTCGTAAGCGTTTGCAATTTGACTCTCTAAATAAGTAAACCATTCCATAAAACTTTCAGAACGTCGTGGTGTGCTTGCCGAAGGTTAATTGTAATCTATGACTTGTATCGATATGCTGCTGCCACAGCATCGGGTATCTGATGAAACGAACCCTGTACCGATTTACCGATGTGATACCTTGTGCTCCAAAGACAGACGCAGTTCCTTCACATTCGATTTCCGGTACAATCCTGATTTTGCTGCAAGTATTATTTAAGTAGCGTAATAAATTATGTTTCTAAGATTCCTGTTGTGCACGCATCGTCATTAGCGAAGCGAGCACTGTTACATTGCAAGCCGGTGGCAGCGCTCCGTATTGTTACGATCCGCTGTTACACGTACGTGCTTACGTTTGCGGCATCGTATACGAACTAAATGGGAAAACTGTTTTTGTACTTCAGGTTGCCTGTGGCAAAGAGATAAGATACGAGTCTAAGACGGACTCAGCGCTGGCAAAAGAACTGTTGGAAACAGCAAAACTTATAAAAGTTCCAGCCATATCTGGCAACACCATGGCTACGCACGATTTTTACGAAGGTATTTTTAAATTACATGTATACATGCTTGGTCTTGCCGTGGACTAGCCCGGCAGACAAAAGCCGTGTTCTTTCAAGGTTTAGTTTGTTGAACATGAACCGGCCTACCTTACTGTTTATTCGATTAACCGCATTGCCAAATGTGCACCGCACCAACCATACGCAGAGGTCCGTTCTGCCCAAATTGGAAAGTAGTCCTTCAGTTATTACTCTGCTGTCTCACTGCTGCATACACGCATTTATTGTAGTAGCAATATTTCATCTTTATCGCTATTACCCTACCGGCGCCCCTGAGGTTGAAATCATCGACAAAGAAGCTTTGCAAATTTGTCGTTGCAATTATTTTGATGTAGTTATACTGCGCGACAGAAAAAAGGTTTGTGACTAATCGTATTAATTCATTGTAATCTTTTTGGATTTTCTGTTGTCTCTAACGCTATCTCACCTTGCATGGGTGTTGGCTGATGCATCAAGTTCACAGGCTATGTAAACAACAGATATGCCGTGCATGAGAAAACAAGCAGCAGCCCAGCATTTTTAAGGGCGGCCTTCGTCGTGACGATCAAAGCAAACGTCGTTTTTCACGTCCCGCGTACTTGTAGTCTGCAGAAAATCTTCCTTAATTTATTTCCATTTGTAATAATACATAACAACAGGGTTCCTACGCAGTCTTGAAGGATATGGAAAAAAGTTTTGTCATTTTCTAGGCTGGAAAAAAATTTTTGGATCTGTTAGTAAGGGAAAAAATTTCCAGACTTGATCTTTTGACGTACACTTTCATAATATTTTATTCAAGACTGATAGAATGTTACTTATATTGTGTTAAATATTGTAGTGCCTGCATTTGACCTGAGTATAGGTCATATGGAAAATGTTAGGTCTGGAAAAGTCCGGAAAAGGTCCCGAAAAAGTCTCGAGGTTTATATTAAAAAATGCGTAGGAGTCCTGTAATAATATGTTCCCTTGCATGAAAGGCCAGTTCAGGTTTGAGAAGCTTTGTGTTTCCAGATATGGTGAGAGACTTTGCCACTGGCATTACATTATCTGTCAATAGCTTTTCGAACTGTAGCTCATTTGGTCTGGTGGTATTACGTTGAAGAAAAGTTTTGAACCAGGTTTAAAATTTTAACTGGGTTTAAAATTTCCAGGTTACTGAAAAGACGCTGCATCTGACGATTTTGACTTAAAGGACTGACCTAGTTAAATGTACAAACTTTGCACACAAACAGACAAACCCAGCAAGTGAATTTCATTAGAGCCTTTTGTTAAAAATGTTTTCTACATAACGGCTTCTTTTGCAATTTTGCATACCCAATTAGTTTTGAGTAATGAATAGAGCTGGTGCTACACCAGTGGAGAGCAAACTCACTGCTCAGGTACAAGGCACCAAAACAACTTTTTCCTTTATAAGAATCCATTGCAGAAAAGTGTAAATGGAAATGACCAAACAAGCGGATTTTTTCTTTCGCCCTCTACCCCCAAAGATTACCGAAAGCCTGATCTACACGTAGAAAAGATTTATATGACTCATCAAAGGTTGCGATCAAAGGGTAAAAGACAAATTTTTATGGATGTTGCAGCCAAGCCATGGTCCTCGATCAGTGGTCCACAAAACATTTTTTAGTGATGTAGCCTTTGGGCAATATTTTTTTTATCAAGTATTCCTTGATTGTAATCATGAGCACAATAATTAAAATGTACCTATAATTAATGTACTTTTACGTTAAAATATTGTTATGAAGACACTTAAAAAATTAGTATACCCCTTGGAGCACCTTCGCGGTCCCCCACCTTCACTGCAGCTGAAACCTGAACTGGATCGCACAAAACCTTCGACTGGGCCGCATGTGGGCTGCGGGTTGGACAGAGCTGCTTTAGATGACCTACGATATATGTTCTAGGTTTCATAAGCAATATTGTGATTGAGCTGATGATTGCACGCGCAATCAATTTTGGGCTTTTTTCACCTGTCAAACGCATAGCCAAGCTAACACAAGGCTTTTTTGGTCCGATGCAGCCAGAAACTTACCAAGTAAGCCGTGCTCGCTAATGTACCAGGCGTTTTGCATAGAAAAGCTTGTACAGCTGCATGATGTATGGCAAACTGCGTAAGACCACAACTGTAACTTAGAGTAAAATGAAACGATTCATGCCTGACACGACTTCAAATGCCATTCTCCACTGAGGCTGCTGTAGTAGTAATTGGTGATCGTGAGAGAAAACTTATCTTATACGGGAGCCGCTAATTCGAGCGAAATATCAAGAAAATCGTATCCAATTCGGTGTTAGACTCAAGAATATCGAAAATCCGGGTAATAGATTTATTTACAATTACGTGTTTATAGTATAAAACATGGTCAAATAAACGAATATATAAACGAGCCGACAACTCAAACTGCGCTTCAGTTTTAATATTTCGGAAGCAAACCGCATTCTGTAAATGACAAGTTATGCTTAAGTAGGCACAAACAACTTGCCAACACCTGCATGCGATTTCCAGTTGCATTTCTGACAACTCAGCAGTATGAGGACAAACTCCATTCCATGGCCCTGAAGCCCTTAAAATCAGCTGACGCAGTTGATGTTCTGTGTACATAGTTAACACATAATACGAAAAATCAAGTGTGTACAGCAGATAACACCCACTCTGCGGATTTACAAAACTCTGTGCTTGCTATGTTTCAGAACAGTAATGGAGTGTCGTGGCCCATTTTTGATGAGTATTGAAAGCTGCAGGTCTCGGTCTCGAAACTTTGAGTGCCCTGTCGGTATTGTGAGCATCGTGATAATGAAGCTTGTATAATTTAACCTGTTGTCGCATCTTCGACAAAGAAAACTAAACAAGATAGAAAAATGCGAGATACTTGACAAAACCACACATCAAGCGTGCTGCTAACGTTGTTTTTCAAATAATTCACAAAAAAATTTGGTGAAGCAGACAAAATTATCAGATATCGAGTCTCGATCTCTGCTTATTTGACAAGGTCTTGGACGCTCGTTCTCATAGTTTTAACCAAGTTTTAATCTCGGAGGTTACGGTCTCGACTACATTTCTCGTTCAGAGCAAAGAAAAAAGTTGAAATGCCTAAACTTTACTCCAATGTACTCAGTACAACAACTGCATCAGCTGATTTTATGGGTTTCGGGGCTGCATGGAATGGAGTTTGTCCTTACACTGCTGAGTTGTCAGAAAGACATCTGAAAATCAAATGTAGGTGTTGCCAAGTTTTTTTCCAATCTTTTTCTGCCACACTTTGTCCGCTCTTAAACATGATCGCGGCGGTCACCTGCGAAAATTTGCATCGTTGCTTTTCACGTCTAACTCTGGCACGGTTCAAATTGTTGTTTAGGTCGTTGCGCGGCATGTTCATAATTTTTTATGAAGTACCATGTTCTGTGGATGGTTGCTCGCACAGGACGACAGCAATAGGCAAGGCAAGTTGCTGCATGCCGTGACGTGTCGTTTGGGAGTTTTTTCTCGAGTGTTTCGCATGATCTGCGCTCGTTCAAAACCAAGTTGGGATTGCTGTGGCGCACAATGGTTGACTAACATTTGTTGGCAAACAAGATTGTCGCTGATCATAACGCTCAACTTCTTCCAAGTCTGATGTTCGTTCATGTTGAGTGGACACAGGTGCACTTGCAAAACTTTTTTTTCTTTTTTCTCTCTAGAACAGGCACGTCTTGATGGAGCTTTGTGCAGTTTTACTCTTGAAGAGAAAATGGAGTTCCTGAATCGCGCCCACGACCAGTGCGGAATAAGGAACATAGAGATGGAAAGTACCTGCTTCACGGCGATGTGTCACCGAGCTGGAGTAAAGTGTAAGCGTCATGGCTTGCGCTAACTGGGGATTTACGTTTTTTTTGTTTCTTTATTTTGTGTGTCGTGAGCATGTCATGATACGAATTGTGATGCATCCGCATCGCGGCAGAAAAGACGCTTACTTATCCACTTTCACTGTTTGATGCAGCCATCCAATAAGCGCTAATAAGTGACTTCAATAAGCTTGTTGCGCAGCTGGTTTTTTTCGGCCATCGACCGAAACGTTTTTGAAATGACCGAAAAAAATTAAGTCATTTCGATAGAATGTTTCAAAGTATAGAGTAAAAAACACTGTTATGGCGAGTTTTAATACAACTGTGAGGCAAATGACCAAAATGTCTGAGAAAAAATTATCGAAACGTCTTTTGTGCATATTGCAGATTTCATCTCTTGTTCGTGGTCTACGATTTGGGTGAAAATGGCATTACTGAAATTGTTATTTTGAAAACTTAATTTGAAAAAGCATAAAAACGTTTTCTCCCGAGATTCCGTACTTTCCATCAAGAGAGACCAGCATTTTTTGATCTGATGTTTATGAAAGTGCGACGTTTCGTGACAGCCCCAGAAGCATCCTTTTGATTTAGCTGCGGCAGAGATCTTGTCACATCCAGAAGGAACGCATTGCAGTTGTGTATATGAACCAATCCCTTCGATAAGAGCGCTTCTATCGACCGACCGACCAGAGCTTCAGATATTTAACACCAGGCCCGCAACCGGGGGACAAATCTGGCAATTTCTTCCGTCATCCAAAAATTTCAAAAACATTTTTAAAGCGCCGAAAACGTGTGTAGCTGTTAGTCGTTTTGGCCCCCGCTCGAAAATTTCAGCTGGTTGCGGACCTGTTTAACACTGACCTTGATCCAACCATTCAGTGACGTTTGCCAAACGCGATTATCGCACCACAGTGTAATGCACACAGTGATAGCAAGCTTTCTGGCAGGAAGATAATGTGTGTTTGCGTTTGAAGCAAAGTAACTTCTTTTCGACTGCGCAGCAAAAGCAACGGTTCGGTTCTGGTTGAGAGCAAAGCTAAATATCGCCCGTTGAAGACATTAAGTGATTATACGGCCTCACTCATCTGTTGTCTGCATTGTTTTTAAGGTGTTTTGAGGGACTGAAACGGTGTCTCAAAATACATTAGAATCTCACTGTGAAACCACCACCAAAATACCCCGATTTATGTCTATCTCGGTACTTAGATGAAATAATTACGGTTTCTCAAAATGTGTTCGCGGCCAACAAGGCCCAACCTTTATATAATCCTGGTCGTCTGATTTTAAAAATTTCGTACTTGTCAGTGAAAATTCCGAAAACATTTTCACAGGTGGTGTCGTCTGCGCTGCCCTGCTCAACCGGCTGATGGGCGACGAAGTCACGAGCGACAAGGAGCAGTTGGCGAAATGGGACCTGGCGCCCCAACGTATTGTGTCGGCGTACATTAAGCGTAAAGCGCAAGGTGCTGATCAACAGAAGTAGCAAAACCGTTCTCTCGTTTTCGCTTTTCCTTCACATCACCACTGTTGCTGCCCGGCCATTCCTCCGCTGCAATGTATGCGCGCAGCGCTCATGTATTTTCATATGCACTGTTTGATTTTAATCGCGTTACTTTTTCATTTCATGATCAGTGCTTACACTCGTTCGTCCTTCCCTTTCCGCGTTCGTTGAAAATGAAACAGCGATCGAAGTAACCAACATATATGCCGTAACCAAATATAAAAATGTCATGCTTTATTTGAAAACTACAAACATGACGCAAAATCTCATAATTTACATAATTGCATAAAAATTATTCATCCGTGAGCAGCATCCACTGTATTCTAGTTCCACGACACAAGGCATACAGTATTTCTATTTACACCGTTCATATAACCGAGAAACAATCTTCAGCAGTACTGTTCGAAACTTTCAAAATAGGCCGCTCATATAACTACCGTCGATGTGTGCGTTGTTGGAGCAGATTTAAAAGGTTAATTCCTGAAGCATCAGCCACCATCGGTGCTTTTGGCGATCGCATATATACGCCATCTATCAAAGTATAGACGTCCATTTAATTTGAAATTCGTGCGTTTCACGCACCAGTGCAGTAATTTTTAACCAGTGCCCACTGAGGTCAAGAGAAATTTGGTGTTTATTATAGCTCTTGTGAAAACCGAATTCACTGTAAGATCATGTAAAATCAAGTGGGAGATTGGTGAGTAGACGGCAACGGCAAAGTAAATCGTCTGTTCAGTGTTGATGGCACCGTCCTCGATCTTGATAATAAATTCCTTTGTGTTCCTCAGTGCGGTCTGGTGTGCGCGTAATTATGCCTGCATTCAGTGGGTTCTAGGACAACTGCCATCTAACACGATTGCCAACCAGCATAACTGTCCACTGGAACAACAAGCAGCCGCACAATTGTACTTGCAAAAAGTGTCGTAGATTTTTTTCGCAAAAAATTAGGCTAGATCAAACAAAACAACAGCTTAAAAATGCGAAAGTGTAGTCCTTCGAAAACAGATGCAGCCTAATGTTTGAATAATTGTCTGCAATGTTTAGCTCTGACTATTGTGCCTGTAATGTGCCCTGCCGCAGTAACCTTCAGAAGCTTAGGTCGCGATGGAACCTGGTAAGGCATAAAATAGAACAGTCGTGCAGCTTTGACCTTAAAGCTGAACGGAGGGGTGTGCTGGCTAGGGGAAACATTTACAACTATGCTTCACAGAACTTGTTCTCCGGTTGGCAATTGTCCTAGTTGCATTGGTGTAGGAGCAGACAATATTTGGGAGTGCTAAGGAAATTTTGCCCGAGAAACTTCTACGAATTTTGTATAGCTGTTTGTGCATTCTAATTTCCTCTGCCATAGACTAAAAAATTTGATACTTGAAATTTAGTTTTCAATAACCCAACTGAAAAAGTACACTAGACTCAGTGCTGTACAAGAACACTGTAAGAAGCCAGCTGGCTCAGTACTGTGAGCAGGGGGGCAGTTTGGGGCAACTGCCCCCCAAACGGCTGTGGCGCCCCTTTGATAGGAATGCGCTCGTTTTTGGTGCCTATCGAAGTAGAAGCAAAGGCAAAAATACTGTCTAAACTAAACAATGCTTTACACTTCGTTGAACTTCAGTATTTACGTGACGGTCTGTGACCCAGACTCTCACCGATTAAAATCATTATTGCTATTGTTTCGTGAGAGTACTCTTGTTCCCTTCTTTTCCGCGTGAGAACTGCCCAGCAATCACAAACACAATCTCTTTCGCTAGCACAGTTCTGGACTTGCCGTTGGGCTGCGCAAAATTGGTCTGTTTTTGTTACAAGGTCATTTTTAATGCTTGTTGGCAACTTAGAAAGCAAAAGCAGTAGTGAAGAAAGGAAGGCAATAAAATCGAAAATTCAGAACTGACGCAAGATTTTAGAAGCCTGCAAAGCGGAAAATCAGCTTCAGGTCTGTTATCAGTGCAGTCCACTCCGCAGTAAGTCTGCATCATAGTTTTGCAACACTAAGGTAAGTGGATGAGTTTCTTGTCGGAACTAATGACCCTGATTGAACCATATTGCAGCGTGTGAAAAGCTATAGCAACATTTATACGTTAGCAGAGTCGTAACGAGGTTAGATGTGGCCCTGGGCAAGAAGCAAGTTTGGCGCCCTCATGTTCGAACGTGAAGTTATTCGGAAGCAAATGTACTCTATTGAAGAAAGTACTTGTGACATTGTTGGGACTTTTCGGCACCCGGGAATTGTGCCCTCCTCCTTACGCCCCTGTACGTTAGCAAACAACTTGCCGGTTTCTGAAAAAAATGCATTGATCGTGCCTGTTTCTTTTACGGTCATAGACCGAAAAAAATAGTAAGTCAGTTATTCGGTCATAATGTCCTAAAAAGTAGGCTAGTAAATACTGTTACCAGGGTTTTTTAAGGAGTTTCAGGGGCCCGATTCGGGTCCCTAGAATCAGAGAGAAGTATGATCGGGTCCCTAAAATCTGAGAAAATCGGGTCCCTAGAATCAGAGAAATCGGGTCCCTGCAGATCCATACCGGGTACCTAACATTTTCCTTAAAAAAATCCCAGCAGGTACGATGAATTTTAAATACTATTACGGGACAAATGACAGATGTTTTAGCGAAAAAAATAGGAGCAGGCTCCAGTAACTCAACGAATTGTGAGTTGTGAACAAACAAAGCAATTCTTTAATACCTCACTCCATCAGCGCAGCCTAGCGCTGAATTACTACGTGGTACCTCGACGCGCCTCGACAAACCATGGTACTCGGCAGTCAGCTCTAACGCAGAAATATCGGCAAAATATCGGCTATCTACAGCTTGGTAGAATGATTAATTGGCTGTACGCGGTCATGACAATTTTTGCTCAGCGGTTCAATATTTGCAGTTCAAAATTTGAGAGGAGTACGGCGCCTATCGCCCCTCCTGGTTACGCACCTGACAACAGTGACTGATGGCCATATGGTTTTGTCTTGATCCTTTTGTTGCAAGTGCAAACCCGTACACACGGGGGCGGATTAAGGTTGTGCGGGGCCCCTGGTTGAAACACAGAAAGGGGCCCTTTCTATTTATATAAAACTGTGGGTAATAGGGAAAATATAAATGAACGAACTGCAGCATAGGTGTAGGAGCATGCATATTTCGGGGGCGCGAAGGATTTTTGCCCGAATTTCCCCAAACTTGCCCGAAAACTTTTGGGCCATCTTTTGTGCTTTGCATGAAGACCAAATTTTGGATGACCTACAAAAAAAACGTCTTCATGTGACTTTGGGCGCCATTTTCTCAAATCAAAACACGTTGGGCGCCATTTTTGCTTGCATTTTTGGGGTGTTTGCCCAGATTTTCAGGGATTTTGCGAAGGTTTTCATAGATTTTGTCCAGATTTCCCTTGATTTTGCCGTAATTTTCACCAAATCAAAACTTTTGGGGGTGCACTTGCACCCCTGCTTCCTACACCACTGAACTGAAGTATTTATATTATTGAAACAAAAAAAGCTTGAGAAAAAAAACGAATCGTTGACTATTATGGACGTCACATTTTAACGAAACTCACTGATTTCAAGTCTCCATCAGTGTTGCCACTGGTAGGTTTTTTACACTAGATCTGGGGTTTTTCTGTTTTGTCTGTGGTTCTGGGGCTTTTATTGAAAATCTGGGTTTTTTCACTCCGGTCAAATTTTTGTAAATGTATGTCGTATTACTGTATTTTCCATTCAAGAATAGGGGAGGTGCGGGGCCCATGGAACACGGGGACCGAAGAAACATTTAAATTACTCCCCAGCTGGTGACCATATTCTCTTAGTATGCGGTTGTGAATATTGTATTTATGGACAACAGTGTTGTCCGTTAACAGGAAGAATCTGTGTCGATCTGAAAAAAATTTAAGCACTTTTTTCATTTTTGAGGCAGCGAAGTAAAATATTTTGCAATCATTTAGCGATTTCATTGTCTATCATAATTTCAATGTAGAAAGTTCCAAACATTTCCCAGGATAGGTTGGGAGTTTAAAATATATCTCATAGAAAATGGGGATGATACATTTAGGATGCAGTGTGAGATCGTGCACTTTTTCAAAAATGGGTGTTGATGGGACCCATGGAACACGGGTGTTCCATTGGTCCCTCAATTCGTAATTCCTTAATTTTGCAAAAGTTTATTGCACAAAAGAAAGTCCAACAGAGGTTTATTTACTGCGAGCAACCTAAATAAAGTGTTTTATGATGTCAAAAAATCCAATACATTGAACTTGAGACAAGTAGCAAACATTAGATATTACACTGGCCACTCTACATGTTTACAGCCGGTCAAAAACCTAAAACGTTTACACAGAGTAATGGGTAGATGATTTCAATGAAATCTGTGGTCGCAATTTAGATAACCAATTTTCACTTTTTAACGTTTTAGCTTTAAGGTAAAGTTAATATAAAGTATATTTTGTGGAAATGTCTGTGTTACCAGAGAAGAGGAATCTGCTCCGAAGGACCATTCTTACTGAACAAAAAGAAAGCGTGTCTAGCTGCATTAAAATGTGCTAAAGTTGAGGATAACAACATTAAAAAATAATGGGAGTGGAAACAAATAGCAGTACAGGATTAGCTGAGAAAATTTCGAAAGCAACGTGGGGTCTCAACCTCAGAAAAGTAGAATCAAGAAGCTTAACACGAGCTATGGCTTTTAATCCTCATAATTTAAAACTGTTTTTAACAATTTGAAAACCTTATACTGTACAATCGGCCTGAAGTTTCATTGGAAATAATCTGGAATTTAGATAAAACTGGGGCAAACACTGCAGATATTTTTTACGTGCATTGAATATAAATGTATTGTAATATGGCCTAAACATTGGTTCCGGAGGTAGACAACCTAAAAATATGTAAACTTTTGTTTCGTTTTTGTGGTGTTTTTACACAAGTTTTAATAGAAAGTGTGAGTTTATCTTCTTAGTTTACACATAAAACATGACTTGCAACAAAAAGTATAAAGTTTTTGAATAATGCGAATAGAATTTTGTTTAAACGTAGCGAAATATCATCGGCAAAGCACTCCAATAATTCACATTTTTCACATTTGTACGTTAAATTCATGTATATATAGCAAAAAACGTGTGATTGATACGAACCGATTTCTGCTGATGAGTTATTTTTGACAAGGAAAGAGCATACTCAAAAAATTTGGCAAGCATCATCGAGATAATTGTTGTTTATTATTTGCTAAAAGGAATTGTTCCATCGGTCCCTAAGTGGTGTTCCGAAGGTCCCACCGGAGTGGGACCCACGGAACAAAATTGAAAAATTTTCAAACTTAAAAAAAACGTGTAAAACATTCATTGATTTTTATAAAACTTGAAATGAACAATGTTGGTCCATAACCCTTCAACTGAAAAAAATTTCAACAACTTTCGCTGGATAATTTAGGTTATACGCCCTTTTGAAAAAATCCGTTCCATGGGTCCCACACCTCCCCTACAGTAGTGTCACAGGCGGAATATGTGCAGAGTCAGTAGCCAGTGCAGATGTGAGTAGTAGAGCTAGACTTAACCAAATTGTTTGAAATATAATGGTTTACAGATTAAGCACTAACTAGGCATAGGTCAGCACTCTGATGTATCGCTGATGTGTCAAGGGCTGCTTGTGCATGAATTTGGAATGCTTTTTTGGTTTTGAAGATGCTGTGATTGAGAATGTCCTCATTGTTTTGTGGGCGCACTGATTGTGTTATGAATGTAAAATTTTGAATGTTAAATTAGTAGTCAAATATTGCAATGAGTGCAATGATTAGAGTGAAAAGAAAACTGTGAGACCTT
>JGI24158J21664_10002740_pt1 | contig 21680 bp, 14 predicted proteins | sample Ectturendosymbi3_FD_21664 | JGI IMG/M metagenome (IMG submission 21664)
TAAAAATAAAAACATAAGTAAACGAACAGCTCGCGGAGCCCCGAGGTTTCTCTCGCGGAGCCCTGGGGCTCCGTACGGAGCACTTTGAGAACCTATGTGCTAGAGTCCTGCGCGGGGCGGGTTAACTCGCGCAGGTTGCGGGTACCCACATTTGCGTGCGGGCGCGGGATGAAAAGATTCTCTCTGCGGGTTACTGAATGTTGACTCAATGTATGTGAAAGTGACATGAGCAAAAAAATTAATGCTACAGAGAACTTGCGGCAGGAAGGTGCAGAGCAGCTGTGCCAACCGAAATGCCTTACTGGGCAAAATTACGTCGGTGTCTTTGTAATGACAGCACATTGATTGGCTTGCGTTCATCTTTGCAAACACAAACTTATTTAAAAGCTACTGAGAGCATTTGAATACTAACTGCAATGGCAACGGCTGTTTGGCACTTTCAATCACTTCCAAAATGTGATGCCATTGGCAAATTTAGTGCGACTGTTGATGAAAGAAGAAGAGTAGTTAGAAATCGATTTAGTGCAGAGGAACGCATGAGCAAAATCAGAAAACTAGAAATCAATTTTGCACTCGGTGTGATTGGACATATGGAAATCTGCCAATGCGTGGAACGTGATAAACAGGCACGAAAAACGATTGTGTCGGAAATGTCGAATTTGAGATTATAAAAATAACTTCAGGCTGTCGCTGTATTGCACATACAAAATAATGAAAAGCTTTCTGGTCCGCATGCAAGCCTCGAGTTTGACATAGCTTGTGTAGAGACATTCTCCAGTGGTAGCTAGACCACAGTTTGGAGTTTCCAGGTCTCAGTGAAATGCGTTCTGCGTAATGGCAACCAGAGCTTCTAATGAACGAGTTTTTACATAGCATCGATGATCATGTCGTGAATAGCAGAAGAGCAAATTTGAAAGAGACCCTCAGTGAAAGACAAACTTTTTTTAAAATAGTGCTCTGAGAAAGAAGCGCTGAAGCCTGACTAGGTTTCAATTTTTTACCTTAGTGTTTTTCAAGACTTCCGTTGGTTTTGAAATAAACCACTGAATAAATTGCCACTAGTGTCGAAACACGTCGCATGAGTTTTTAGTGGGGTTTCCGTGACAGGTGCCGGTTCGGAAGGGAAACAGTGCGGTGCGGGTTTGGGGGGCCTGCGGGGCGGGGTGGGGCGGGTTAGAAGTCTGCAGGTGCGGGGCGGGAGCGGGAAAGATTTCTCAAATTCCTGCGGGTGCGGAGCGGGTTAAAAATTTGCGGGTGCGGGGCGGAAGCGGACAAAAATTTCCACCCGCACAGGACACTATTTTCTACCCAGGGAGACGTGAAAGCCACGTGTAAATGGGAATCTTGCTATACGCTAGTGAGTGGGAACTGGAACACTACTTCAGTCACAAGAACATAGCGCGGGCGGGTAGGCCAACTGGTTGAAAAGGTCGAACGATATCTCTTGGACGTTATTACCATCTCTTTGAATAAGCGCCAGTCCTCTTCTCTAGCACTGCAGAGCTGGGCGATAACTGGAAACCCTTTTTTCACCACTGAGCAAACACAGTGTTCCTGAGCTGGGGTCGGGATACTTGTAATTCCACAGCTAGCAGACAATCAAAATGTCCCCTTACGGTCCACGGTGTTCGTGTAGCCAAAGGTGGTTCGAGGCAGTAGTGTAACAAGAAAAAAATTATTGAGGCGTAAATTGTGAGCTTTCATAAATGAGTGGCTTTAGGCATTCATTATATTTTTTCCTCAACAGTTCAATATTTGCCGTCCAAAATTCTGGCGAATGACCATGTTCATCGTCCCGTATCCTGGCTCGGCCCCTGGTTAGTTATCAGCCATTCTACAGCCTGGAAAATGGTGTGACATTAATACGTAAGGATAGTCAATGGACAAACGAATGCCGGTTTTTATTATAATATAACTTGTTGCATTGCAGGTGAAGTAGGGTATTCGAGGAGTCGTCCTACCATGCATTGCAATGCATTGCATTTAAAAACTCTACTTTGCTGGAAGCTTTGGAATCCACTGACTGGGTTCTACTTTCTTCTTTTTGGGATGATTCAAGCTTGCACACATCTGTATTCAAGTGATTAGTCTCCACAAAGGTAACACAACTAAGTCAATCAATGGAGCAAAAAGTAAATTTGCTGGAAAATAGGTAGCTGTTGATTCATTTTGTACCAACAATGAAGTATATCTTCGTCTCTTCCAGATGACATGCGTCTTATAGATCTTACCTGGAAGTAAATGATGTCACTCTCTGAGTGCATCGCAATGTCCTGTATCCTTTCCAAACTGTAAAGCGGTGAGCTCTCTCCACTTCGAAATTCCAAAAATTTTGTCTTGGGTTTGTTGCTATTTTTTAAAATTGCGGCACCAACTGAAAATGTCCAGCTAACATTTGTACAGCCTTGTAAGGATTTACGTAGCTTACTGATAGCCCACACTACGACCAGTGGCGTAGCCAGCCCAACATTTTTGGGGTGGGCAAAATGTTTGATTTTAGGCTAATAACACTATTTTGTTAGGGATACCGCCCCTCAAAGCACAAAATGACTATGGGTCCTTGTCTACGCCTATGACTACAATCATTAGAACTACAGTTTAAACGCAAAATGAAGGTGTTTTTCCTCCGGTTGACAAAACGCTGTTCATAGCTTAGGTCAAATGCTGATGGCGTAGGAACAAACTGCATTAATTGTGAGTTTGGAGTGTGTTTAAGATTTGCTTTTGTGGATAAGCAAAGCCGATAGAGCTTTTCCCTCACAAGCACTGAACGGAGTGGCAGGGCTTTGGAAGAATGAAAAGTTTCAAGCATGTGATCTGATCACTTGCACGGTACGGCGGCAATGACATGTTTCCTGTCATCGCGGAGAGTGGCGATGGCCCGCTTGGAAGCAGAAGGTGGTAAATCGGAAAAAAGACCGATTTTTACAAAACTTTGGTGGGATTTAGAAAATCTTGTTCCTTTGTTAGGATAGTGAAACGTATTTTATTCAAAAACGCATAAGCTCTCGAAATCTTGGAAAGCAAAGATGTTTGTCGTCCGCGCATATATACAAGCAAGAAATGCCATAATGCTTTCAAAACTACAGTCCAAGCCATGAAATATTACGTGTTTTCCAAGAACAAAAAGTTCCTTGTTAATACATTTGTTGTTTTGTATTTTCAGTACCGAAAGAAAACAGCTTCAAGAGAGGCGAAAGAAATCCAAACATCAGAAACGAACTTTAAAAGAAACCAATATTTTCTTGGGCTCATTTCATTATCCAGTAGTCCGTTTCACCGTCGCAAAGCGAAGCATTCATAAAGACCAACTACAATCAATATTAAATTTATGACGTAAAGGCGAGTTGGCCGCTCGTGGGAATCGCCGAACATCTAATTTGAATACCAGCATCGATCCGCCTTGTCTTAAGATGGAACTGTATATTCGAATTAGCGAGGAACACAATTCTTCAGCCACTTCTTCAATGCTGCATAACTGCGAAGAAAAGACTTGGTTACGTCACGTCAAGCATGACTGAACAGCCAGAGAGTGCATCCGTGATCCCGTGTACATTTCGTGATCAATGATTGGTTGGTTGGATTGAAGGATGTGTGTTCAATAAATAACACAACGAGCAATAAATAAGCAACGACGCCCTGAAAATAAGTGGCAGCTGTTTGAAAAGCAACCCAAAAAACAATGTCAGAATCAGCAGAAGCAGCAACGACAGCAGGAAAGACAAATGTGCTTATATCTTTCGTGGCGTACATTGTCTGAATGGTAGTAAGACACAAATATGTTTGGGGCCATCAGGCATTGCAGCACGAATGTTAAGTGGCCAATCACTCGAAGTGAACGATCACTAGTGTCGCAGAGTCTGGTCTTGCGATTGACCTGCTGTGTCCATAGAGCTTAAGAATCATGCGTCGCAGAATGTTGAAGGTGAAATCAATTGATCAGTTTGCAGACAAAAAACAACCGATAATTCATCTACGGAGTTTTGCCGAGTTATATGGCAGACACACGTGTTTCTGGACTGTGAAAAGACGCCGCAAAATATGAACAAAAACACTTTTATTTCAACGATAGTTTCACTGTATAGCTTTACCAAGTATGGGCCGTAATGATTGACGATTGTATGCCCAAATTTATGCGATGAAATGAGTGGTTTAATACCCGTTAGGAAGGCAGATCTCGTAGCATTTTGTTAGAGAAAACCAATAACAACAACATGTTAATTATGAAGATTGAAGCTCAAGCGTTTGAAAATAAAGGTGTAGTTAAAATAAATCCATTTTGTGTATTTTAGTGTCTGTTATTGAAGACACAAATTAAACCACGACTTTTTAGTTGTTTTATAACACAAATTAATAATTGTCGATGCNATATTTGGTGGAAAGTTTACAAAATGTGTTAAACTTTTCGCCAGCCGTTATGATGCGAAAATTACATGCTTGCCTAACTGCTTCAGATTCCTTGATGATAATATTCGTAACCCTGAGCTTAAACAATTTTTTTGGATTAACATCTGGACAAAACTATTGTCCAGTTTACTGGCAAAATTTTGTTCACAGTTTTTTAACAATTCCAAGTTAGACAGTACAATTACAACAGAAAATCACACGAGCCAGATTTATCGTTTTCAAGTCGCTTATTGATTAATTCAGGCACGAGCAGCACCAACAGAAAAAAATCAGTAATTGGCCGTCGCATCGTGAAACAAGATGGCTTGAGTCGCGGTACAAAGCTGTCAAATCCCGTACAGCCGATCTAAGAAAACGAAAAACGCTGCCTCGCTATCACCAGCTCAGCAGCCACCAGCACTCTCAGGAAAGTCGACATCCGACGCATGTTCGCCTGGGACGGTTCACTTAAAAAGTCAGCGTGAATCATGCAAATCAGCATTAAAGCTCAACGAAAAGGCATGTTGGTCTTTTGCCGCTGGAAAAGGTAAAGCGGAGAAGTCAAAAGAAAGCATCAGTTCAGCACAGCTAAGTGGTGCTCTTGCCTAAGGTTAACTTTAAAAGTTTTAATCAACACGGAACTCTCAACAGGAAAAACCTACTTGAAACTTTTTGGTTCTTAGAAATGTTGAATTACATCCAGTGATGCGAGAGGCTGAGACAAGTTTCAAAAGATGATTTTTATGAAACGAATAAAGGAAAAACAACGCAAAAGATGCATACAAGTGGATTACGATTTGCAAAACAGGCTATTATGTAGATAATCACCCACTCATGCACGTTTAAAACTGGTTTGAGAAGACCTTGCTTATTATGCGTATTTCGAATTGAGTTGAGGAATTTTGCCTTCAGATTGCAAAATCTCTTGCTCTTTTCGAGGATCATCCGACCTTCATCGAAAAAAAAATTCATCTATTAAATTTTTTCTTTCTTTGTTGGTTGTCAGAAGCGCAGCAGCACAAAGAAAAATTATTTTTCAAGTTGTAGTTTGTTACAAATAACAAACTTAGGTAAGTCTGTGAAGTTTTGAAAAGTTAAAACTGGAAAATTTGTTTGTGCTGCTAATGAAACGTCATTTTCTCATAAAACGTCATTTCTACTGTGACGCAATACGTTTCAATGCGAAACTAAAAGTAAGAAACAAAATGTTTCGCAAAATTTTGAAACTTTTCAAATACCCTTTAAGAAAAAATGTTTAACTCAAAAAGCGTTCCAACAATTGGTTCCTGCAAATTTTTCCAGATTAACTTTTCAGAAATTTTTGCAAGGTGAGGCAGCTCTGGATAATAGAGCACAAAGTTTTTTCAAGACATCACTTTTGTGTGGGGGGGGCGATTATTACTTTGCAGCATTTATCGTTAAAGTGTTTTCATTTCTTGCAACGTCAAAAAGCATCCGTCAAGTGCAAATAACAAAAGTGGCCAGAACGCAAAAGGACGACAATCCTCCTCAAATTCAACGTCGAGAACGCAAATCAATGCATCAGCACAATTCGCCAACGTATGCACGGAGCGCTGGAAACAAAACAAGAACGCTTTATTTTCACAACCGTTCGAGCAAATCCTGATTATAGAAATTAACGGAAGTACTTCGTCAAATGCATCGAACAGTGAAACCGGCGAAATTGAGAAAACATAGTTAAAATCATGCAGCAAATACGTCTAAAATAAGCTAAAAGTTTGTTAAAGCGATGGTGCTGAAAAGGAACTGAAAATTTTAAAATCTGGGCGAAATTGCCGAAAAATTGGGCAGAGGTGTAATAAGTCTTTTTCAGTCGTTTGAGTATTTTCCAAAATAAAAAGGACAACACTAGTTGAAGTTAGACAAACCTGGTGTGATAATTGAGAAGCACGAAATAACGGCCATGGCCTGTCAATAACAGTAAGGTAAGGCACATTAAACAAGGTGAAAAAAAATTGACCTTTTGCTTAACAAGCATATATATACATACTTTAAAAAGTTTTTATTCTTNGAAATTTAGATTAAAACACACATCAACATGTTAACACTCGAAATGTGTCANAAAGGCGGAATGTGTGAAAATGTCGAATCGCACGACTATTCTTGCCAAGTTATAAACATTCGTCTGTGTCCTGACTTGTGAAATTTGAGGCTTTGTACTTTGTTTCAGAAAATACACGCTACGAAAATAAGGAAATTCGTGCAGCTCTTTTCTTATTCGCACACGTTCTCGCAATGGAAAATCGTGCCATAGTTTCCCTCGATTTTTGTGGTTAAAACTTTTGCTTTGTACCTGCAGAGCTTCGACTGTATCACAAGGTATCGAATTTATTGTAAGGGCAGGTATGAGTGAAACATTCCCAATGAAACCTTTGTTGCAAATGCGTCATGCTGGTGGGCCGGCGATGACCGGCTCAATTGCCGGAAAAGAAAGGCTGAATTCTGGAGGGTGGCCTGCTCTGCTACCTTACGCTTATCCGCCATTTTCAACAAACTTCGTCGGAAACGCCCTGGATAATTTACAGTTGACTCAAAGACGAAATGCTTTGCAAGCAGGCATGCTAGTGAGTTTGTTTTATAAACTTCGAAGCCGAAAGCTCTACTGAATACATTGCGAAAAATGTATGCTTTTGATAACGGTAATGAGGCCGAAGTTTTGCACTTAAGTTATTTGAATTAGCAATCCGAAATAGCGATTTCACCTTTTGGTTGTGACTTTTTGGCATCAAAGCATCAGCAGCGGCACAGGGTTAATGTCAATCAGTGATGACGTTTGCGTGCTTAACTAAACAGTGTGAAATTCAAAGGTAACGTTACATTCCTTAGTTTTGTACTGGCTGTTATTTTTCATTCCTTGTTGTGTGTTTTCGCCCAAGTTCATTATTACTGTTTCACTTTAAACAAATATTTTCAGAGAAAAACACCAGTAGTATCTATCCAACATTTTGGAAGGTATATACGTTTTCGTTTAAATCTTCCCAGTTTCCTTTTATCTGCGATATAGAAGAACATCCAGAACTTACGAAATTGCGTGCATCTCACAATTGTTTCCAAAAATGATGAACGCAACACTGTAGCTGTTTTTCACCACTTCTGAGATGAAGGCGTTGTTAGCTAGCGAAATAGTTAATCATCAAGTTAAGAATAGAACAGGATTTTAAAGAGGCGGGCCTTGACAACTTCTAGCCTCAGTCGAGTACAACCGAAAAAACATACTTTATCACAACGATTACTACTACCGCGAAGAAAAAGTCATTTCGAAAGGTAACATAATGCATGTTAACGACTGCAATGCATCAGCAAATGGTAAATTCTGTAGTGGCAGGGGTAATGGCAATAAACGCGGTAGGAATGGCTGGTACACAAGATAGAATATCAGGCGTTGCAAAAAGACATTGCGAAGATTGAAAGTTCTTTTAGTTGTAGGTCAGCAGAATAAATAGCATTTTATGGCAAAAACTTAAACACTTGTCCTGCGGGAGCTCTGGAATCCCAGTTCAAAAACACGTCTGTGAAAAGTTTTGCTTTTTCAGTTTTTTTGCAAAACGTTAAGGAAAATATACCGTATTTTGCACGTGTGTAAAGTTATCGTTTCATTAAATTTAATCTTAAAAAGGAAAACTGTTCCTTTCCCTACAGTGAAAGCTGGCCTAACGTTTTTGAAAAATATGTGTGAATGTTATTCGTTTTCTGGTGTCTACCAGCACTATCTCGTGTGCAGGAGCAGTTTCAAAGATGTTCGCAGTCCTCAAAGAAACACTGTGCGATTTTAGTAAAAATTTTATTTTTTTCAGACGGGCGCCACTCCACTGAAGTCTGTTCCAGCCAGCTTCTTGCCTGGAATTGATAAAAACGCTTCATTTAAAACGTCACAACTATTGTCACGTGATTCGCTCGGGCCTTGCTCGTCTCTGTTGGGCCTTGGAACGATGTCGTCACAAGACATCGAACCAGCAGAGCATGGTAAGATATTCAAATATTTTGATGTGTATCAAAAGGAAACGAGCCCACAGCCGTAGGGGAACAAAAATGTTGGGAAGTGCAAAATATTTTTGCCCGTTTTTTCGGATTTTTTCCCTAAAGAAGAAAGAAATTCGAAATTAATATTAATCAGCATAAAACAACAAAGGTTAACATTATTACCTTCCAACACGATAGAAAGTAGTAGGGTTTAAGCCTTGACAGGACACGTAGCTATCATACAATTATCAATATTGTTTGAGAACCGCACTTAAAATCCATAATTTACTGTTTTGTGCAGTGGCTAGAAAAGATATGACTTTCTTTTTCTTCTTGCAAAAATCTTGGAAGATGTTTTATATGTGAAATTATTCATGAGGCTTAGTACACCAAAGACTGTTGCAATACGTTTTAGCAAATTTTGCTCAATTTTTTATTTACACACTTTTTTGAAAAATCTGATGACTATGTTAATCTGTGATGCGAACTTAAAAATTTTTGAAATTCTACGTTTTTTCCGATTTCACCAACTTTTGCCAACCTTTCGCAAACTTGTGACGCAGGGGGGTGCAATATCACCCCTGAACCGCTATCTCCTACGACTGTGACGTAGCCAAACACACATCAGGCCTGGATTTTCAAAAGTTAATATTATTTGCAACCGAATGTCGTTCGCCTGATAATTACAGCAAACACAAGGTGACATTCACGGTATAAATTCATTTATGCTGGAATTTTTGATTAACTGGCTTTGTATAAAAAGCTACTGGTAGGGCGTTATACTTGAAAATTGGACGCCAAAGATCTTCTCCTCCGTCCAATTTTTCATGTTTGCATTGTATGAAAAGGTATCAAATGTAGCTGAACACCAAGCATCAAATTGCATATTCCACTGCCTATTGCAATCAAACATACTGTTTGCTACAGCGATGTCTCAGCGATCAGCGTATTAACTCGACCTCGCCGTCCCACTGAAAAACCAGTTGTTGTGTTTTTGATGTTTTTATTGCTACAAAAAACAACGAACATTGAGTAGAAATTACAAAAGTGTTTCAACAGGTTCCTTCCAGATAAGGCAAAACCACAAGGGGTTGGCGCAATGGCATTTTTTTCTGCAATTGTTCAATGAGAACTGGCGTTTCAGTAAAATATCGCGGTCGGTGCAAGGCCATGCACAGCAGCATGACTCTCTTTTTCTTTTTTAACAAGTGTTTTTTGTCTGTGGTGAATTTTGGATCAGATGGTGTAAAAGACGTGGGTAATTTTATTGCGCCTGGTACAGTTGTTGCCTTTGCGTTTTGAGCTGCACCGTGACCAGGGTGTTTGCAAGCGTCTAATGATGGGCAATCAAATGCAAATCGCAAATGTGTTTCCGAAGCTGCATTGCACTTCTGGGTCTCTTCAAAGCCGGGCAAGAATGAGGTCAGAACCGAGTTATTCGCTTCGGGTATTGTCATATGGAAATCAAGAATGAAGGGGATAAGAACCAAGAACAAAACGTAACGTTGGCAGCAAATGTGCTGAAAAATGAATGCTTACGTTGAGATTGGCAGTTGGGGATAAATAAGCAACGCTGGAAAAAGAGAATATAAATTTTGCTGTGTATTTAAATCAGCAATTTGGATGATGACCTGGTGACGTTTGGTTGGCGTTTCGCAATTCCGTTACTTTTGATTAAACAACCTTATTTGCTTTGAAATGCTTTTCGACCGTAGTTAACTACTTTCGAATTTTTACCGCAATTCACGCATACTACCTCACTCTGAAGCAAAGTTCAAGCAACGTAAAAATTGTCAAGGCGCATTTATGCCACATTGAACCAAAAAAACAATGCGTTATCAAACTTTAGCAAAAGTCTGCTTTGGAATTCTAACCAAAAAACAAGCAAATCAGTCAAGTGCACTGGAGCTTGCAACGCAGAATGCATCGAGCAGATTCGCTCTCAGGATCTGGATCGGCTCCAGTGCACATTTAAACCTGTATTCGGGAGCAGCAAACGATTTCCCGTGCCTCGTTTCTGTCCTCATCGTTCATTCAATGACACGCTTATCTCGGATTGTTCGACACAGGGTCGGTGGCCGAAGCGCGACACGCTGTTCATCGAAAGCGAGCCAGAAATGGCTACGATCGAGTTTGGTTGCAGATCAGTGACGCAGTCAGCCCAAAGTTTTTGGGGGGCCAAAATGTTTGGCTTTAGCCGAGAAACAGCATTTTGCTTAGAATACCGCCCCTCAAAGCACAAAATGACTAGATATTCTAAAAATCTGGGGGGCATGAACTTTTACCCTCCCCACTGGCTACGCCTGTGTTGCAGATTTCAAAGTTCACGGGGAAGCAAATGTTGATGCGAGTCTAAATATCAGCGCCTTTTCGGGTCCTGCGATAAATTCATGACTCGAGACAGAGATAAATGGTAAATGCATTTTAAGTGATTGGTATCGTTAAGTAAATCATTTCGGGGGTTTTACAGGTCACAATAAATACAATTATTGAAATTTTTTCAAAACAAATCCAAATGTTTTTCGGCAAATGCTTCGAACAGCAAGCTGTTTAGATTTGTTTACGTTCATGATTTAACTTTGAACTTAACGAGAGCTTTCAGCATGGTATGAACGTATCAAGCTACTCAAGCTCAGCTTTAAATGCTGAGCCATTCCGACTGCAGTTTAGGTTTTAAAACTCGGCGTCAAGTTTGAAAACTTAGCCAGAATTAAATTCTAATCCAGAACTCTTGTCCTGATGCTTCGCGTCGCTCCCACGCCCGGGCCCGGGCCTGGCGATCATGGCGCGTGACGATTAAGACCCAGAAAATTGGCCAATTAAACGCCTATTCGCGAATAAACGCGACGAGACGTCGAGCGCTTCGCCAAATCCCAGAGCAAACGGGGGGTAGTCACGCTGCAAGCGGCGGTGAAAATCACTGGATATGTGCGATGAGCGGCCACCCGAGGTGCCTGGTTTACATGAGCAGAGCGATGACAGCTTGTATAAATCGATCGGCTTTTATTGAATTAATTAAAGACTATAATAAACGAACCCCGGTCGTCTTGGCGACATACGCTGTGCATGAATGTGCATTGTCGACCAGGAACCTGTTGTCACGCTCTTGGCGGAGGTCGGATTTAATAAAAATTCAAAATCACTTCTTCTGTGACAAACAGGCAGTGTCGAGCCGTCAGGCAGTTTAACAATGTTTTCCCTTTTCTTTTCGCTTTTTCGAGGCGACGAAAAGTGGGCGAAAAACGTCATTTTTTGCAGCATGAGTGGACTGCGCTTTGAAGCACTTATCGCAGCATTTTTCGCAGTTCAAAAAACAGTTTGGTGAGATGACGTCGCTGCACAATGAGTTTTATTTTGAAACCAGGTTGACTAAGAAAAATAATTTGAAAATCACAAAAGCTGGACGGAAATTAGCAAAGAAGTGAACAAAAATATTGGGGCGCATTGAGATGCATTCATTTATTTATTTGATTGTTTATTTATTTACAAGCGAACGTTTTCACCAGGAAAAAGAATAATGTCGCCACAGTTTTCTTTTTCCATTAAACTCGAATGCAGCTCCCAGTGTTTGTTGCTGTACAGCCACAGTCTCTTTCCACAATAAAACCAAAGGCGTAACTGCTATAACTATTATGTATTGGTGATTCCTGAAACTGTACAGGCAATGCAGAAGCCATGAGGGTCTGAAGGAAGAGGCAGGGGTCATTGGCCCCCGTGGATTTCGAAATTTGATATTTTGCTGCTAATCTTTAGTAGAAACATGTTTTTCTCTTGGTTCCGGAGTTGGTAAAATTGACCACACTGGAAATAATCTTTCGGACGCCCCTGCTAGAAGCGCTATGTTAATTTACAATTAGTATGTCATTCATCCCAAAACCAACAATGTATGATTATTTGAATCATAGCAGCGATGTCTTACAAGTGATTGCTGCTGTTTTATTGTCGAACGTATTAGAAAATTACGGCATTTAAATTACATTGTTGTGATTTTGGTGACACTGCTGCCGTTTTTAAAAGAGAGCTTTTTTAAACTTTTTGTTTTGATACAAAAAGTCAAAACTATTCACAAATGTTTGAAAAAAAAATCACTAGTTTTTCGAAAACATCATATGCAAAGCCAAGTAAATTTTTCACCCAAGAGCATTTTATCTGAAGTACAACTTTTGCACAAACGTTAGGAAAAAAACAGTTAGCAAGTGAACATATGGCAACGCAAAGGAACTGAGAAACCAACCTCAATTCCCTTGCAGCTTGCAATACCAAACTGATGGCAGAGACTTCAGATGCGTTCATACCCGGTTTGTACTCCTTTCGAAGTGTCACGAGTGGTCTATGGCGCCCGTCGCGCTTATTCTGCACCGCGGGCCACGCGGCTGCTTTCGCAGTGAATGCTGCACTGGCAGCGAGTCAATGGCAGCACCGTGCTGGAACGTTTGCTTGCGCCTAACCATCAACGCCGAATACAAGACTGTCCAGGCCAGTACCATTTTTCAAGTCTTCAGTACGACCCGAACGGAAATCGAATCCAGCCTACCAGCGTTGCTGGCGCGTGCTCAAAAAACGATGTCTTATAAGTGATTGATGCTGCTTTATTGTCGAACGTATTAGAAAATTACGGCATTTAGATTATATTGTTGTGATTTTGGTGACACTGCTGCCGTTTTTGAATAAGAGCTTTTTTAAACTTTTTGTTTTGATACAAAAAGTCAAAACTATTCACGAATGTTTGAAAAAAGAAATCACTAGTTTTTCGAAAACATCATATGCAAAGCCAAGTAAATTTTTTTACGCAGTTGGTTGCAGTACGACAGGGCACATTGTGCACATTGTGTACGACAGGGCACATTGTGCAAAATACATGGGTTTTACAATTTATGGCTCCACAGATATATCTGACAGATTCGTTGTTATCTGATAAAGTATCCCACGAAGGAATTAAGTGCAGAGGATGAAGAACGCAAAATATTTCAGAGAGAAGGGCGTACAGTTGTGTTTTGGTGGCTTTTCTCAAACTTGTTCTTTCTGCTTTTGGTAACGTTGCATCTACAGTAAAAGTGTACCAACGTTGCAGATTGCGACATTTTTACCTTTGAACACAACGCGCAAAGAAAGGGTCGGCGAACAAGGACAAACTTCTCCGCTTGGCAGCTGGAGCAACTGGAAAACGCCTTCGCAGTTACACATTATCCAGACGTTTGCAACAGGGAACGTCTCGCAAACAGACTTAACCTGAAAGAATCGCGCATACAAGTGAGTGCTTCAACAGCCAACAGTCCCTTTGCGTCGTGTTATATCCGCGAAAAAAAATGCTTGACTAGTTTTCAGTAACGTTTTTCAATTTTCCCGCGTTAGTGCAAATATATGTTTTGTTCCACGCTTTGTTTTTTCAGGAAAAACTTTGGGAAAGTTCATGAAAACCGATTTCGACCACAACTAAAAAACGCGTGGTTGGCAAAACATGATAAGAGAGAAAAACAATAAGCTTTCAAGCTTTTGTCCTATAAGCGTTAAATCTTCAATTCCGAAAACCTAAATAATCCCTTAATCGTAATGCACGTTACTATGACTTTCTTGAAATCATTTGCAGGCGCTGGTGCGGTCCTCAAAGGCTATGTTGTTAGACGTTCTTGCTTACTTTAGGTTTACGTTGTGATCTTCAAACTTCTGCACAAAAAACGTTTATACCCAAGGAGACCCAACTTGATGTTTTATAAAAGCATTCTGTTTACTGATCCGCAAACGTCGCGGATGTCAGGGATTTGTAGCCAATTTGTCCGAACAGATTGACCGTGTTACGATCCTAATCCCCAACGCAATCCGAGATTGAGCGATCGACCGACCTCCGATCTTCAGCCCTTAATTTTGCCTTTCATCCATGGTTCGGGTTTTGTGAGAGCTAAGCCTGGAAAAGAGGAATGCTATGGGGGATAGCGGTAATTATTTACGCCTGCTATTTGAAACCGTATAATTGAAAGGGATATATGCTGCCCTGAAAAACGATTGTTTACCATGTAAGGAGAGGGAAGATCATGATTCCAGCAAACCAAAAGCATGCGCAATCTTTATTCGTTCCCACTTAAAATACCAACATTGTAATTACATGGATAAACTCGCTTCTCTTGAATGCAGAGAAGATCGACTGTCACAGCCAAAACGAGCGGTACTTGTATAGGTTTCCTTCAAACTATTTTATTGGCAAAACACAAGGTTTACACGCATTTTCCCTGTAATCTTTCCCACTGCCAACGAACTCGTGATCCCGGGTCTTGAAAACACATAAGTACTTAGTTGTTGAGTGTTTTTGTCATTTTTTAGTCAACTCGCGCCCCTGACCTCATGTGCGATGAAGAAAAAATATTTCGTCATCGGTGTCTATACCTTCATATTATTTCGTGGTAACGTCCAGCACCTCAGCTGAAGCTTGTGCTGATTTTCGCCAAGCTATTGTGTAAAAAGTACACGCAAATGATTCACTTGCAGGCCACGAAGCAAGGCCATGTCAGAGTAAAGAACTACGAGCTTATAAGACGTGACGTTGACGAGAGTGGTGTTCCGTGAGGCAAATCCAAATCAGTGGCTCAGTTCAAATATCGCGAGAAACTTCTCGGCTAGTTGCGCATTTTTTTGACTGAACAGGTGTGATTCAAGTAAAGAAACACATTCGAAATGTCAGACTTTTATTGTGAAATAAGGTTAATTTCTGACCAGGTGCATACAGGCCCGCAGCCATGGGTGCATTCGCGGGCAATGCCACCCCAAATCTTTTTGTGCTCTCCCAAATTTTGTTGTTCCCAGAAAAGTTTTTATTGCGCATACAGATCTTTCCCCTGAAAAGTATTTTCTCGCCAAACCCTAAAACCTGGCTATGGGCCTGGGTGCATAGATGCCGACCAGTGACTTTGTGTTTTTGTGGTGTAAAGAATGCAGCTCTAAATAAACCATCCTCGATCGTGAGTTGGGCGAAATAATTGGTCAAAGCGATGATAAAGTGAAACGCCAACGAAATCTCTGTCCACCTCATTTGATGTTTTGTGTTGTTTACTCCGAATTTCCGCCGGCATAACACTAAATTGGTTCGAGTTGTGCAGAACCTTTGCCACGAGCAGGTAGACTCACTTTCTGTCTTGGTTCTGACGCACCAACTGTTTCCGGTTCTTTTCCGGCGAAACGCAGTTCGAGAGCGTTTTACTGATGCATGGAAATACTTTACAAGGGTACGAGGACACAAAAATGACGAAATAGGTGTTTTACGTCAAGCGCGTTGTAACGGCCTTAACATGAAAACTGACGCAAAGAAATTGACTGGGGAATTCTTGATAAATCAATAAAACCTAATGAACTTACAAATTGAGAGCAAAGTCTTAACTGCCAAGCTTTGGGCTAACATGAGATTACGCTGGAAATATCGGTCGATGTTGCAAAAATTTACACGTTTCATTCGCGCTCGTGCATTGCACTAGACATGCGAGGAAGCAGTTGCGACCACACAGTCCTAAAGTTCTCTCAAGAAATGTTCAAACCAGAATCAAAATATCAGAAACGCGTTTTCTGAAAACTTGCAATTCAATCTCTATCGAAACAGTTTCTCCAGAAACCTTAAAAATTTTAACTCGTTACGTATAACTGTTAGCTCCCCAAAAATTCAGGTTTGCTTCTTTAAACATTTCTTTCTGAAACTCTACGTAAATTGTTTCAGTGTTACGTTTTGTGGAAAGAAAATTCCAGTTTAATGGAAATATTTGAATACGTCGAAATACTTGTCATGGATTCATTAAATGCCTGGGTTCTGGTATCGCGTTGAGGATTTTTCCTCAACCGTTTTTTTATGAACCAGCCTGAATAGAATTCGAAGAGAAAGCATGCCCCGTCCCCACACACAAGCCTTAACTCGAGACAGTGGCCAGCACCTGTATTTTGTGACTGTGTGCTTGATCAACCAGAAAAAAATCCTTGGTAATAAAGATCATCCAACGGTTTCGATGCCCCCGATTGCATTAGCATTGAAGAAATCGACCTAAATTATGGATTTAAGCGTTGACACAAAAGCCCGGTTAAGCTTCTGACAACTTGTTCTCATGTACGACTTTCCTGAGATTAGGGGTTGTAATGTTGTTGAAGCGACCAGTGGCGATAGCCTTGAAATGGAACAAAAAAGGGTAGTGTGCCACGCACTTGCGATTTCGTGTTTTTTTGTTGTAAGGAACGCCTGACAGCCTTCAATTTAGTGATCATTACATAGTAACTTCCATTCTGAATCTGAATCTCGGAGCGTAGTTTATTACAAATTTCATTTCCCTTATTTTCGTGCTTCAGAATTTAAGTGGGGTTGGGCGCTCCGGCGACGTCCAGATAACGTGTGATTTCAAAGCCTAACCATGGGTTCCCGCGGTTAAAAAAGAGGTTTCTATCTAGTGTTCAGCTTTTCATCCCATTTTCATTCTCTTCGTTTGGCAAACGCCGATTCTTTATTATAATAACAGCGCTGCAAGACGTCTGAAGGTGCTCACCTGGCTGCGTTTATCCAGTTGTGTAATAAGCAAAGATTGGTAAAAGTGGGTTGTCCGCAAAACATCTGGCACGCATTTTGCGAAAGTATTTGTATTTTAGTAAAAGTACTCCGCAAACATGCACTGTAATAGCTTGTGTTTTTTCTTTATCGTTTATTTTTAGAACATACGTTCTCACCAGGCGCGTAGCCAGGTTTGAAGTTTTGGTGGAGGCAAATGCATTTTAAGGGGGCAAGATTTTTGTTTTCATCATACGTTTAAAACATACTGTACGAAAACCTTTCTGGGCACAAGGTCGCACAAAAAAATTGCGTGTCCCGAATGCTCCCCTATTACACACAGACCCGTAACCAGGGGGGGAGCAGGGGGGAGAAGCACCCCCTAGAAAATTTTTCGCCCCCCTGGAAAAATGTGTTGGACATATTTTTAAAATATTGGACATAGTTTAAAAATTTGTCTTCCTCTCAGAAAACTCTTCGTCCCCTGGTGTCCCAAGCTGGTTACGGGCCTGATTACACAACCGCGTCGGCAAATCTTTGCAAGCTTCAAAATAAATCAAGAAGGATACCTCAAAGAACTGGTTTACTTTGTGTAACTGATTACTATTTATGTAGTATAGGCGACAGTAGAAATTTTGCGAGATTTCCAATGGTATTTGGCATTCATATGTTAAATAGATTGATTTGCATATAGCAAAATCTTTGAATAATTTCAGAAAAAGTAGTTTCGTACATCTGACTTCGTACTTCTGAATAAGGCTTCAGACTAAGACATGAACACAGGTGAAATGATAAGTTTCTAAGCCAACAATGACGCTTTTCATGGGCGTCGGAAGGGGGGCAAGGGGAGGCCTTGGCCACTTTTTCCCCCCTGGAAAAATTTAGGAAAAATCCCCTAGTGCCCCCTTCCCTGGAAAAAATCATTACGACGCTCATGACGCCTTGCCAGCTGTTTCGTAAACAGAATTAAAGATAAATATTACGGTAGTAGCCTACTTACCCGTACCAAACACGAAATTCATGTAGTCACATACGTTTTGACCAAGAAAATGTATTTTCCGTCAACACAACATTTTACTCAACTAACAACAACTTATCTTAAGAATGGCCGTTACTGTGCCACAAAATTGACATGTTTTCGCAATATCGCATGTTTATCTTCGGGAAAAATTCTTAACGATCAATAAATCACCAAAAGCTTACATATGAGACATTTGCAATCGTTTTATATTTGACTCATGAGACCATCGGCAATATGCGTCTGCGTTATTAAAGCTAGACAATATTCATTATCGAAGTGACCGTTCCTTGGTAATCTCTTTCCAGTAGATCCCTTCGAATACACATTTGGGTCAATTGAGAGCTCGAAACGATGCTGTGAGATTTACAATACTGGTTTCTTATCAAAATATAGTATCTTCTTTTTACTGTGTGATTTTTCCATCAAAGTTTCATTGTGTACAAAGGCTCAAAGTTTCAAGCTGTTTGCCATAGCGGTAAGCGAATGGTAAATTATTATGAGAGCGTTCCTTTCGAAAAAAAAAGAATAGTTGTTGGCCAAAGACTGTAAATCCAGATCAATGCAGTTGCAGCAGACCTGTGGGGTTGACTGAAATAACCGTAACTTTAGAAAATGTCCCTGAACACGAATACAGCGTGAGCCGTTTTGGCAAGAAAGAAGTGCAAACAAAGCCGTTCGCTCATGTGTGGTTTGGACAGAATTGACTTGTGTTACTTATATTCCAGGTTTGGTTTCAAAACCGCCGAGCAAAGCATCGGAAACAGGAAAATACGAAGAAAGCGCCCGGTCGTCCACCGCACAACATCAACTTAACCAACTGCTCAGGTATTGATCGGATCGCATCTTGTCTCGGACAAGCGACAGTCACACTTAGGCCAGGTCCTATTCGCTGCTGTACGCGCTTCTGTTCGTTCGCTGCCAGGCGGTTTGAATCTCAAGTAATGCAGATCAGCCACAAGGCGGTTTTCAACGTGGGTGGTGCGGTGTTGCACAGATATAAGGCAAAGTTAGTGGCAGTGCAATTGAATTTTTAAAAATGTAAGGCAAGGCAGCTTGTGTTCCAAGCAGGGGAACCCCCGGAACGTGAGGTGAGAATTCCACAAGCTTGACAAAGCGATTTAAAGTTTTCAAAGGTTTTGCTTATATTGGCGAGACAGGGTTTATAGCTTTTAGGAAACGAGAGCCTGATGATCCTGTAATGCAAAGGAATCTCATGCGAAAATAATTTACTTATTTCCGTAAACGTTGCCTTTAGGTTGACAAGATTCCACCGGACTTCAAACAAAACAAATAAAGGAGCGGCTTGGCTAACACTAGTACGATCTGTGAAATGATCATAATTCGAATGTGTGTATAACTCTTCAAAGCATTTACAAGTTTTCACAGCGCTGTGGCCTGTTGCGCGTTTCATTTACCACTGCATGAAACTTGTAGCATAGCTTATGCAAAATTGAGAGCAAGTGAAAAGATCTGGAAGAAACCAAATTAATTCGAAAATAAACAAAGCTTTTAATTATTTTTTGAAGCATAAAACAAACAAACATTTTCCAGGGCTAGGTAAGGTATTTTTTTATATTGAACTACCGCATGTAGTGTATGAAATATGCAAGGATATTTAACTGTAATACCAAAATTTTATACTTTTCAATATATCATCCTACAAGCATGGCTCAAGGTGGACCAAAAAATGTATAAATGGGCTGACATTTCAAACAAAGTGGATTTATACTGCGTTTATCGCTAATGGGAAATGCTTACTGATATGTTCCTTGTAAGCTGGGCTGATCACATGCCCGTAGCCACGGAGGGGGCATTCGGGGGTGTTGCTCCCCCCAATTTTTGTTGTTCCCCCCAAATTTTATTGTGCCCAGAAAATTTTTTATTAAAACATATAAAATAAACAAAAATGTTGCCCCTCTAAAAATGTTTTGTTCTCCCCCAAACTTTGAAACCCGACTACGAGCCTGGCTGATCATAGGCAGGCAGCCTACATCATACCGAAAAACTACGGAATTGCTTTTTTTCCGAGCAGCATGTAGGTTTGTCCGTTCCTTGTCGTTGCCTTACATGCAGTATAATCGCCTCAGTTAAGGCAGAACGCTACTTACTCAGTTGCTCATGCACAGTTACTGTCTACATTTGCCTGAGAAAACATGCTGTTCAATTGCCACTGCGTTTTCGGTCTTCCACTAGTCACAATTTTACCAACACAAGTTGGTTGTTGCTAAAACATTCTCCAAGTTCGACTGTTTTCGCACCGTGACTTTCAGCGCATGGCATTTACGTACGGAAAACGCGAAGTTCTTAAACGTTTTTGTTTTAGAGCATGACGAAAATCAGCCGTTTCGTTGCACAGGCGAACCGCTGAAGGCCGAGGAGTTGGAGGCCCGCGAGCGTCAGAAGCAGCAGCGAAGAAACAGGAAGGTGCTGCAAGCGTGCGAGAGGCGGATGGCGTTCGCAGCCGGTGCGTGTGCGCACGAGGGGGGTGTACAGAGCACCGACCCAGCTGGCGTCAGAAACGTGGAACGGCTGGCTCTTGGGATCGATCCGTTCTTGCCCGGCCGAGCCCTCAACTTTTCCAGCATCGCTGGCAGTCGCCTGCGAGACGAGTTGGGATATTCTGCGAAGACAGAGCCGCTGTTGAGCAAGGAACGCGACGATGAACCCGACAACTCACTTGCCTCGTTTGAATCGAATGCGCAAGAGCAGGAATTGCATTGTGACGCGAAAACATCTACTGAGAACACCATTCCTCCAACCCCGAGTGCACTGACAGCTTCGACATCGTCGAAAACTGTCCAGTGCTCTCACAGTATCGACAAGTTACTGGGGCTTGACGACGTCCAGCCTAGTTCCTGTTCGGCCAGCCACGTGCCAGACCACGGCTCATCTACGTCATCTGCGTGCTTGCTGGAGTCAGCCTGGTTCGATTTTTTTCAAAAAATGTCGTTGCTGCGAAGAGCACAGGGTTTGAACTCAGGCCCCAGCGATCTTCAACGACTTGTCAACGCGCTACGCTACCGTGATCAGTGTCAGCGATTTGGAAGTCTTCTGGCCAAAGCCATGAACCAGAAATTGGAGTGAAAAAGCGAAATCCTCGTCCGTTGTTCGCAAGATTTTAACCAGCAAGTCCAGGGGTGCGCCGCCTTTTGCTATTCACGGTCGCATTACGTTTGTTTTGTTGAATTACGGCCGCCAGTTAGTTCAAGATATTTTTATTTTTTTGCATAGCTTCTGTTCTGATTCCACACACTGAGCCTAGCCTGCTCCTACACGTCTGGTTGTCCGTCTTTCTACTGTTAAGTATCCTCGTACAGTAGTATACAAAGAGTTTTTCATTAGTGCACGGCCACTATAACTGATATTTTAAATTAAGCTACATGTGCACGCCCGCGGGTTGTGCGCCTCTCCACTGAGCTAGTCTAATAATTCAATTTTTTATCCACACCGCGTTGCATTTGCTAATGCATGATTCGTTTTGTCTTATACGAACCCTCAAGATACGCGTGGCATGTTCAGAATTCCAGCATAGCCACCTTATCGCCCTCGTTTCCTGAGAGCCGTTTCAAATTTCCTGATGCCTTCTTGCTAAAGCAGGTGTAGGAAGAGGAAATTACCGGTCACGTGCGCGGTCACGTGCGCGGTCACGTGCGCGTGCGCTGCAGGCAAACTAAAGTTGTTCAGCGTCGGAGCACACTGCAAATTTGAACCTTTCACTTTGTTCTATTTCACAAAAGCGCAAGTGCTATTGAATTTACGGCGCCATGTGCGCGATGTGGAGCTTAT
>JGI24158J21664_10002741_pt1 | contig 21670 bp, 7 predicted proteins | sample Ectturendosymbi3_FD_21664 | JGI IMG/M metagenome (IMG submission 21664)
GGGGTGTCTTTACCTCCCGATGCTTACATTGTAAGCGCTGGATTTCTTCTTCCCATAAACAGTGCAATGAATCCATTGCTTTACTCCACGGTCATTGGTCAGTGCATGTCACGTGCACAAAAATGCATTTCAAGGGATCCAGCTTGTACTTTACCCAAGCCTTGTAATGACACCACAAAGATTGATACCACAGGAGACCTGATCGAACTTGGAGAAATCCATGTCAACTTTTAGCGCTTCCAGCATTTTCCAGAAATGACAAATATCCAATCCTGCTTACTCGAAGAAGCAAGGCTTGTTACCTTTTGGGGTGATGCCCAATATTTTGAAGGATTAAATGGAAGAAGAAACAAGCCCGAATTCTTAAAAAGAAAACTTCTGTTCAGTTTCCTTATACTCGCTTTTGTATTCCCTTCTGAGCGTCACGAGTCTGCGGCGTCCATCGCCGCTTGCTTTCGCCGTTGCCCGCTCGGTTGATTGAAAACTTTACAATTGCAAACACCTAACGTTGTTGTGATTACATTCAATGTTTATTTCCCGACGTTTCGCCCATCTACGAAGCAGGTTTCTTTCAGAAAAAGAGGGAGCCTACTTATCTTTGCCCCAAGTATGTTACCTCTGGGCTTTTCAATTACATTGGAGTTATCTTGTTATGTACAGTAGTATAGCAATTATGAAGACATCTTTCGGTCCGAGAGCAAGTTGTTTGTGACGACTGACAACACCTTATTTCAATATTCGATGCATCTTTTTTCGTCAAAGCAGATCCAGGGGGGCAATTGGGGCGATCGCCCCCTCTAAAACCTACGAAAATAACTTTATTCACCATGGTTTTGTGCAATTCGGAAAACACCATTCGCGATATAAAGCCATTTTGCCGTCCATTGTTTTGTCACAGCAGTGTTGTGAAGTTTACTTCATCTCTCTTACAGCAGGGAACCCCTGATGAGAATTAACTGCCAAATTGTACTGAAATCCCCCCTAACCTTACTGGTTGTATCCGCTCCTGGCACCAGCAGTTCATTCTCTGCTGATAATTATGAAGTTCGTTTATGTTTCGAGAAGCTCACTGACGTGCATTTCACCACTTGTAGACCCCCTCCAGCCTGGTATCCTTCTTCAAATGAACAAAATCTGGTCGGAAAGTTCTTAAGAATTGAAAAATAAACCGTGTTTGAAACTTGTCCAAATCAATATTATAAAGAAATATATTACTCGGGTAACAAGAAAAATATCTTCTTTCCTTTTTTTGTTCGTGTGGATTTAACCCGGTGCACTGATTATATATTGCTGTTATTACGTATTCTGTTATTCTATATTTGCTGTTATTACTTATCCCAACTCCGCCATCCTGAATCTCACCGGTACATATGANCTCACTAACTATCATAAGGCAGCGACGTCTGCGCTGGCTGGGCCACGTCCACCGTATGGAAGATGGTCGCCTGCCCAAGGATATCCTCTACAGCGAGTTCTATAACGCGCCTCGTAGAACTGGCAGACCAAAACTGCGCTATAAAGTCGTCATCAAGCGTGACGTGGCGGGCTTCCACATCTCTCCACAGTCATGGGAAACACTTGCTGCCGCAACAGATGGCGTGCCTCTCTGAGTTTTGGTTATTCATTGTCAGCCACAAGCTACGCAGAAAAAATGGAGAAGCGCCGAGCTCACCGTCGACAATGACGGGATGGGCCATGATGACTTGTTCTGTTTCTACTTGTAGCACTGTTATCATCACTTGTTTGAAATTGAACGTATCGCTTGCATTCGGGTTTCATAAAACGCCATGGCTTGTCTTTGATTCCGAACTCCATTGCGCACAGAGTACAATGCATCTATCGAACATTATGCGAATATCCTTTCCCACGTGTGAGCTATCGCATTGGCTGAAAATCCATTTCTTGTATAAGTGAGCGATTGTCCACCTCGTTTTCAGCTTGTTTATTTTTGCAAGACACAATACAACGTTGCACGCATGCACAACTGCAGTGACGCAATCAAATATCATGCTATCAACAAATATTTTACTAAATATGTAAGAACTGCAAATATTTTGTGTGGAAAATTTAAGCCAATTTTTCTCGCCGCTAAAATTGCTTGTACCACAGTTTATTTATATTGCAACTCCATTTATCGTATAACCTCATTACGCTTATAAAACCTCATACTCAGAGCAACAGACGCTTATTATGTTTATTTGGCGTATGTTTTGTTAAGTAATTTCGTTTTTGAGGGCTTTGAAAAATACTTTATTTTTCTTGAAATTGCTGCATCTTTATTCAACATCCATTGGCGATTATAAAATCAGTAACTATGAAACATCTGTTAACATGTGGGCCTTAGTTGGGAATAGGTCTAATGCTACAGCTTCAATAGCGCCCATTTCAATCTGGCCTGCTTGGAAGTTGGGGAACACTTGCCACCTGATTGCAAATAGAATTTATTGGTTCACAAATTTTATGTCTTTATCAGAAATTCTCTTTGACACTCTCAAGGACGACGAGCAGAAAGTTCGTCGTCTAATAAAGGCTAATTTTAAAATATGAAGTGGAAATGTTTTTGTGTCTCAAAGTTGATATATGCAATAATAAGTAAATAATGATTTGTGAAAGTAATATTCACTGATATATGCGTAAATATTTGGAAATAAATATTATATAAATCTGTTTTTCTTTTCTATCGCTAACCTTTAATATACCCTTCCAGATAGGCGAATATATCCCAAGGGGTGTATGTACCTCATGTTGAGAACCCCTGCTCTAGCGTGATCGGTCAGCGAGTTACGGCCCGAAACTGCGTCTTAAAGACGAAACTGCTTTTGCGGACCCTTTCTTCAAAGAATTACTCAGATCCATTAAGTAAAGCGGTCAACTCGTTATGAGTTGCCAAACTACTTTGGTGCACATCAACTGCGTTGAGACGGTTGTTGTCTACTTTAAGGAAGCAACAAAATAACACGGTTATGAGCAAATTAACGCTTTGAAAAACCAATACTGGTAGACAACCAAAACCTGAGAAAATTTCTCTTCCAGCTTCTGCGTAAGCAATTCCCATAAGTGATTGAAAACCAGCCATCCAGACAGTTGAAAATGCTTCGTCAATGGGATACGTTACTTGTGTAAGCATCTCGTACAAAGCAACAACACCAACTTGTCGCATGAAGCCATATAGGGCAAAGCAAGCGAACCAAAGAGCAGGAGACTCGATTACATACGCAAGGATTAGGCCAATGAAAGAAGCGGATGAAAACAGACAACTTACAAGTGCAATCAGCTGATACTGCTTGTTTCTGTTAATCAACTCACCACCTGCCAGCGACCCGCATAAACATGCAACGGCAAAGGTTGTCATAACGTAACCTGATAGAACGTTAATTCTGCTGATATTTTTTCGTTTTTGAAAGTCTTTTGTCAGCATTTGTGGCAACATTGTCAGTTCCATCATGTTTATTTGAGATAGTATCCCGAAGACAATGCAGCAAAGCAGGTAGGTTTTATTTCTTAATAGGCATTTAATCAGATCCAAGTACAAACGTTTGGCAGAGTTACCAACCGGTTTTGTCTTTGCTTCTTTAACCATTTGAGACTGGCTAGGTGGCGTGGGAGGGTGATCACTGACGCAGACAAAAAGAATAATTGTACAGAATAAAGCGACAAATGAGAAAGCGGAAAACACCGCTGCTAGCTTTAATTGAGTTTGCGCCATCCAAAGCTCGTTTGTCGTTCTTGTGTCGGAGTCGTTTACCTTCAAAGGTACTTGGAAAATGTTTGGCAACAACGTATAACCGAGCACGTTTCCTAAATAACTTGACATTACGCTGAAACCAATTGCCGTTCCTACTTGACGTTCCGGAAACCAAAGTGCGGAGAATACAGGCGGAATAATCAAACGAGCCGTTGTTGCCAAACTGTTAATGATCTGTCCCAAAAGCATTAGGGAAAATAAAAATGAGCTCGCTGCGGAACATGCAATAATCGCAAACCCCAATGTAGTACTGACGCCTTGCGCTATTGACAGCGCCCTAAACCCCAAACGCCCGTTTACCACGCACCAAGAAAGTGGAATTGTCAATATGATGGGGCCAATATTTACAGCCAGAGTGAGCCAGTCGACTTGGGCATAGGTGACTCCATAAAAAGTAACAAAAACATCACTTATTTGACCAAAAGACACATTTGATGTGCCGGGTATGATCTGAAGAAGTGCAATAAGCACAAGAAACAGCCATCTCCTTTGGTATAGCTGAAATTCTGGTTCTTCGGAAGAAAGTGTTCCGTCCATTTGCAGCTTCACCGTTGTAAGTTGTATCCGACCCACATGCCTGTCAAAAAGATTTGAGACATTGATCCACTTTTAAATTTTTTAACAATATTGGAAGAAAATAGAAACCAGACCTGACGTCTTGAAACTGAAGCTGATGTTTAGTAAATCTTTGAAACTATTTAGATCCAGTTTCAGTTGAAAAAAGCGTGCACTCGGGGTTCTTTTACATTTCTGTAAGCAGAAAATGTGTTATAGTGAACTATTTTAAAGCACCAGCATGTGTTCAAAAGTGAAGTTTTCTATATTGCATATCTCCATAAACTTCAGTCACGGAGTATTACCCGAAAAGCTATGTACAACTTTCTAGTAATGTTGGCCATGCCGATGTCAGCCGATGTCATTTCCCGCGTGGTAATGATGGTTTGTAAAAAACGTAGAGCCGTCCAGCACAATTTAAATATTTTTTTTTGTGAATAAAGTAAGATAAGTCACATTCCAACCACNTTTGGTTCACTTGCACTTACGAATCAAATTTTCTCAATTTGATATTCAGTTTACTCACAAAACACACAAAAAACATCCTGATATATCGAGTTGACAAACACGAACCCCGGAACCACTTCGATCGAGACTTTTTTTTATAAGCTATTCCATTTCCATATTCATTAAAAGAGTCGTTCCCAAACCTGTTCGTGGCGTTGCCCAAACCAAGGTATAGATTATGTCATAATTAGTTACCCTCGATATCCTGCAGTGATCGTTTATAATATAGAACAGCATTGTGGTTTTGGTTCCGCATTATCTCACAAAGAATGGCGTATTACCCCCGGGAGGTAATTTACCCCAAGTTTGTGAACAACTGATTAGAATATAGAAAATTCTATGTTTTAATGAATATGTGTGTTACCTGTACACCTACATGCAGTGTAAACACAGTGTGTTTATTGGAGTGACCCACGTACTTCATTATGCTATGCAATGTAATTACTGGTCAGCAGCGCCACCACGCGGGTCAGATTTATGTTCCATTGATCACATTTTAAAAAGTTGAAATGAGAGTAAACTAAATATTGCATTGAGAAAATTTGACTCGTAAGTGGAAGTGAACCAAAAGTAATTGTACTGTGGCGTATCTAAGGTCAATCACATTGAAACACAGAATGTTCCTCGTGGACGTAAGAGAAGGAAAACTTGAATAAACAACTAAAATTGAGCAAACTCACAAATGGTTTCGAGATACGAACAAATAAAACAACATCAAACTTGGAAGCTTTGAAATTCTTTCATAACACTTCCTTAGAAACAAATTGAAGCTTAGGGTTTGCTGCAAGTGTTCGAGGAATCAGCCGACTGGGCTCTGCTTTCATTACACTGCCATGATTCGGGCTTGCACGTATCTGTGTTCAGTTAAATTGCTTTCATAATAACAACGAAGTTCATCAGAAAATTTTTATAAGAGCTCGATGAAATTTGTAAGCAAGCTATAAGGGTGAAATGTTGAAGGGTTAAAGCAAGAGCATGAAAGAAAACAAACTGAGAACGGAGAAAAATATCAGGGCTCAGCGATGAAATAGTAAAACCAGCTTATGCTCAACGTTCTTGCAGACTGTTACACAAAACATCCTTTGACCCAAGTGATGCTTTTTCTGTTTTCATTTTTTTCATTATGTTTGCACTAATTTTGTAATTCCCCCAAAACAACGAAATTTAGCTGAAGAAGAAGAAGAAAGTAGCAGAATACAACAGATTTATGACTGAATCTATACTGTAACCAGTATTTTTTGGATAAACCCTTCTACTGTCAATTTTTCAGTGCGGTGAAAAGTGTGTTTATTGATATTAAAATGGTAGCAACAAACTTCAGCATCGCTACCTGGTTCTGCCATTCACAGGAGTTCAAATTGAGTCAAGGTGTATGTGTAATTTTTTGAGTGTTGATGTAAGGTTTAACTGTGCTTCTGCTGCAAAAATTATGAGCGCCAAATATAGAAAAGGCTGCTATTTCAAAAGCAGAAAACTCTGCATGTTGCAAAGCAATTACTTCAAATTCCACACACAAAATCCCAAAATTCCACAAACAAAGGCAATCTTTCTACGTGCTGCCTCTTAACATGTGGCTGGATGTTCATGGGATACCGATAACACCCTGAAAAATAGAGATCACTCGAGCAACTTTCCGTGTGCAGATTTAACGTTAATGTCTCTTAAATTTCTTTTTAAAAACCGTCTCTTAAATTTCTTCAGTGGTCTCTCAAGAATCAATAGAGCCTCGTTTTACGACCACGATCAGAATGCACGGAAAAGTCGCTTAACGAAAACGTCGGTGTATAGACAAAGTATTTAAGGTTTCTCAAAATTTATTAGCGGCCACCAAGGCTAAATCCTGAAAAACCCTGGTTGTAATCATTCCTGAACAACATTTGAAGCAGTAGGTTCCGATGAATACAGGAGGGCTAAAATTGCTGCCGTGATCTAACCAAAGGATAAGGTGTCAAAGTACAAAGCTGTCATTATGACGTAAGCAGGGATGAAAGCATTCCACGAGGCATGAGCAGATTTAAAATTCGGGAAGATTAGTTTGGTACTTTACCTTCACGCAATGCTTGGATATAAGCGCTGCACTCAGTAATCACAGCGAATAAAATTAGTTGTTTTATTCTGAAGGAATCGCTTCATCACCGCTTTCCTTATTGCTATAGGTCAGCAGGTTTCCCAAACAGCAGTAATATGGCAGAACCTCTACGACAGGGATGATGGCTGTGAGAAGATCGGGGATGGTCGAACTGCAGCGAGCCTTGTTGAAAGAGTGCATACGCCAGGACAGGCGATTTCAATCTTACATTCCCACTGGGAGGGAAAGATTTTTTGAGCTGCCGCATGTCTATTGCTTTAACATCTTCTCAAGCAAATGAGTCACAAGTGAAGAGTCAGGGCGAGCTGCAAGAAAACATTACCTCTCCAGCGCCTTAACCAGAATGATTTCAATTTGTTTAAATGCTATTCGTTACACGTCACTTAGTCAGTGAGTTTGAAGCAACTGAGTCCAAGACACTAGCGCTTCATCAACTAACGCGAGTTCCGTCTGCTGGTTTGATTGAGTAATATCAAGCAAGATATCTCAGTGTACATCGAAGATGAATTTTACAACTTAAAAATTGCCTTTGAAAAGGTCGGTTTGACAATTTCATATAATCAATAGCGTGGCTGGCATGGTTCTGTTGGTATATTTTGTTTTTCTTTTATCAAAAAAAAAACATTCAATTTTTTCTTGTTGAAGGCAATGTATTCTGATGTTTTTACCACGTGCATGAAGCTGATGCTAATTTTAGTGCAGTTAAAAAAACTACTGGTAAAGAAAAACGCACCAAAACAATTTATAAAGATCCGAGTGATCACCCCATCTGTCACAACTTAACTAAAACCACAAAACCTGCACAAACACACAGCAGTAAAAAGGTCCAGTGTTGCTGCAATCATTCTTTTTAAGGTTTGGTGTAAAGAAACGCCAAGAAATTTTATGAGGCCGCATTTTTTAGCAAAACGTTTAAAATAATTCCTAAACGTATTGCAGCACTGGCAGGACAGTGGACAATTAGTACTACTGTATTTACAGAAACGACAACACAAATTTTTCAACTTCATTAAACAGCTCTTGTTCATCAGTAAAAGCATCGGTTTCTTACTCGTCATCTGCAGATTCTACGGTCATTAGTGCTCGCTCTGTCACTCTCTGTTTATTCTTTGCTTTAAATCCATTTCAATCACAAATCTCGTGAGCAATCGCAAGCGCACCCACTGCTCTGGACCCAGCCTCGACGCCATTGGGGGATTTGGTGGGCTTAGTCCCCCAAAAGGTCCAAGGACCCGAAATTTAAACATGAAACACTAAATCAGTTGAGTTTTTGTCAATTTTTGCCCCCCTGCACAAACGTAAAACCCCTCTATTGAAGACTTTCTAGCAACAGTTCTGTCTGGACCGTTCATTGGAACATTTATCATCGCATTCTGAGTTACATCAAGCAGCCTGCTTGGTTTTAACACGGCACAGAGTTGAAAATCCTAGCTCTGGCCAGGCTGCGGCAAGTGTGATGAGCAGCAGCCAGCACAATGCAGCCATATCGGTTGTCTCGTCGACCATTCCTAGCCCAGCATTGGCTCTGCTTGACGTCGAAACAATGCGGTCACTCAAATGTTCCGAGATAGCAAAATAAACTCGGTTGCTGGCACAGAAGTGGCATGGCGGAGGTCGCGAAGCCGATCAATATGGTCAATGCGGTCCACCAAGGTTTGCAAGAAAGCTATTTTTCGATTCGCTATCTCTTCTTTCAAAACCCAGTAAACCAGATGTACGCGTTCAGCTACCGTGTAAACTTTATCTGAAATGCGATCCTGATGAATAGCATGGAATAAAGTAGTGAAATGCGTTGCGTTATTTCCAAGCTGTTGGCTTTTTAAAATGTGAATTTATATTAGTACGCTACCCAGAGTGGAAGGTCTCGCAACCCACTATATGCGGGCCCCGGCTTAGAGCATACCAAACATGTTTTGCCTCCGTCAGCATGCCGAATGAACATATACCGGTATTCATTTGAAGGGATTCATCAAAACCTTTCAGCTTAATCCATGATTGAAAAGTCTTACTGTTAGATGCTGGTGGCTGACTGTTAGCTGAGACTGACAATGCTTTTGAGATTCTAACAGTTAAAGGCTGATCTTCCTGCACAAGAGAATCGAAAGAACCTTTGCAGTCGTTGCTGCTGGCGTTTGCACTTTCTGGCTGGCTAACAGCAAGAAATTTTAGCTTAGGCTTAATACAAAAAAACTGTTTTATGCTTGGATGGCTAGCTTTACATTTTGCTCTGATTATCTTCTGAAAATACCCACACAAGAAAGTGAATGTATAAAATCTGGAAAAGACTTGGTTTGCTAAAAACGCCAGACTTTGTGGCATTAAAAGCGTTAATTATTACATAACATAATTGTTTATCTCACAAATGCTCCCAAATTTAGTAATTGTTACATAGCATGGGATTTCAGAGATGATTATGATGAACAGGCGGAGGCTATTGTCTGTGCTACACTTATCTGGTGCGAGGCGTATCTGTTGTGGACATTAATTGAAGCAACGATTCAATTCCGCTAAAACGTTTCGTGGTCGTCCAGATCAATGCGAAAGTACTAATTTTATGGGTCCGCACAGGAAATTCATGGGTCCGTTTTGGACTCATAAAATGCCTTAAAAAGACCCTGGGTGCGATGGTGAGACGCTTGTCGGCAAATTTTAGAACGGGCTGCAGCTGATCACTTACGGAAATGACATTAGCAGCAAAAAGCATAAGCTGAAATTAAAAAAGAAACAGCACCTTCTCCTGGTTTCAGCTTGTTCGGGGGTGAATACGAAGCAAGAGTAGAGTTAAAATCATTTTTTTCGAGCTTTTGCTTCTTTTCTCACAGATAGAGACACATTCATTTCACTACAGGCCATGCGCGGCTACACGGATCATTGTTATCATTGAGTGAGATGAAACCAAACAAGATTTTTAATCAAAAAGAGCTTAGGTGCACACTAAACTCTAAAAAGCGATATACTAAATGAAAACACCTTCGTAGCTTTTTCAAAGACAGCACATCTCAACAAAAAACGGGTTGGCCTATTTATCGAAGGGCACAAGAATCGTTACACACCATGTCATTGTCAGAAGACACCTGGGCCCATTACTCCGTGGTTGGCGGCGTTCCTAAACCGAGCATGAAAAAAACCATTGAAGCATTTTGGTGTTCGTGCAATTGATGCCACAAATACGCAGCTTTAAAATAAGCGGTGGTGGTACCAGTGGAAAATCGAAAATCAGATACAAACTTATCTAAGCAGATATACCTATTTGATGACGTCTAATTTGATGATGAAAGTTTACTAAATAAGTGCTTCGTTCGAACCAAAAATAACTGAAAAACTGGTAATCGAATAAAATTTGAAACTCCTGAATAAACAATCAAAAAATTCGAAATGAATTAAAACGTTTCAACAGCGCTCTCGCTGCTGCGCAACAAAACGTTAGGGGTTAGAATGGCATCCGGCACATTTTTAGGATCGTAGCCACGTGCCAGTTGAGACAAACAAGAATACGTTTAAGCGAACTTGCACGTAAACGAAAGAATTTTTCAAAGAGANGCCTCCAGGAGAAGAAACCGCATNACTGCTCTGGTGCTTCTTNTGAACACACGTTTTTACCGAAATTCTTGTTGCAAGCAACAAACAATCACAGTGCCCAAAAATATAGCAATGAAACTTCCGAATATCACTTTTTTGAGCAAATTTTCAAGACGTACGATGCAGTTTTTACATCAATTAAAATTTGTCCGAAATGGAAACCCACAAGCAAAACGTAGGACTGCAAGACCTTGCAAATGCGAAATAATAGCAGGCAGGATGAAAATATTATACGTAATTACTAAAATCTTTAAAATCGTTTGGTTGCAAGGTTTCAGGTCAATAATAATCTCAGTGTCTCCTGAAAAATTTTAAATAGGCCCAAGAATTGTCTGAAAACTTCATAAACGTAGCCGTATGCAACTTAAATAAAACTTAAAACTGGATGAGCTTCCATCGCAGCATCTTATTTATAACTGATCAAGTTTTCTCAAGTAAATATTTAAGACAAAAATTGAGNTCTGCGTTTGAGAAGAAAAATGCCACAGTATGTGAAANAATGTATATGAACCCAACGTATATGTCAAGAACGTCTCAGTAACTTGGATAAGTCTACTCAATGTACAAAGTATATGCGGAAAACGCTCGACAATGACAGTATATAACAAACGATGGATTTACTGTAGCTTCGGTTCACTAATGTTCTGTTTGCTGAATAAAGCCTTGTTGAGGTTTTGTAGTATAGATTTACTACAGTTTGTTCAGCAAAGATTTTTTCCATGTTCTGGAATTATGGAACAGCATATGAGACCCCCGGTATTGGATGCTGATGCTAACATGCTGACTCTTCCATCAGAGCTCGGAACCGGCGGGATTTTTCCAATGTTACATTCAAAGAAATCAAGGGCGTCACTGACGCAGACAAGCTTGATATATTAATCAGCTTACTTCATGCTTCAGTTTATNCGTACATTCGTGACTGCNAAACCTACGGCGANGCTATNACTTTAATGTCTCGACAAGGCTTTTCTCAAACCAGTGAAGGAAGTATTCGCCAGGCATAGACTGAATACTTGCCAGCGGAAAGTGGGCGAATTGCTGGAAGAATTCGTGCAAAGGTTGTAAACGTTGAGCGTCGACTGTAATATTAGAGCCGTTACCGCTGCTCAAAATCAGGAAACTGCTATTCGAGACGCGTTCATTGCTTGCCTTAGTTCTGGATATATCCGGCAACGGTTTCTGAAAGTTGCGGACTTGGAGCTTAAAGCTGTCTTCGATAAAGTTCTACCACTCGGTGATACTATGAAACACGTAGAAATTTACTCTTCGCGATTGGCATTAACACCGGGAACTCTTTGCGTCTGGTGAGACTTCCTCCGAAACAGAAATACAAAGTAAGTTGAATGTTTAGCTCTGAAGCAACTGCAGTGCTCTTTCTGTGAAAGGAAATGATACGCGCAGTGGATCCCTTACTGTTCTGACAAAATTAGGCCGCTAGTCGCTGCAAAGGTATTTCCACTTGACGACAGTGCTATTGGAGCTGCTGTTAAAGCGTTTGATTTATCTTTAGTGGCGCATGGAGTAATTGATGAGAAGCTCCCATTCATCTTAGAAACAGATGCGTCCGACAACGCAATTTCGGCTGTGTTGTAACAACAAGATCGCCCTGTGGTGTTTTTCTCTAGAACGCTAAAAATGAACGAACTTCGCCATGCAAGCTTGGAGAAGGAAGCCCTGGCCATCGTAGATGCTGTCAAGAAATGGGCACACCCTCCGACCGGTCGCCGTTTCAAAATTGTAACTGATCAAAGCGAAGCTGATAAAGCTGGCATGTCCTGATCGATTTCACCAATACAGTATATTTGCATCTACTTTCATGAAAAAAAGTGATTTTGTACGTGCTTCGAGGAAATTCTGCAAGGTAGTGCCTGAGATATAAACGCACATTAGATGTTGGAAACAATACCAAGCTAGTACCAAACGCATATCACAAATAGGTGCACTACTTCTGTATTTCGATTGGCTAGGCCTGCATTTCGACTGATAAAACTGCCCTGATAATGTTCATTGGTCTGAAACTTGCGAAAGTACTACGAATGCAGCAGATAATTTTTGCACATGGGTACAGGACGCTCATGGAGAGATCGCAGCAGAGAATCCAAATCTCGATTGAATAAAACATTGATCTTTCGGTAAACCCTATCCCCATTATATAATAAACGCAGTTAATCGTAACATAGTAGAGTTTTTCTGCCCCGAAGGATTAGTGCGGTTGGTGGATTGCGAATGTATCTTGTTGCGTCCACGTGGGACTTTGTCTATACTTGTAAACATTTACAGCCTGTTTGAGATACAATGTAAATATGTGCCATGCTCCAGGAGAATAACAATTCTACGCACCAGAAAGGTTTACACATGCGTATTTCGGTTAGTAAAACCATGATGCGCATGATGTTTAAGCAAAATGTACTTATAGTTAATTTAAACATGGTAAATTTCTCAATTTGCGCTAATGTAAGAACACGATTATCGCGGTGCACTGCTTTGGGCGACCTCAGATTTGTTCCTTCAGCAATAGTGGTTTCAAACGGAACGAAAAGCTTGATTCTGGTTTCTTGCAAATTTTTGTTAAGATTTGCATTTCATTACGACAGAATGGCAGTCAATTAAATGAAAATGATTAAAACACGATTCCTTTATCGTTCAAACATTTTTAGTGTAAACTAGGATTCTATTGTGTGTATTTGTACGAAAATATTTAATAATTTTATAACTAACTTGCCCACAGTGTTAATCACAATTTGCAAACTCTGTGTAGCAAATTTAATGTAATTATCAGAATGTCAAGCCTCCCTGAACAAACGTAAAACCCCCTGTTGAAAAATCTCTGGCGACGGTTCGATGTTGTAGGTTTCAAGGTGCAACGGTAATACACCTGTTCATGTCTGACTTCGGTGACAAGTTGTACCTTTATCAAGATCAGTGACTATTGACACTTATACGAAACGAAGCAGTTCACAATCCAAAGTGTGTGTGTTTACACTGGATACATGTGGGCCTGACGCGTGATTTGTGTCGCGTGCAAGTTAGGTACCGCACAACATTGTCAAACGAGTCCAGCTTTGCATGTTTATATTGTGTTTTACTGTTTTCGTATCGCCTTTGTTTCAATTATACTGCAAAGTCAAGTTTTCCACACTCTACATTAAACGTCATATCCAGTCACGAACTATCGCACGCCGTTTGACGTTTTCTCACGCTATGAACCAAATCAAATGAAACAACTTTCCTTGCACCCGTTGTCTGTAAAATAGTTATTCAGCCCGGTAGACTTACCACACTTGATTAAACTTACACTTCGTGTTAAAAGAACTGAAGTTTCCTTGGGTTGTCTTGCGTATCGTAGTGTTACCGACATTCCCAGGAAATACACTACCGCAACCTATGGCTAATCCCCACAGAGACATTGCGATCTTTATGAACTCATCTTACGGAGTAAACTTTTGCTTAATCACTGCATTTTTAATATGCGAAAGGAAATTGTGAACCATCTGAATGTTGAGCGGAAGTGACATGAGCGCCGGAAGGACTTTTTCCATTGGGGGGGGCAATAGCGTATTTTTTCAGTGGTAGCCAAAAACATTTTTTCAGGGTAGGCCAAAAGTGGTGAAACTTCATTTTTTACTCTAGAAAATTAAAAAAAACGTATTTTGCTAAAAACGTAATAGGAAAATGACCAATTTCAAAATCCAGGGGGCTAATGCCTCTTCCTGCTCCCCTTTCCGAAGCCCATGGGAAGAGACTGATTGAGGCTGAAACTGTACAAATAGCGATTTTAACTCGACTGGACTTATAATATGTCTGCAAAGAGTAGACACTGTATTCCTGAAAATTGAGCTTGAAAAAAACTATGCTCAGATTTCAACGAATTTGCGTCAATGCCTCAAATATCTTTTCGACGACTTTGCCTCAGCTTGGCCAACAAACACAAGCGACAGCTGATTCTCACCTTGTGCAAGTCTTGTTCAGAACTGACTTATTCCGCAGCATCGCTCATGTTTATTTTCTGAGCAATGTTGCCTCAATTCCTGAGATGTGAACAGTCGCGGCGCGTTTTTCAATAGATCAAGTCAATTTCTTGGAAACTGAACGACTGTTCGACTTATAGTCTTCCTTTATTCGAAGGAATTGACTTTACGCCAGTCAGGCATGACAGTGATTCGTAACAAGTAAATAATGTTGATGATCAGTGAAGTCAATGATTTGATGTCTATTAAGATTTTGAGCTTGATAGAAATTTAGTGTTTTTTGTAAAGATTGATCTTTCAAATTCAAGCAATGAGCGTTTTTTTCCAAGAACAGAAAAGCTGGTGAAAAGTCTTACTTTATGCAACATATGTAAATTCATGCTCCGCACTTTGCAATGAATACCATCAAATATGGATGTAAATGACTTGAACATCAAAGTGATATGCTTGAATTGAGTGGGAACAATCATGACTTGACTTAGTATTATCAAAGACTCGATGGGGGGAGGGGTCGAAAACTCTTGGAAACCTCTCAGACTTGATGTGTGCTTTGTGTGGTGAAGACTCCAACTCCACGTGAAAAACTCTCGATTTACTCCTATCTCTGCCTAATGCAAAACGTAACTCGATGTGCTTGCACTACGACAGCGATCGTTTTAGAAACGAAAAATTAACCTTGCTATGCTTTGGAAATTTATTGTTTAATTGTCAATTTTATTTTATAGTTCTCTCCTCGCAGCAACAAACGCACAACAGGTTGATCGCTATCTGCATTATTGTTCGATTTATTTCTTTGCATTCAACTTCCCGACCTGTCATCCGACCATCATTAATATGAAGCACTGCTGCGCTGGAACGGCGGAACACGTTGAAAGCTTTTAGACGATTACTTCCCTTTGCCAAAGAATCATGCAGAGTAGAACGTTGAATGGCTCCAGACCACAGAAAGATGATGCTAATTAAACGTAGGTGTTCGGCGCATGCGCCGCGTAGTGTAGCTGGCTAAAGTCGCAAAATATCGTGCAACTCAAAATAGCCAAGCGGTTCTTCTTTGCTAAAACAACCAGCTCTATGCACAAAATGCAGCTGAGCTTGTTTGCTGAAATAAAAGGCCAACAACTGACGCATTCTAAAATCATTGCTTGCATGTTTATTTTAACGAATGTAGCGCCGCGTATTCAGTTTTTAAGTTGGTCTCACGTAGTCGTTCGCCGGTGGTTTTCAGATTAAATTGAGTCTACTTACGTTGTATGTTCGTGACTTTAACACGTCAACATCAAAGATACAAGTAAAAAAAAAGTTCAGTGAAAAGTCTAAAAGTAAGGCTCCGTTTTGCATTTCAAATGTACGCTGAACTCAGACAAAGTGAATCCAAGCACCAGAAACATAGCTGTGAAAACATAAGTGGCTGCATTTACATTCCTGTCCAAATAATATTTTGCACTTTTGTGAAATTCACCCATTGCGCCATGTATTTTATGTGCAAACCTCTAACTCTGTCCAACTTTCTTCGACACTTTTTGCTTGGTCGACATTCACACTCCAGGCGTACCATTATTTTTCATTGAAAATTTTATTTTCAAATAAAAGCTATGAAAAAACCTACAACATTTTTTGATTTTTGTTTTCATCCTTTGCATTTGTAAGCGTTGAAATTAGCAGTGTGTTGTCAAATTAAGGCACGACCCTAACTGCAAGACAGCAACTTTGATTTTAATGAGAAGAGCTAACTTTAAACAGTTGTGCATTCTTCAAACAGCCGTAAAATGAAACGCACAAAATGACATTAGGGTATGTTATAGTGTGACATCCTATCAGCCAAATCACTGGTGCACATTAGCATTATTATCTGTGCAGTAGCTTTTTGCTTTTGCAGCCAATTTCACAAATTAAAATTGAACAATGACAAACGTAAACGACATTGGTTGCGCAGCATTCGTCAGCTTTATCAAAACACTAAAAGATATATGATTGAAAGAATTGTAGTGAAGTGAAAAAGAAGTACAGTTGAAAGCTGTATAATCTATTGGTAATGCAATAGGTTCTTAGTACGAGTTTTCTTGAAGTAATTCTTGCAGCAAGGTGAAATTCATAAAGATATTTTCTTTTCTTCCAAGAATTGCATCAATTGAGTTTTAAAACGCTTCAGCTAATGGCAATAAAAAGCAGGTCATACGCACTCTTAAGGTGCATCACGCTACTGAAGACTATTTGCAATTCATTACGAAAGAACGTATTACTATAGAATAAATGGACCCTGAGATAATGTTGGACGTGCATATGGAGCATGTCATTCTGCCATTTTATAGGTAATTATTGTTTCGAAGGAATTCTGTGTGACGCTCGCTTTACTAGTAGGCCTTTTATGATTGCGATTGACCTACTAAACCACTGTAAAATATTTTTCACTATACGCATGACGTCTTTGCAAGAAAGTGGGCGCAAGAACTGTAATGCTTGTTCAGATTTTTGCTGTGAAGGTTTGCGACATTTACTGCATTAAAATTTAAAGTTTGGAAGATCTAATTAGAACTAACCCACAGCGATTGGCCAATGCTCTTTGTCTAAATGTGGTACCAATGCAACGCACCTGCTGCTATGCGAACAAGTGTTGACTCTGAGTGTGGTTTGTGCGCAATCACCTCAAGAACGGAAAAAACATGTGCAACGACGTCAACTGCGGCAGGGTCAGGCGCGATCATCTTGCCACTTGTTTAGTTCTGCTTTTCACAAAAGGGCTAGGGAAATACCTACTTTGTTTTCTTCTGTTTTTAAAAAGTTACAAGTTAATTCTAATAAGAGAGAATCAAGCTAAATGAGAAGAAACAAGCAAATCAATTTTATGTAGTAGTACATACTTGTAAAGTCAAATCCTGTTCCGTTTTTGTGAAAATGGCTTTCAATATAGAAAACTTTATTACTCTAAAGATGCGATTGAAATGAACTTCTACAAAACCTTTAAATGCCAGATTTGTCATGGGAAACTTGAACAAAAATGAAATCAGTCTCCAAAGAAGTTAAATGCTGATACGGTAAGAGCACTTTACATCAGATGATACAATGTTTGCCTCACATATGAAGTTTATATTTCAATAATCAACAAACTGCGTTATCATGATTTTTCAGTTCACTTTTAATTGCCTTCGTAGTTAACGATTTCGTACGAGTAAGTTTTCATTTGGAGGCAAAATCTGCTTGGACCTCCAACGTTGAGGTACAGTAGAAATAATGCAACTCGCTGTTAACACCTCATTTTATAAAAAAAAAACTGCATTTACCGGACAAAGTTGCAAAAGAAGTATTGTGCCAAAGAAAGAAATAGTTTCAAACTCATTTTATACTTTAATTTGCAAATCATTGTTTTGGTTGAGAATACAGAACAGCACTGACGCTTACTACATCAGAACAAAAATGTGCTTGCAGCATCTTGCTGCTTCGTAAAAAGAGTGAATTTCTCAATTAATTATCCAGAGATTTGGAGCTATGTGTACATTTCAACCATTATTGCAACTCTAGTGTGCAAAACTCTGATTAAATTGCTCGGCTTAATTTGAAAATGTTGAATTATTTACTTTTCTTCGAAATACAAATTGAAACTAAGCTTACTCAAAATATTAAATCATGCAAAGCTCCAATTGGCAGATGCAAAGCACAAGATTTGGTTTTTAATAAACAAACATTAGTTTACATATCTTTAGAAAGTTTATACGATTTTCAACGTCTCTTTTTCGTGTTTGGAACTGTGAAGATGTAAAAAAACTATTATTTTTGTTAAGAAGCTATAGTCAATCACTTGAAACAATGTTACCATTCAATGAACAAACACGCAAGTTGTCGAAATTCTTCGGCAAAAATATTCAACGAATGAAGTCATTGTTTGTGAATATCGAAGTCTCAATCTTTCAATTTGACTTCGTTACTGGTTTTGTCGATTTATTTCTTGTTGGCAACCAGTGCACTACGTTCGCTGACATCTGAAGGGTGAAGGTCACGTGCTTTGTTTGAAACGAAGCGTTCATTGTCGGATGCAAACAAGCAACTCAGGAAAACGCTGCCAAGCAAGCTGCCACTCTGTAGAAGCAGAACGGCCAAACCACCGAGTTCGTTGAACAAACACCTTCCCACTTCTCCGTATATGACTGCCATCATTCCTTGGACAGCTATGAGCCAAATTGAACTGAAGGCTTCGTCGACAGCATAAGTGTGCTGTGTCACAATCTTAAATATGGCCACGACGCCAAACTGGCTCACCAAACCGAAGAACGCCGTACATGCGAAGAACATTGATAGCAAACGGAAAATGAAGGCCAGGACTAGTCCGGTCGACGACGCAAACGCAAGAATGCAACTTAGAGTGGCGACGACTTTGTATCTTGTGCACCTGTTGATGATCTCACCGCCGATCAATGATCCAAGCATGCTTGCCACAGAATATGTGGTCATGACGTAACCACCGATGACATCAGCGTCGCGATCACCTTTTATCTTCGGAAAATTCTGTTTCAAGATCTCCGACAGCATAATGAACTCCACAGCGATAACCTGAAACAACACACCGAAAACAATACACGCCGTAACGTAAGTTTTGTTTTTGATCAAGTAAGCGAGGTCAGCTAGAGGCAATTGTAACAGCGAATGTTCACATTTGGCGTTACTTGAGTTCTTCAATTTTTCCTCCCATGATTGACTATTCGGTGGATGGTCAGTGACGTAGAAGAACAGAAACGCTGAACACATCATAGCGGTGAAGGAAAGCAACGAAAAAATTCCTCCAAGTTTCTCCTGCGAATCTGTAACCCATTGCGATGTTGTTTGGTTTGCCCAGGTCACGTTGCCTCGATAACTGGGTTGGTGTAGAAGGCTAGCCGGTACAGAGAACCCAATAGCGTTTCCTAAATACAGCGACATTACGTTTATACCAACCGCAATTCCAATTTGACGCTCGGGAAACCAGCGGACTGCAAAAATGTTTGGGGACAAAATCATCGCAGTCCTCGCCAAGCTATTGAGAATTTGTCCTACAACAAGCAGGGGAAATAACGAACGCTTCAAAACCGAAAAAGCCAGACAAGCAAATCCAGCAGTCGAACTGAATGCTGCAGCAAGAATAAGAAACCTGAAACGGAGACAGTTAAGTGAGGCAAACCACGACAAAGGAAGGGCCAGAATGACTGGTACTAAGTTCATCACCAGCGTCAGCCAATCCACTGATTCAACGCTGACTCGATAGAAAGTTACGAAAATGTTACTGACTTGACCGAAGCTTGCCAAAATGAAACCACAGTTTGTCTGCAAAGCGGCGACTGCAAACAAAAAAGCCCACCTGCGCTTGCAAAGCGTTTTAGTGGACGAGTCATTTACCTGATCGTTGTCAGATTTCATTTTGTTTCTATCCTCTTTTCACTGAAAAAAATAAAAAAAGAAACCTTTAAGTACTGTAGATAAGCTAAACTAACCTGAATAAAGTTAATCAACTCAATTGGTTCTTTTTATTGTTCCTGTTTTATAGGTATTAGTATTTGTCAACTTTCATAAAAATTTAACGTCAACATTTAAAAAAGTAACTTTTGCAAGTCTTCAATTCATAACATAAATCATATGTTTAATTTTGCTCAGCAGCAAATTCAGCAGTTATAAAAAGCGCCTTCGTTCAAACAGCTGTAATCTATATGATGCTGTGAAAGCAAACTAAATATCTTCGCGTTCTGCAAAAAAGAACTTTCACCTAAGTTCAAGCAAGAGCACATCGCAACAAATTATGCAAATCGTTTTTAAATTAATTTTGTTCTTCCATATTCTCATCTAAAGTGCTTTTCATGGGACACAACATTGCAGCTAGTCATCCGTGTGGCTCATCTACTGATAAGCTAAAGGTACTGCTTTGTCAGAAGAAGGAATGCGAAGTTCATGTGCTGTCGTGGGGGTTTAGTAAACAAACGTCTTTCATTGCGTAAGTGAGGGGGTGCTTTGCCTGGATGATAAGCAACACGCACTGCTATGCATTTTTTCAGTTACTTCCGATGTACACCCAACTTTGCTCAGTGCCGGGCAAGGTCTCGAACAATCTGCTCTGAACTTTTTTGACAAACAGCTCTATCACAGTTCGGGATTACAATGAAGTGAAACTGTCCAACCTATGTCTTCCACTTCTTTTGCGGTTATTACAGTCGACATTGCATAGCGAGTGAAGGTTGTGATAGAAGTGACGTTGTCAGCGGCGGCGGATTTGCTTTTATTTTGTTGGTTTCGAATTGAAACGCCAAATTAAAAGTATTGGAAGTAGGTAACTTCCTGCTTTGTTTTGGTCTTGCAAGTATTGTTATTTATATCCAATATTGCATTCCGTTGTATTTAGTGCCATACCAACTGTAAAAATCCTGATAAATCCAGCAGCACTTGCTCTTCAATTACAGGAAAATATTCATATAATGCTTCGAAAGCAACTGCGTTGTTGTTTTCCGGAACACAAAATGTTACATGACTGGCATCGTTTATATCATACGTCAGACGTCAGAATATCATACGTCAGACGTCAGAATTAACGTCAGACGTCAGAATTAAAGCAACATGATAACATACCGAAATGTCTACGACTGAATTTCCAACTGGTCTTTCAAAGTAAAACGATGTGCCGTGTATCTTCCTGATTTTCGAATTGGTTCCTTGTTTCGCCTGTAAATCCGCGTTATCATATGAATTTTTCCAGCAGGTATCCCGTGGAAAAAAATTGTCACTTTGTCGGCCTTCAATTTAACTGCATTGCGCAAAATGCTTGTAGTCATGGCGATTGATAGTGATGAGCAACCGCTTTGTTAGACAGTTATTGTATTCTGCCTGTCAGTGAAAGCAATCTAGCTACAGCAATCTTTTTTCAACTTTCTGAGCTATAGCATATAAGCGATAGCATATACCAATAAGCTATAGCATATTGCATTAAAAATAGAAAACGTATTTTTGGTTCCTGTAAAATAAATACCTCTGAGTAAACAACCCAGCAGTGTTTGAAATCAGACTTATCCAAGCTTAACATTTCCACAGTAGTTATTGATTTCCACGTAAGATGGCGTAGATGGTTAGAAGTTAAGTATTTCGACGACATTGGTCGAATGACGAACAAATTCAAAATATGCTAAGTTTTCACTGTTAAGAATCTACAATTTTCATGCATATGTTTACATCTTAGGTGTTCTGTTCACACCAGATAAAAGGCATTGCTTGTTCACCACC
>JGI24158J21664_10002743_pt1 | contig 21667 bp, 8 predicted proteins | sample Ectturendosymbi3_FD_21664 | JGI IMG/M metagenome (IMG submission 21664)
AAGAAAAAATTTTTGAAAAGTTGATATTTCTGCAAAGCCTCGACATCAGCGACAACTTCTTAAAAAGTCTGACGGTGTGGCATTTGCGGGGATTAGCACAGTTAACGTAAGTTTGCTTCAATAGTAGAGCTTTTTATACAATGCGAACTACGCTGACAGTGATCGAATACTGTTGAATAACACTAGTTTGCAAAAATTCTTCAACAGTTTGATTGCGTGGTCGGTGGAAAACGACACTAAAAAGCTTGGAGGAATACGTGTCGCATTATGTCTGCGACGTTCTGTACACTCAATGCAGAACACTAAGTTAAATTGTGAAAATGAGCAAATGTAATGCATAAGTGGCGAGGTTTTTTCATACAGATCTTTGAATCTTCGAAGCAATCGAATCGCATCTGTGGAGAAAATAATGTTTGTCAGCACACCGAGGTTGCAACGTATCGATTTGCGAAAGAATTCAATTGCTTGCCTTCCGCACAACATCTTCAATCGAACGTAAGCTTTTTCTTGTTTTTGATATTATTTTGTTTTTATCAGAACGGAAAACAGCTTGAAAATCTTTAACACTTGAAGTTTTTTTTACAGGACAATGACAATAGGTCGTTTCAAGCCGCTTTGTTCGGACATTGAAGCACTTTTGGTAAAATTCTTAGACCTCTGCAACCACAAACTAGTTCTACTGCTTTTTGAGGTTTTCTTTGTTTTGCTGTTACAACTTTTTTAATGAACAATAGCTTTCAATCGACAGTACGTTTCAGTTGCTTCCCAAAATGCTTATCGATTGTTTCACGTGCGGAATGCATGCGGTGGCCGAAACTAATGCGATAATAAGCTACATGCAATGATACAGTATGTCAACAGTGCGCTGCCTTAAAACATTTTGAAAATAGGCACGTTTTTGAAATCATCAAGGCTTAATAAAATTATCACCAGTTGCTTAGAATCTGAAAGACTCGTGTGTTTTTCTAAATTGCACAAGTTAACACCATATCGGCTGTTGGCTCTCCGCCGATTTTGTGGCTGGTTTTATGAACAAAATCATCTGAAAAAAGCTAAGCAGCCAAAACACGTGTGCAACCGATTTGCATAACTTGGTCACCTTCACAGGCACTACTGTTGTGAAAGACCAAGGTTTTTGTCCGTTTAAAATGTCTTTTGTTCTGAAAACCTGCAAGCCTTCTATGAAACGTCTCCTGATCGGTAAAAGCTAAACGTGCGCGATTGGAATTTGCAGTACGTCTTATTCGGTCTTTGATTTTAATAAAACCGTGCTGAGTTTTGCGCATTTCTACAATTATTTCAGCAACAAGGCACCGCGAGGGTGACACAGCCAAATATGTTGGAACAGTGGTTTTCAACCTTTTTCATGCAGCAACCCATTTTCCAACCCAATTTCACCTAACGACCCCCTTCCGGAAATTTCCAGTCAAACTTATATAATGCAGTTGTGTTTGCACGATGGAAAATCACAGTGGCTAAAAAATAACGTACGATATCACTACGTTGAACAAAGACTCATTTATTAAATTGATGCATATGGCAGTATCATTGAGAACCAAGGTAAAGTATAGCCGGACTTTTTCCAGTCCGACTTTTTCGTTGGTTACGAGGAAAGTATAATATTCTGAAAGCAAAAAAAACTATACTCAAAAGACTTTTCAGATCGAAAACACGCACAAGCAGAATAAAAGAATCCAATTACTGACTAATCAAACCTATAAGCAAATATGCAGCAAATTTAACCAAAAAAACATCACAAAAAGTTCAAAAACCAAAAGAACCAGATGTTTCATCAAATATTAATCAACTTTCTGGTAAACATCTAGCCTTGAGTCTTATGTCATTTTCTTTTGCCGATTCTCGCAGATTTGTTTGTTGCAAAGATCGCGGGTTACACGTTTATATTAATGGCGCACTAGACCGAAACGTCAACCTACCTATATAGACATTGCATTTAGGAATTTTGCATTGACATCACGCTGCACTCTACTCGATTCAATTAAAAATTTAATACCTTTCCAGGAAATACATAGCGTTGAATTTTACATCATTTTTTGTCTATTTTATCAGATTTGTTTGCTGCAAAGATCGCATGTTACACTTTTATATGAACGTCGTACGATACCGAAACATCAACCTACCTATAGGCATGAAATGCAAGAATTTGGCATTAAAATAACTCTGGACGCTGCTCGATTCAATTTAATATTTAATGGTCATAATCATACTTAAACCAGTTTTGAATGAAAAAGTAGGCTATCATTTTTGCCAGGTGATCCTTTTATTTTGACTACGATAAAAAGTGGTTCCATATACGAAACATAAAATCTAGAAGTATTTATGAATATTTTTATCAGAAGCTCTCGCGACCCCCAGAAAAATGGCAAACGACCCCCACGGGGGTCGCGACCCCAGATTGTATGCCACTGTGTTAGAAGGTGCCAGCAGTTTTAACTTGTATTTCGCAACCAGTTTGGAAAAAGCCCAAAGCATTTTGCATGAACTGTATTGTTTTACCTAGAGCCGCCACATTTTATTCGCTTTCAACTATTAGCGGAATAACAAGGACAGTTTGGGGGGAGGGACCCTCCACTATTTTTCCAGGAGGGTCGTGATTCAAGGGACCACCCACAATTTTCGTGTTTTTTTTGTCATGAAGCACACCATCTTCACAAATTTTCGGAACGCCTATCTTTTTGGTAAGGCAAACTCTCAATCTTGTTATGTTGTTATACTATACATACTATGCAGTCGTACACGCGTCGCTCCGTCATTTCCTGATGGTCTGATACAAAGTATCTCGGCGAAAAATTGATGAAGACTCTGTTTGCGGTAAGCAGGCCCTTCGCCAGGATTTCGCAGCAAGGGGTGCCAAAAATCACAAGGAGGGGCACATTTTTAAATACAAAATTGGATGTATGCAGCAACCGCCACAAAATAAGTCGCTTGTGACATGTAAACATCAAAAATATTTCACATTTAACTCGACCCAGAAAGTTATACAGGTATGAACGCCGAAGCGGCCGAACACCGTGATTTGCTCTTTTGCAACTTGGGCAAGGGAAGAGACAACAAACAGCTTATCTTGCAAATCGTTAAAACCACTATCTCTTTGTAGATTGTCCTCGCGTTTCACCTTTGCCCGTCGCTCCTCATTTCACACGAGCTACACCACATCAGGCGGTTCGCTACACAGCAGAACAAATGCAAATAGACGATACAACGTGGCAATTGAAGCACAAAAGCAGAAAGAATGACATCCTATAAACCTCTGAGATGAGAACAAACTTCTTCAAAGAATGGTTTTGACTCCTTTCTGGAATCAACATAGCTGTCACATAAAATCACAAGTGTTTCTGTATGCTTTCGAGGAATCAGTCGACTGCGCTCTGCTTTCATCTTTTTGCGACCATTCAAACTTGCACATATCCATAGTCAAGTAAGTACTCTGCACGACGGGTGTAAGAAAGGAATCGATCAGCAAATTTTTAATAGGAAATCGATTTCACGTAAAATTACGCATCCTCAGTCCTTATTCAAATAGATATTTGAAAGCAACAAAACCGTCGCGCGAAAGGATGTGAGGTTTAAACTTATCTTATGTGTTCATATTGAAATACGTGTTAAGAAATAAAAAGCTACAATCATCGAATCAAGTAAGGCTGAACAGAGTATAGTAAACAATTAAAAAGGTTTTGTCCTGGTCTTTCTTCATAACAAAATCATCTAGAAATTCATTAAAATTTGTTTGCGTAAGTTGGTCATTTTTAATGCACCGAATGCTTAGTGCGGACAACCTACCCTGGAAAATTGTGATCCTATAAATCAGTTTAATTCTTTTGAATCTTGAAAAAGACCTTTCACCTAAGCAGTTAGTGACCATCAAACTAAAAAATAAGGCTCCGCGTGATTGGATAAACCACGAACCACCAATCTAAGGCATCAGACCCAAACGCGCTTTTGTCATTTTTTTGCTGTTTGCTTATTCTTTGTCTCCTTGGGGTAGAGTTCTGTGGTTGCCATTTGGCAAAATGACCTTTGCTTGTTATTTAAGCTCATCAAAATCTTTTCTGATTTGCTTAGCGTGGGAGCAGTACAAACTTGCACAAGTGCTCAATAGCAATCTGATTTCTGAATGGCTTAAAACACTAACAAAACAACTGTATTGCTCTAAGATCAGAAAAAGTAACTGTGTTTTTATTGTAAGATAATGCTGGCCTTACACGTATCTCTTATCTGCAGTATATCCTTGAAGCTTTGATCAGGTTTATACCAAACACGATCAAGTACAAGATCTTTCGCTTAATTGACACGTGACAATCGACACAATTCACCAAACGCATGACGCAGTCAAAGTGATTTGGGTATGACAACACTATAGTCGGCATGCGGCTTGACCAACAGATACAAGAGATTCATGAAAACTCGTTGAAAAACCATGCCGTTATCAACACAAAATCTGATTAGATGAATAAAAATAAAAGGCATAAATTGTTGACGAATATTTATCGAATTGATCATACACAGCACCGGCAATTGACTCTATGCCTACCACAGTTTGCTGGAGGCCCCCTTGGATCTTGAGGCCCTAGGCTTAAGCCTACATAGCCTATTAGTAAATCCAGCCCTGAGCGTACCCAACCTACGCGTGACTACTCAAACACTAATGTCACAGTACTCTGTTTCGCACAACTTTACTGCCTGCCATGAAATAAAAACAAGATGCGGTCTTGGTTTACCATAAGCGATTTTTACCGCAGAATTTCTTCATAGAAAAAGATGTATTATTTGTAGCTGAAAAAGTATGAAAATAATCAAAAACAAAATCACAGCGAGTTTAAGTGCGTTGACACATTTAAATTGTTTCAGAAATCTTATAAAACATGCATTCCATGGTTAAATGATTACCGGATGACGCCACGTAATCAACTATGATCTAGGTAGCACGTCTACATAGGATTCGGACCTCCCCACCAGGGTCTACGAGAGGGGGTGCAAGAGATACATTGTACCCGGGCCCGGTAGGTACGGGAACCCGGAGAATCAACGCACGCGCGCTAAGTTTTTCTGTAATCAAGCCCAAAATTGCTGTTGTAGCAACCCAGTTGCTAGTATAACAATTAATCTATTTCTAAATCTTAAAATCGTAGCTATTTTGTTTATAATCTTATTCCTATGCAAACAAGATACACAAGCTTCGGCGAGGACCCAAGAAGCCAAGAGGCTCGGTATCAGTCTTCGTATCCCCTGGTAAAATTTCTCTCATAGGCCCTGCTCCCCACTATGAATTTCGTTACGTCCCCCACTTTCAACCAGCCTGCTTGCCGTTTATACTTACTCTTTTTCCCCATTTACGCAATTGGTTGAATTAGGCAATGTTTGGTAGACCCTACTTTTACTGATTGATCAGGTACATGCTTTTTTCAAAAGCGCAACCTCGCCGCTTTTTCGACCGACACAGTTCTGGTAGCAAGCCGGGACCTTGTCTATTTGTTTTTTTGTGTGTGTAAATGTCAAGACGGTTTTAATGTCTGTTACTCGTACACCAAGCATTGAGTATAGAGATCGAAACATATGTTTTATTCTACGCAACTTCATACTTGAAGCGCAAAAGCATAAATTTAGCATGTTTGATATTCATTTCGACAAACTAGAAACACTATTGCCGAAAACTTCATAGAAATTTCTTTTAGGACAATCAAGTTTTAACTTTGTGCACAATTGGCCCTTCATGAATGTTGCCTTGTACTTTGTTTAGCGATGTCTCTGCTGTCAAGCTTAGCAACAACAAACTGAGAATACCTCAACCCGATTGGTTCCGAAAACTGCGACGCAAAGAAATGAGAGAACAGCTTTCGGACATTGATTCTCTCACAGCCAATAATCCGTGGCACTGTGGCTGCAAATCAATTGCATATCTAGTAAGTGTGACGTAACATTTTAAGTAAACTTGAAAGAGTACTCAAACACGGAAGAAAAACTCTTATTGTGAAACACACTTTTCTGTGGTGTTCGAAAGATTCTAGTTTAAGGCAGATCAGGTTCTAACCGTTTGATTACTGTACAGCTACATATTTGAAGGGAATGTCAACCACTCTTCTGAAAAATGATAACAATTCGTTTTACTTACGTGTTATAATTAACATCCACAACAAGACTTTCAAAAACACAAAACTTTTGCTTAGAAAAACCATTTAAATAAGGATAAAGATACAGTATGGTCTCCTTGGTTGTCGCTAGACGTTGTTTGGAGTTTTTTGAGCGACGTTTTGACAAAACATCTGCGTAAATTTGCTTGAAATAAAGGTTTATGGGATAGAAATAACACGGAAGTAAGTTGTTCGCAAGAACCATGGTTCTTAACCAGGGGGAGGTTCAATAAATTTCCGGTTGGGCGCGAACCCTTACGCGCTCTACAACGTAGAAAGTTTGATCAATGATTTTAGCAATAGGTGCATTTGTTTTTAAAATTTATTTAATGTCAAGGGGGCTTGAAACAAATGACAATTACTTTAAGGGAGGCGTGATACACAAAAGGTTAAGAACCATTGGTATGAAATGTTTTGACAAAAATTTACTGACAAACTGATAAAAAGATTCCACCTTTGAATGTTCTTCTGTGTTCTCAGCGCTATTTAAAATACGAGATCGGAGACTTGCATTGGTGGGTAAGGAAACTGGACGTCCGATGCGCAAGTCCTCCTGCTTTCCAAGGACGAATGCTGAGCACTTTATCGGAGGAAGAAATCAACGATCAGTCCAACAGAAGTTGCAGTTTGCTGACATCTGAAAAACACTTTTGTGACGCCAGAAGTCCTGAAGACATTTTGTCCGCCCCTAAAGTCAAAAAAGTACCTTCTGCTGCAAAAATTCTTGTTGTCACTATAAGCACTTCAGCAGCTTCGTCCGCTGGTACCATTCCTCTCGATTCTGGCTTGAAATCAGGTTCAACGAAAGAAAAAGAAAATGATAAAAAGTTTTCAGATGATGTGCTCGATTCGCCTGGCAAGCCAAGGGCACTTGCAGATACAAATATTTTGGTATTTGCCTGCTTTGCAACAATCATGATAATAGTTTTGTTGCTATGCAATTTGTTTCGCCATTGCCTCAGTAACGAGACATCTTCGCAAAACCTTGCCACAAGGCCATACTTTCCGGTTAGTTCTCGAAATTTTGTAGCTGTCAATCAACCGACCACGCCAATTGACCAGCGACAAGATTACTTGCAGCCAATACAGGGTCCTATAAGCTGCGAAAGAGACTCTGGCGTTTGCTCTCAGCAGAATCGTAGCTGGGTCGTCGATGACCACTCGTACTGCTCAATTCAAGACAACGCTGAAACTCTTCCTAAAAGAGTTTGCTGCAGTCGAAGTCTATCAACTGAACGTTTGAGTTCGGTGTACCAACGATACCAAAAGTTCCAGTTGCCAGGGCACCATCATTGTCGTCCAAACACGGTAACACATTCAGGAAGCCGATCGCGCTTAGCAAACGAGTGTCGTTCATTCTCAAACAGCCGTTCCTCTGACGAGGAGTGGTGCCCAACGCATAATTCCTGTGAGGCCAACATGTTTGTTACACAAAACAGAGATTGCTTGCTAAAAGAAGACCGCGATGAAAGGACGTGACCACGTGATCCGATGTTCTTTGACAACCACAAATGGTAATTTCGTTCTCGCAGCTGTGTCCAAGCAAAAGAGAAAGATCTTCGTGAGGTTCTATAAGGCAAAAAAGCCTGGTTGTAGTTTTTTAGAGGTAACTTCTCCCGCGTTGAATTTAGTGAAAATTGTTCTGGATACGTTAAAGTACATAAATTTTAACTTCAAGCGCATTTCAAAATAAACTATTGAAGGTCAAGCATATCTCGAAAATCAGGCCATCGCAGCTCTCAAATATACTGAAAATGTGAAAACAATTTTTTGGTGGTTGTTATATAACGCAAATAGAATTTAATATTTGTTTGGGCCATTGTTAAAAATTATTAACTTCTGAGATCAGCACGTTTGACAGCCTCGTACTTGCCTTTTTAGATTTACCTCGGCGTCCAGACAAGACGCTGGAGGGACAGACGCCCATCATTCGAATAAAAACTGTGATGGTCAGCTTAAAGTAAATAGCAAATAGGGGAAGTCCCGATGCTACAATAAACGCCTACGCCAACTGCAGTATTTTCTGCTGAAAGTGAGTGTGAAAACGGAGCGAGCTTTTGAGTGTAACTGTATATGACTGCTCAACAGTACCTATAACAAATACCATTTAAGCAATAACTGTTGGTATTGTGCAAAAGATTATATTCATTTAAAACTGACTGTGTGATCTTTCTTTTTTAACTAATCCTAAGTGCCAAAATTCAAATTTTTATCGTTGTTCATGTCGTTCTGCTGATCTGGAAAATCTTCAGTGTGTCGTAACTGTCTATTTCGTGTTTTTCAAACTGAAACAAAAGTGATTGCTTTAAACAATATTTAAAGTCTAATTTTTTCGAGAGTTGTATTCACTCAATTTTCCGCTTCTGCCGAATCTTTAAACCAATTTTCCCGAATCCTTAGAACTGTTACAGGTTGCACATCAAGCTACCATTTTGCCTGTGATGCATATATTGGCATGTGAGTGGTTTGTACTTGGTTCACCTAAGGTGTATCAAGACTAGTGAATGAACACCGTGCGAATGTTTATCTGTACGTTCGCATAAAATTTAATCAACTTCATTTGCATAAGTAAGTTTAAACATAAATTCCTTAGCTTTCTGCCGATGTTCTCCAATGTTTTTAAACTTGAAAAAACGACATTAAAAGGAACTTGACCTTATTTGGTTTTGTTGTATAGTTGTCAAGTCATGTCAACATTCGCTTTCTCTGTTACGAATTGTTTCATCCGCACCGCTCCTATTTTCATAACTGAGTTTTACATGTTCGTTTTCGACGTTTGGCTAAGGCTTGTTACAGCATCTGATTGTTAGCAAATTTTCAGCGGGTTTCGTGTATAGTTCAGCGATTTTCTATCGTATGTCTTTACGTGTTTTTTAACGCGAATAAAATTGTTAGGAACATCCAAATGATCTAACATTTGGACAAGGAAGCTTTACCGTTATTTTTTGATGAGTGCCTAAATGGTAAATTCAAGAACTGCTTATTAGTTTTATCAAAGATCCGCTTTCATGCTTATTTCGTCCTGCTACGAATGGCAGTCAACGATTTTTTGCGGTGAAAACTCGCGCTTGACGTGAAACTTGGCTTTTGGGCACGATCCGTTATGACAGAAAAACTTACTCGTTCTTTATTTTTCTCTCAGCAAAATCGTGTGTTTAACTCTTCCTGGAACAGATGGATTCGGGTTGCGTTGTAGGTCTGATACAAGTTGGCTGCAAAACATAAGAATTCATTTTTTTTTGGCAAGGTTCATTTTTGGCAAGTGCGGTTTGCTGGTGACAAAAGTTTCTCCTACAGTGCCACCCACAAGACCCGAATTGCTCGTTGCTTGCAAGGAAGTCTGACCGTATGAGGAACCATTCAAGGGCAATCCTAATGAAGCGCTTCTGCAGAAATTTGATTTCAAACATTTTATAAACAACTGGTAAGCATCATGGGCGTCGGAATGGGGGCCTTGGCGCCCCCTGGATTTTGAAATTTTCGTCAAAAACAGGTTGTTTTCTTAGTTTTGAAGGGGAAAATCAAATTTCACCACTTTTCCCCCCCTAGAAAAATTTAGGAAAAATCTCCTAGTACCCCTGGAAAAATTCCTTCCGACGCCGATGGTAAGCATACTTGCCATATCGCTATAACAACATGAGAAAACTATTTTCTTGACGCAAGCAACTTTTAGTTCATTGAACATAGAACCTGCCTGAATGTTAAACCTAGAGGCGTGTAAAAAACATTTCATTTGTAAAAGAAACGCTTACCGGTTTTGGCTGAGTAGGTAACACAAGAGACACAACAGCTACATGCTGAAAAACTAAAATTACTGATTACTGACAATTTTTTTCTTCAGAGAACATTTTAACCTGCCCATGTACCAGTGATTGCAGGCCTACAAGAAAAACATACTTTGAAAAATAAAACCAGAACGAAGCTGTAATACAATTGTAACGGCTTATTCATGCATCACAAACGGTTGCTGGTGTATCTATGCATTATAAACGATTGCAAGCACTTTTTGAACACAGCTGCGGTAGTGAATACGATGTCTTTCATCACCAGACCTGCACTTAGTTAGACTCTTGCAGCAGGCCATCTTCCGCACGTAGCGGATCCAGTGTGAATTAAACCGTATTCTCCGTGTACCGCACCGTAGAGCGTTAGCGCCGGACTGAAACCCATAAGCCGGGTCTAACCGTAATCCGTGTTCTGCGTGAAGCCGCCTTAAGAGTGTTGGGTGAACACTGGCATACGACTGGAGAACGCAGCTATACAAGCGAGCAAATTTACGTCGAGTGAAAACGAAAAAATTAGTTTCACGCTAAACATATGTTCAAGGGCTTAATGTCACGTTCATCTGACCGCACGTAAATGGACCACAGAATGAAATCGCTTGAAGATATCAACTTGTTATGCGCATTGACGTTTCTGATCAAATTCGTGCCACTGCTCTTGAGAAATGAATCCCTGCCCTATTTTTTTGAGGCATGCGACTTTTCCATCTGGCTGATTCGGTCTGAGCCGTTTTGGTCAGGGTCATTTCGGTCTGGGGACATTTCGCTCAGACTATGAAATCTTGCAGAAATCTTACATGTTCACATTTTAATGCAAACATACTTAAACCAGCGAGAAGTTTTATTTGAAAAAAACTACAAACATGATCCAAGATCCAACAGTTAATCAGCATCAACATATGATTTTCATTACCATCAGCAAGAAAATTAAATCATTATCGACATTTTGCAATTAAATACAAATTCTTGAAGGTCATAACTATACTTCAGATTTAATCGCAACCATGACTCTCAAAGAGAGTTGGTATAACACAGGGATATCTAGAAAATATAACACCAGCTAGAGTGACATTTCGCCTGCCTATGATTGAATGATTATAATCATTTAAATAAACGAATAAATCGTATAGAAGAGCATCGAACGTCACTAAGCTCTTCAGTATGCAGACACTTGCAAGCCAACCCAGATCATCGGGTTGACTTTCACAACCCTCAGGTCAGTGGCAGTGACAACAATCGGCGACGGCTGCAGATTCTTGAATCTTTGTTGATTCAAGAACACAAACCAGAGCTGAATGCAAACATCCTGTTGATGCCTCTACACATTTTTAACTTGTAACAGAGCTTCATGCCTAACTCATGACGTCACGCGCCATCACCATCGGCGCGTATCCAGCTGAGTCATGTGGCTACGTATGCTTCGCGCCACTACGTCACTACCGAAAAAAACCTTTGCGTTTTTCATTTTTTACAGCGCTTTTCTCCTGAATGACCAGTAAGAACCTGCAGCATGATCACTGCAGTTCAATTTGCAATGCACTGACGATGATAACAGGAGTTATCGAAACGTTTGCAATATGTCGTTTGTATCGTTTTCTTTGGCCGTGATTTTCATTATAAAGCTATTTAGCACTTCTGCTTTTCGTGTACTGAATAAACGAATGTACTAAGTTGTTTATGTACAGAAATGTCGTGGCCTAAATGTCCCTAGACCAAAATGTCCCCTGACCGAAACGGCCACACCGAATCGGCCAGACCGAAAAGTCCTGTTCCGATTTTTTCCTGTGCAGAGAATGTTACGGTTAGAGGTCGAAGTGCCGACTAGGAATGCCAACTATACGCAAAAGGCTTTGCAAAAAGGAACCATAAACACGGACGTCATTGCGATTGTGCCCGAGGCCACCGCGACAAATAGTTGGCCTTGTTGTGGCTGTGTGATTGGGTATTTCCAATTCAAAGACATTTCTTTTGCATATACAAATTGTTTGACCAGCTTTGCGCAAACGGAACTCCCACTGTGCTATGTATTTTGTTGAACAATTTACGCTTTTTCGCAATCTCGCACAATGTAGGGCGGCTTCTGATTTCCTGTGAAATCTCTGCTAAAACAGTGAAGAGCAAAAATGGTGATCCCCTTTTTACAAGAAAACAATAAAATGTTCGCAGCGCATTTCCACCAATGCTTTAGCAAGTTTTACTTGATTCCTGCCGCTAACATGAAGCAGCAAACCATCAGGATGTATGGCCATCAAACTCTAATGATCTAATCCAGCTATATCCAACCGAAATTGCTTACTGAGTCAAAAATTATGTCATTATCTTAACCAGAGCCGCACATTGAATGATTTACTCTCGGTAACAAATGTCAAGTGAGAGATAAAAGACACAAAACGCGGCTGACATCATCAAAAATTGACCTCAGGTCTGGAGTGCACCATCGCTGCTAAAACGCAGCCAGTAGGAACCGAAAATACTGGCTCATACCAGTTTCAGTACGTTTTACAGTTTTTCCCTGAGATTTTGTTAAAAGGCGCTCTACTCGCAATGAAAATATAGCGTAGTTACTATAAAATAAACGTCTTTCCTCCAAATAAAACACGAGGTCACAAGCCGCAGTCACCACTTGGAAAACTTCGTTTGACTGTGCTGCAAAAACTTTTCACTAGGCCTGGGGTTTGCCACTAGATGCAATCCTTTGCAATACTAATGTGATGTCATCTTGCTGTTTCATTGGGCTGGTAAAACGATTTCCGGTTTCCGGTACATTTGCACTCGGTTGGTGGCCTTGTTGGTCGAACACACATCTCCGGGACACTCAGCAGGCACCGGTAGCTTTTAGCACACCGTCGAAACGAGTGAGTTACCTTCTTTTGCAACAAAAAGCATCGCATTTCTGCGGATGGGATGTTTTGCATTTGAACTAATATTTGTCTATTCACATTGTGCTTGCCGTTGATGCACAGGCAGAAGTAAATGCTCACGTGCTTTTGGCCTGTGACTTGCACATCATTGCCGCTTGCACGAACATACCAACGCTTTGCTTTGCGGTAGATACGGTATAGTGATCTTCAACGCATCAGTGAAAACGTACGGAAAATGTTCCTTGCAATATGACATACTGTAGGCCTAAATAGAACAGAAAAAATGTGCAGTGGAATATTTTTAATGCTGAGCAAAAGGCAATTCAAAGAATATTTTCGCTCTGCCAATAACTTTACCCATGTATTTGCACATAAATTCTAACACACAAACACGCGTAGGGCCCCATTAAAGGGTAGGGGCCCGGGGCAATTTTCTCTTTAGGACGCCTATGACGTAATTCATGACGTCATCGTTTGTAAAATGATGTTTTCGCCTATACGCAATGTTCTCGTTTGCTTTCTCCGGTAGTTGAGAATGTGCTTACTCAACTGCACATACAGTTAGCTGCGAGAAGAGAGTTTATGATATAAACACTAGAGTGTATTCTTACTAAGAAAAAATATTTCACAGACTAAAGAGTGACTCGGCAAGAAATAACATTCACCCGAAGCAATAAGCAGAAACCAGAGATTACAAACAAAAACACCGGAAAAATAACGTGTCAATATGGCCAGCCATGCTGAGTGTGAAAGGTGCTTCAAAACTTATGTCGTGATTTTCGCCTACATTTTCAGGTGTTCTGGTTAACGTTGCTGCTTGAAAGTTCTGCTGGAAAAAGCGATTCAGTCGACACTGCCAGATCCTTGCGCTTTTTCTCCTCAGAAACTGCGCTTTTCAGCTGCTGGGCTGATGGCATTACACATTTCGTCATTACGCTAGCTAAACACTGCAATCTCGTTTTCTGCTCTTTCGTTCTGCAAATCGACTGATTTAAGCCTTTTCTGACTGACCACGCAATAACATGTGGTGTAAATGGCTTGACTAGTTTCATATGTTTACCATGTTGTAGCATCTGATTGCTAGCAAGCTTACATCGGTTTTCGTATTTATTTCAGTGTTGCCTAGCCTGAAAGCTAACTGCGTTGTGTATCCGCCATACGATTTTCTAGTGTGTTTTTTACGGCGAATTAAAATGTTAGGACCTTTAATGATAGAACATTTTGGCAAGAAAGCTTTCCCTTGAATTTTTTATGGCTCGAGAGAAGCCTAGATGCAAAATTCAAGAATTGCTTTTTGGTTTTATCACAGATCCGCTTTCATGCCTATTTCGTCGAGATATGAATGGCAGTCAAAAATATTTTTTTGCGGTAAAAACTCTCGCTTGACGTGAAACTTGTACCTTGTGCATGATCTTTAAGACAGAAAAGCTTCTTCGATCTTTATCTTTCTCTCAGCAAAATCGAGTGTTTGACTCTTCCTGGAACAGATGGATTCGGGTTGTCTTGTAGATCTGATACAAGTTGGTTGCAAAAAGTAAGAAAAGTTCATTTTTGGCAAGTGCGGTTTGCTGGTGACAAAAGGTATTTCTACAGTACCACCCGCAAGATTATAAGCGTTGCTTGCAAGAAAGTCTGACCGTGTAGGAACTTTAAACATTGCCACGTGACTTCAGATTGCATCCTGAAGCGAGCAAATTTACATCGAGTGAAATCATAAAAATCAGTTTGAAGTTAAACTTAGAAGTTAAACTAAAGTTAAACTTAGTTTCAGGCCTTCAAGGGTTTAGTGCTGCGTACATCCAACTTCACGGAATCTAACACCAGAATGGAATCGATTCCACCTATCAACTTGTGATGTGCATTGACGTTTTTGTTCAATTTCGTGTCATTGCTGTTGAAAAATGAATCCCTTCTCCATTTTTCCTGTGCAGAAAATGTTACGGTTAAAGGTGTAAACCGTTAGTTCGTGGCAGTGTTTCGAAGCAATCTGACTTGGTATCAGTTCTTATAGAATGTAGTGAAAGCGGGAAGTACCGCCTCAGTAATGGACGAGATCACACCTTTTAACTTCTGCGGAGTAATGTGTGCATTGACTTCAGTCTAACACGAGAAACGTTGATTTTGCTGCGGGCCGTGCCACATGAACTTTACGACGTGCTTCATTTGCGGCACAAAAAGTTGGGCTTGGTATTAACTTTCATTGAAAATAAGGAATAGGCAGTGGAGAGAATTACTGGCTTCTCTCCGCCTGGCACGCAAGCCTCCAAGGTGAAGTACTTGCGCAGGATGGCAGGGGCAATTTCCGCCAGCACTGGTACACAGCGGTGCAGTGCTGTCGGCACTCCGCTCCGCAATACCTACCGGTGAATGATGGGTCGTCGCCTACAAATACAGTACGAGTGAAAATGCCCACCAGAACTCCGGCACCTATAAAATTACCACTACGCCTATGCGGGTATACGAGCTCTTCAGGGTCGGTGTCAGACATCAGAAATGATCTGCAGCTTGTTTTTCACAATTACGCCGAGCTTCTTGGTGTGCGTGCTTCGACACCATACCGGGGCAACACTGTATAGACCAGGGGTCGACAACCTTTCCCTGTTCGCGGGCCAAAAGCAAACTCTGCAAGGTATGGCGGGCCGTAATAATTTTCCACCAACAATTCGGTTCCCTTTGCTGTTAATGATGTTGTTAAAACATGGGAATTTATGGAATTTTAATCAGTTTAACACCTGCTTTTCACAGTTCATAACGATAGCTCAAATTACGATATATAGTAGGCAACATTTATACCACAGTACGGTTTCTCATAATGTCTTCACAAGTATGCAATACAAGAAATGCAAGGAGTGCAGATTCATAAATTATAACACAACTAGGCGGGCCATACAGTCACTACAAACTGATTTTTTTCTCTTCTGCTGAGAATCATGAACATTGCCCTAAAATCGCGTGCGACAGTTACAAAAGTCAAGCAGAAAGTGTTACTCCGTGGGATGCAGGGGTAAATTTTGGTGACAACCGTGCAGCATATTCACTCATGGATCCTCTAACTGGTTTAAGTAATGAAGTATAATGAAGCGTACGTCTAAAAGGGCCAAAAATGTCTTGATTAACTTTTTTTTAATTTTTTAAAATTATTACAACAGCTAAATTTTTTATTATTTTTAATTAACATCATATATTAGCAAGTGCAACCAACCGTGTCCAGTTTTTTTTCACTGTTTGGCGTAAAAAATATACGAATAGAGTAAAGGTCATCCTCCATGTGTTTTCACAAATTTCCAGCAGTTTTACAACATTTTCAAAATTTTTTTTAGTTTTTAACACTTGCAAATCTGCGAAGTTTTTTAACATATTTTATCGGTATTGTCGCTGTTTCCAGCTGCGGAGTGCAACTGCCCTTAGACACACGCATCGTACAGATACAGTATGTTGTAATCCAAGTAAACCGTGCGTCAACAGATTTTATAGTGCAAATATTCTATTTTACTGTATTTCCGTTTCATGTGAACAAGCCACGTGGTCTTCTGCGCTCCAATCGGGTCGCTCCGATCTGCTGTGCACAAGTGAAACGATATAGTGTAAAGGTTGGGGCAGTACTAGCTCTTGTAAACACGCCAATACGCTATCACCAACATCGTTTGAAGCAGTGGTTCTGAAACGGGGGGCACGCCGCCTCTCCAGACGGGCGCGAGCCCTTACATGCTCAAGTACCTCACTAATGCGTGATAAATAAATTTACCATGAAATAAATTTGCTTTCGCAACTTATTTAAAGTCAAGGGTCTTGCGTCAAATGACAGTTACTTAAGGGAGGTGTGGTAAAGAAAACGTTAAGAACCACTGGTTTAAAGATATCACTGCTGAGAGTTTTTACAGAGATTTTTATTACCCGATTTCGGTGAGGAAAAATATAAATCCACTGCAAACGGCAATAGTCAAAGCTGGTATTATTCAAGATAGAAATTAATGTTTGTGGTCGTGCGATGGAACAGCAAAAGCGACTGATAACAGAAGTATTGTGCAATTTAAGCAGCGTTGTAATGTTTCAGTAAGTTGACCTGGTAGCTGTAGCATAAACGTTTCACGCATTTGTACCAGCCGTCCGCGCTGATAGATTTCAAAACCTACAGTACATACCTCAAAATTTATAAACCCAATGACAAATCTTACAAAGCTAGTGTATTACTCCATACTTTTTGTTTGAATACTGCTTTTTAAATAAAAATGATGTAAAAAACATTTCAAAATCAAAACGCAGCTCGAGCTGTTGCGGTTCTTCTACGTTTAGATAATTTTTTGATGAAAAGCTGCTAAAACACCAATCTAACGAAGTATGAAAAAAACGAAGATACTCGCATGATTTTATTGATTAATTGATTCTCATAACTAAATTATTCAATGGCGTAAATAACCAAAGGGCATGTAGAGAGGTTGCCTATACGGCTCACAATGCTGAAGGCGCACGAAATGAGTTTTTTTTGTATTTTGCAGCTTGCGTAAAAATTTGGTTTTTGTGTAGTTCACGAATAGCGTCAATGTGCAGTCGACATTTGTCGCTAGAGCGGAAGAGCTGGATTCGAGTTTATAGTTTAAGATGTTTGGGCAGCATCTTTCTTTCTTTTGCGGGCTCCAGCCTTTTATTTTGTTTATATGCAAATTAATGTATACCGCTCCAATTTAAGACGAGATATTGTCGCTTCAAGTTTATCGTTCCAACCTTCCAAATTTGGCACCCTCTGCAAGTATGGCTGTTTCTTCTTTACTTTGTGCCGGAATTTCCGCACGCGTTCACGCAAATGGAGAAGCTGTTGCTGCTAATAATGCGAAAATGATTTTCTTTTTGTTTAGGTAGGAGCAGAGTTGCAAAACGAAACGAGAATCACTGATCTAGTCTAGATTATTTGAAGTCAGTTTTAAGTTGCATCACAAAAACCAAGCACTAGCAGCACAAACAAATTATTTTTCATTAGTAGCGTCGTGGATGGGCAAATCGTCTGCAACAAACCGAATGAGATCATTTGCCGGTATGGGAAATGGAATGTTGAAAACATGCAAATGAGTTAACTGATTATGAAGCGAGGGCCAAACAAAGATCTTTAAATCTTTGTCCCAACCAGTTCAAACACTTCATAAAAAACAGCCGATGAAACTTGCTCTGCCAAAGTGTATAAAACCCTCGTGCTGTGAGCGCATGCTATCTTCTATAGCCAACAGATCGTGTGTTGGATCGTTGTTTACTTTGGCGGCGATAGCAAAACTTTGCTCTTGCCCGAGAGTTGGCGTTGAAGAAGTGTTTGTTTCAAGTGATACGTTGACCCTTGAGCACGCCGAGCAGTCTGCATTCATCCATGTTGGAGATTAACTTGTTTGTGAGAGAGCCTCTCACAACTTACTTCTTTTTCTCCAATAAAGAGTCGCATCACTTGCAAGTGCTTACGAACGATATTTGCTGTTGCAGAGGCAGGTCTAGAAAAGACTGCAGAAGTTTTGCAACTAGTCTTTTTGTTATATGTAGTTGACGCAAAACAATAGTTGTGATTTACCAGACGCTTTGGGAAGTACCTTCAAGTGTTCGAGCGACGACAGCCGCGCAGTACACACCAGGTCAGGGAAAGCACCTAAACGTAAAAAAGGCAGCAAAGGTTTGCGAAGGTAGTGTTGCGTCGCTGTTCAGAAAAGGCGCTTGTGTGTCAATGAAATAATTTGTTGAGGCTTTCGATTGACGCTGTATAGGTTCATTACTTGTTCATTTTAAAACAGGAGTAAATTCTACACTTTGATGCTGCAAATTAGTCTTGTAACACAACGATCGTCTGAAGGTACTGTGCAACTGCTATGTGCGGTTACGTTTAGGAGGCAGGATAACGAAAAAGAACATGATTTGATCGCTTTACTGTGTCTTTGCCGAAAATGAAGACAGATTATAAGACTCGATCAAACTGGGTCCTTGCCTGCACATCTGACGAGGGGATTTTTAGAACTCCCGTTACCTTTGGTCAAAGTAGAAGATTGGTAGACCCAAGTCAGCACGAGCAATACGATTTCCAATATAAAATGTGCTACAGAGAGAATACGTTGTCACGAACTTCTTCAAGTTTGCCAATAAATAACGTCACGCCGATGCTACCAACTCGCTGAGTGAATGCCACCTTAGGTGGTGTGATTTAAACCCGCAAAGGTTGCGCGTCGAAAAGTACAGTTTTTACTAAAACGGTCGGAGGCAGCTTAGTTTTACATTACATTCTTTGTCACACGGCTGGGGTATTGGTAGATTCTTATCACAGTACATGATATGCTGTCGTGAAGTGTCCTTTCGTGAATAGAGCGTAAAATTAACAGCAGGTGTCATAGCTGATCTTGAGCTAAATTGCATACATTTGAAATCAGATTCTAACAGTAATCGTTAGCTCTCAACTGTTCATCAAAATCACAAGGAGTGAATGATCCCCACCTTGTATCCTCTCGGATTTGCCAGTAGTTAGTGTCGGGGTCGACCTGGAAAAGAACCAACGCAACTTGGAACAGTGCCAAAACCCCCCGCAGCCAAATCGGCACGCTGCAACTGATACGGAATCTGCATGGGAAAGTACCAGCGGGAGAAAGTGTGTTTTGCTGGATTTAGGGCTAAGCACACTATTTTGAGATTAGGCGCTGTTAATAGGATTGGTGCCAGCATGACCTTCTCTTTTCCAAGGCTGTCATAAAAGCTATCATATGCTGAAAGCGGCTTTAAAGTTATATATTTCGCTTTACTGCTCCAGCAACTGCCGCAAATTGCCGATTTGGTTCGGTCTTGCCGTTTTACAGAATATTGATTTGCCGTAAATGCCGTGTGACTGGGGCGGTTTTGTACCGCAATGCTTCTTGTCGAAAACCTAACATGTTTTACACTCTACTGCTATCATTGCAGAAAATTTTATCGGTGAGTTATATTAATTGCGGATGTGCAGCATAGGTTGTACACAATTCGTCATTGGCCACAACAGGAACGTCACTTATTGTTTTTGATTTTTCTGCCTACCGACATGGCTAAGCGTGCTGGCTTGATCTGCAACATTTTGCTCGTTTTTCTTCAAGCTTCAAGTGGTTTCAGCTTGTTAAATAGAGGATGTCCACAGAAGAAATACTATACGTAAGTTTCACTATTTATTAGAATATTTGATTATTCTTGCGGTTCTTGCGAATACAACCGAACGATTTGTAAATAAGTTTAATGCACACTAGGTTGTTGTGCCATTGCCCATTTAGCGAAACCTTCGTACAGTCATGGGGGTCGGAAGGATTTTTTCCAGCGGAGGGGCACTGGGGGATTTTTCCGAAATTTTTCCAGGGGGGGCCAAAAGTAGTGAAATTTGTTTTTTACCACTGAAAACTAAGAAAACAACCTTTTTTGCCAAAAATTTAAAAATCCAAGGAGGGAATGCCCCCCCCCTTGCCCCACCCTTCCGACACCCATGCGTACAGTGATATCTAGAGTTCTACATATCCTTGCCTTAGTAAAACAACTTAAATCAATAAGGTTCAGCAAGCATCCGGTTTACAGAAGACTTGAATTTCCTGACAACGGTGTGACGAATCAGACAAAGTTGGCAATCACCGATCGATTGTCTTTCTGGTTTAGAAACTCTTAATCGAGGCGCTGTGGTACCAAAGGGTTCTCAGATGTTGTCCAGATTTTCCGCTAAACACATGTAAAAAAATAAATTAGATATTCAAAAACTTATGGGTTTGCCGCCTTTTCCAGTTTACTTGAAAAAGATATCATTAACTTTCCATTGGTGAGAGGGGTGCCAGGAAAGTTGATGATCACTTAGGCGTCGAGTATAACGAAATTGTATAACGCGATGTAAAGTGATGGTTTTATTGCTCTCCTACCATTCATTAAGTCGTTAAACTTTTTCGTGTGAATAAAAATTAAGATGAGTTGTTTTCAGCAAACAAAAATTGTTACTGACGAAGTTGTGGCACGTTAAATATTGGAAAGTGGTATGTTTATGTTGTTGAAAAAAAGGAAGATGCATCGTTGAAGGACTATCAATTCTAATGAAAAGCAAAAAAACGTTTTTTTTTAATTCTATGAACAGTTGCCAGCTTGATCCCGACGCTATGATGTTGTGGTGTGATGATTCCAACGTAACTGAAATACCGCATCCTGAAACCATTCATGGATACTCGCCTACTGGCTACGCCGAAGCTATTTTTATGAATAATTCCTGCCTGCAAAGGATAAATACTGGTAGGAATAAATACAAAACGTGCAGCTCAAACATTTTTGAAGCTTTTATCTCAAAGACAAAAGTTGGTATTATAGACATTTTATACGCATGTGTGCAGGAAAGAGCGGTTGACAAAAGCGAACTCTTCGTTGTTTGGTGTCCTGTGTGAAAATTCTTGTGTGCTTTGATTCATATTTAAAAGTGTTAATACTATATGTTCTCACAAATAAATTTGTGAATATTATTTCAGCAACCCTGCGGAAGTATCATTGTTTGCGTACACTAGATCTCAGCGACAATTTGATTGTTTCATTGCCCAAGACTTCTTTCTTTTCGTGTGGAAAACTGAAAACACTAAGAATTGCAGGAAACAATCTCACATCGGTTCGTGCTAATACTTTTGCAGGTGAGCGACTGCGGATAATACCCGACACAATGCTTGCCTGAAGGTTGGAGCATATATAGTCTACCGCAGAGCTAACGTTGGAAGATTTTGAGAGTAAAAAAACGCCAAAATGTGTTTTCTGATTTACGAAGGTCTGAAGGAACTGGTTGAACTTGATTTGGGCCGAAATCAGATCGCATCACTTGGACTGGGCGCGTTTGATGATGTGATAAAACTTGAAAATCTCAAACTGAACAACAATCGACTCA